>JAEEGL012180331.1_pt1 | contig 11699 bp, 8 predicted proteins | sample 9134231 | NCBI WGS metagenome assembly JAEEGL01 (sample SAMN16246548, study PRJNA631951) | gut metagenome | biome: gut microbiome; feature: rumen; material: fiber-attached | host: Bos | place: Iran: Karaj | collected 2018-10
ATTCTCGTCGGTCTGCGTAGAGCCTTCGGTGGCCTTGATCATCACGAAACGGATGGGACAGCGGTTAATCATACCTTCGTCTTTCAGCTTGTCCCAGTCAATATGTCCCTGATGGTGCGAGATGTCAATACCGTGAATCTCGTAGCCTTCAGGATAGCTGACATCGCCGTAGAGAGCACGCCAACGGAACCCGAAAGGACCGACGAAGAAATAGTAGAAGAACCAGATGTAGCCAGCCACGACAGCCGCTCCGCCTATCCACCACCCCCACGAAGGGACGTGCTGCAACAAACGAACAACAACGTTCGGACGCTTGTGGGCTACAGGCCCACGTCGTCCGGACGTTGTATTGATGCCTTTGCGGCGAACTACTCGCTTCTTCGACATTTATTTTGCCTGTTCGAGAGCCAGCGTCTTCGTAGGCTGGTCGCAGACCTCAGTGGGCCCCCAGTACTGGATAGGACCAGGATAGACGTAGGCCGTCTCGCGAGCCCAACGGTCGCGCTCTTTGGCGAAAGCTTTGAAGGGAGCACCGTCGAGCTCGACAAGGGCCTTGCGGATAACGGGCTTCATCTCGCCGGCACGCTTCTCCATATTCATCATCATCGTGATGGGCACACCGCCGGCAACCCACTGGTCAGCGGGAGCGGTCGTATTCTTCACAATGGCCATATAGCCCGTCTTGCCGTTGGCAATGAGCTGGGCGGCACTGGTACCGAGGGCGTAGCAGTAGTCGGCGTCAAAGTTCGAGGGAGCAGCGCAGCGGCCCTCATAGCCGAAGAAATGGTGCTGTGTACCGAACTTGCCGGTGTACTTGCCTTCCTTCTTCATCTTCTCAAGCTTCTGGGCAACCATCGTAGAGAGCAGCTTCTCGGTCTCGATGAGCGACACCTGCACGTTTCCGTGAGGATCGCGGTCGAGGGCGAGCTGACGGGCTACGCCTGTGGGCAGCGAGTTGAACACGGCGAGGTTCTCCTCTGAGAGGTGACTCTTGGCGAAGTCGATGGTCTCCGTGCGACCCATCTCCTTCACCTCGGGCAATGCCAGCACGTCGTTGAGCTGAGCAATAAGTTTCTTAATAGCAGGGATAAACTCAATGACACCCTCGGGGATGATGACAGTACCGTAGTTGTTGCCATCAGCAGCACGGACAGCTACAGCATTTGCAATGTACTCGACGATATCGTCAAGGCTCATGCCCTTTGCCTCAACTTCCTCGCTGACGAGACAGATATTGGGCTGGGTCTGCAGAGCACACTCCAGAGCGATGTGTGAAGCTGAACGACCCATCACCTTAATGAAGTGCCAATACTTGCGGGCCGAGTTACAGTCACGCTCGATGTTGCCAATGAGTTCAGAGTAAGTCTTACAAGCAGTATCGAAACCAAATGAAGTCTCAATCTGATCATTCTTCAGGTCGCCGTCGATGGTCTTGGGACAGCCGATAACTTGCACGCCATAGTTCTTGGCAGCATAATACTCAGCCAGCACACAGGCGTTGGTATTCGAGTCATCGCCACCAATGATAACGATAGCCTTGATATCGAGCTCGCGGATAATCTCCAGACCCTTTTCAAACTGCTCTACCTTCTCAAGCTTCGTACGGCCAGAGCCAATCATATCGAATCCACCAGTGTTGCGGTACTCGTCGATAATGTCCGACGTCAGCTCCATATACTTATGGTCAACCAGACCACCAGGACCGAGGATGAAACCAAACAGGCGGTTCTCGGGATTCAGCTTCTTAATCTGGTCGAACAGACCTGTGATGACGTTATGACCACCAGGAGCCTGACCACCCGAAAGGATGATACCCACGTTCATCTTAGTGGTGTTGGCCTCAGTAGCAGGCTCAAACTCCACAATGGGCATTCCGTACGTGTTAGGGAACAACTTCTTGATTTCCTCCTGATCGGCAACGCTCTGCGTAGCCTTACCTTCTTTCACCTTGACAGCTCCCTGCAGCGCTTTCGGCAACTTGGGCTGATAGGCGGCTCTTGCAATCTGCAATGCACTCTTTTCCATAATTTAAATACTTCTATTTTTTTGAATAATGAAAATTCGACGTGCAAAAATACTCATTTCTGACGAGAAACAGAAAGAAAAATTGCTTTTTATGTTTTTTTTTGAAGAAACTCCTTGTTATTTGAAGAAAAATAGTTATCTTTGTAAACTGTAAATGACAAAATCACGAATATTATGGCGAACAAAAGAACACTGAAACATGCAATTAACCTCATCTGCGCAGAACTATTTGCTGAAGCCGTAGCCGCATCTCTTTATGGCAATGAGAAGAATCAGGAAAATGCCGACGCCGTACTTCACAGTATCATCCGTTTAGAGAGCAACTACATCAGCCGTATTTCACACGTAGAGCCAGGTATGAAAGCCAGCAAATATTTCAGGGACTTGCGTGAGAACTTCACCAAGGAGACTGATGAGATAATCGACAACATCAACAACCTGTAGAGCGGATATGATGTGGAAGAGTTTCTGTAACTGGCTTTTGTATAAACACTGGGGGTGGACGGTTGACGTAACAGAAGACCACCCCGAGAAGTTTATCATTTGTCTGGCTCCACACACCAGTAACTGGGACTTCGTGTTGGGGCAGCTGTATATTGGTGCAAAAGGTATGAAGAGCAATTTCCTGATGAAAAAGGAATGGTTCTTCTGGCCGCTTGGTCCTATTTTCCGTAGTCTTGGTGGTATTCCGGTTTATCGGCAGAAGCATACCAGTATGACTGACTCTATGGCCGAAACGGCTCGTCAGGCAAAGGAATTCCACCTCTGTATCACCCCAGAGGGAACCCGTTCGCCCAACCCTGATTGGAAGAAAGGCTTCTATTTCATTGCCCTGAAAGCCGAACTTCCCATTCTGCTCTACGGCGTTGACTATGAGCGCCGCCACATCCAGTGCACCAAGACCATTATCCCCAATGGCGACCTGGAAGGACAGATGCGCGAGATAAAACTCTACTATAAGGATTTCAAGGGCAAATATCCAGAAAACTTCACCATAGGAGACGTATCATGAAAATACTTTATACCTTGATAGTCTTGATGGCCATTGCCACACCATCCCTTGCACAATCATGGGGAAACATCGATTACGACGGAGAACCGTGGGTAGAGAATGTTTCCAAGCCATACAAAATCACGAAAGGACTGACAGGGCGGCACCTGACCGTCTGGGCCAGTCATGGCAATTACTATGACGCGACGTCTAACAGTTGGCGCTGGCAACGTCCCACACTCTTCGGCACCAACGAGGACTTGTTTACGCAGACCATCGTCGTACCCTATCTCATACCTATGCTTGAACGTGCAGGAGCAGTCGTCTTTACACCACGTGAACGCGACTGGCAGCGCCATGAGGTGATTGTTGACAACGACGACCACCACAGCCTCATCAGCTATCACGAAACAGGTTTCCGACAACCTTGGCAAGATACAGGCATACCAGGTTTCGCCCTGCACAGCGGTCACTACAGAGACGGCGAGAACCCATTTGAAGCGGGTACTGCCCGATGGGCAGAGACGACAACCAGCAAATCAAAATACAGTATGGTAAGCTACCAGCCCTCTATACCAGAGGCAGGACACTATGCCGTCTATGTCAGCTACCAGACGGTAGAGGGCAGCACCGACGACGCGCACTATACTGTCTGGCACAAAGGCGAACGCACGGAATTCCACGTCAACCAGCAGATGGGCGGTTCGACGTGGGTCTATTTAGGGACATTCGACTTCGATGCCGGATGTAACGAGTGGAACTGTGTGACGCTGACCAACCAAAGCCACAAGCGAGGCACTATCGTCACAGCCGATGCAGTACGCTTCGGTGGCGGTATGGGCAACATCGAGCGCGGAGGCTCTGTCAGCGGTCTGCCACGTTGTCTGGAGGGCGCACGCTACTATTGCCAATGGGCAGGTATGCCCTACAGCATCTACAGCACCCGTAACGGTCAGAACGACTATGCTGACGACATCAATGTACGCTCGCTGACGGAGAATTATCTGGCTGGCGGTTCCTGCTATGTTCCCAGCACCCAGGGACGCGGCGTACCTATCGAACTGTCGTTAGCCATCCATAGTGACGCTGGTTTCCACCGTGACGGTAATTCCGTCTACGGAGCACTCACCATCCACACAACTGACAAGGACGGCAAGACCGTTTTCAACAACGGCTTGTCACGCTCGCTGTCACGCAATCTGGCCTCCGACCTGCTCAGCAATGCCAATAACGACATCAGTGCGCGGTTCGGTATCAGTTGGCCTGAGCGCGAGGTACGCGATCGTAACTACTCTGAAACCCGTCTGCCGGAGGTGCCCAGCGCCATCTTCGAGACGATGTCGCACCAGAGTTTCCCAGACATGAAATACGGTCAGGACCCAGAATTCAAGTTTACCTTAGCACGTTCCATCTACAAGACGGTGCTGCGCTATATCAGCAGGGCACACGATGTCGACTACACGATTGCTCCGTTGGCTCCCACCCAACTGAAGGTGGAGTTCGTGAATCGCAAGAAGGGCGAGGTACGCCTGTCGTGGCAGCCCACAAACGACCCGCAAGAGCCAACGGCACGTTCTGCCGGCTATGTTGTCTATACGGCTACGGGTAGCAGCGGCTTCAATAACGGCCAATATGTCAGCACCAACGACTATACACTGCGCTTAGAGCCAGGAACCCTCTACTCTTTCCGAGTTTCGGCTGTCAACAAGGGCGGCGAGAGTTTCCCCACGGAAGTGGTATCGGCACTGTTCAACCACAAGAACAGCAAGACCGTGCTCATCGTGAACGGATTCCACCGTCTGTCATCGCCGGCCATGATTGACACACCGCTACAGCAAGGTTTCCTGCTCGACAGCGACATGGGTGTCAGCTATGGACGCACGGCAGGTTGGACGGGATGTCAGACCAACTTCAGCAAGGAGAAGATGGGGATTGAGGATTCCACAGGACTGGGTTATGGCAGCATGGAGATGGCAGGACGCTTCATTGCCGGCAATGACTTCAACTACATACGCACACATGCAGAGGCTGTCCGTCTGGCAGGCTATTATAATGTCATCAGCTGTTCAGCAGACGCCCTGACCACCATCAATGCTAATGACTGTGATGCCGTAGACCTGATCTTAGGCTTGGAGTTCAACGACGGGCATAGTCTCGTTCCATACAAAACCTTCACCGACGATATCAAGTCGTGGCTGTCTATCTTCGCACAACAAGGCGGCAAGGGATTACTGGTCAGCGGTGCCTACGTAGGTAGCGACATGACCAGCGAAGCTGAACGGCAGTTCCTGTCCGACGTGCTGAAATGCCGTTATGCTGGCAAGGACGAGAGCCGAAGCGAGAATGTCGACGGTATGGGCACTACCTTGAGTTTCTACCGCCACCTGAATGAGCAGCACTACGCTGCCCAGCACCCTGACATCCTGCAAGCAGAAGAAGGTGCCATTGTCCCCTTAGCATATGCCGACAACTACGGTGCTGCTGTTGCCTACGGTGGCACCGACTATCACGCCTTCACTATGGGATTCCCCTTCGAATGCATCAAGTCGAAAGATGTTCAGGCCTCTATGATGAAAGGTATACTTTACTATTTAATCAAATAATTAAAAACCACTATTGTTATGACAAAAATCCAAGCTAACTCTTCTGGTACCAGAAGTATTGACATTAACGACGAGCACCTGCAGACCATTGAAGATTACCAGTTGCTTCGCGACCTTATCGACTCAAACGGCTATGTCGATGAGGACGTCCTTAACAAGCTGAAACTGAATATCCGTTCCATGCTTGAGTCGGAAGCCGGCAAGGACAAACGATTGCTCGACCTCTGTCTGGATGTTATTTATCATCCCAACATGAAAGCCTACGGGCTGCAACAGTTAGTGCTGCTCTACATCAACTGGAAGGATCGCGGCAACGACAATCTCGGCATGACCACACGCGCCTTCCAAGGAACACCTTTTAATTAATAATTGAAAATTGATAATTGAAAATTGATAATTATCGGCTGACCGACTTTCTGCCAACGACCAAGAAGGAGTTGGAGTTACGAGGATGGGATGAGGTGGATGTCATCCTGTTTTCGGGCGATGCCTATGTAGACCATCCCTCGTTTGGTGCCGCCGTCATTGGCCGTACCCTCGAGGCCGCCGGCTATCGTGTGGCTATTGTCCCACAGCCCGACTGGCCCGGTGACTTCCGCGACTTCAAGACACTGGGACGGCCACGCCTGTTCTTCGGCATCTCTCCTGGCTGTATGGACTCGATGGTCAACAAGTACACAGCAGCGCGGCGTCTGCGGTCAGAGGATGCCTACTCACCCGACGGCCGCCACGACCTACGGCCGGAGTATCCTACCATCGTCTACACGAAGATCCTGAAGCAGCTATACCCTGACGTCCCCGTCGTTCTGGGAGGCATCGAGGCCTCTTTGCGCCGCGTCACCCACTACGACTACTGGCAGGACCGTCTGCGCCCCAGCATACTCTGCGACTCAGGTGCCGACCTCATCATCTACGGCATGGGCGAAAAGCCTATTGTCGAACTGGCCAGACGATTAAGTGAAGGATTAAAAGCTTCACTTACAGATATTCCCCAGACCGTCTACCTCACCTCTCACTTCACACCTCTCAGCACCGACATCGTGCTACACAGCCACGAAGAGTGCCTGAGCGCCAAGCGCGCCCACGCCGAGAACTTCCGCCACGTCGAGGAACAGTCGAATATGATGCACGCCTCCCGCATCGTACAGGCAGTGGGCAACAACTTTGTCGTTGTCAATCCCCCCTACCCTCCGATGACTACTGAGGAACTCGACGCCTCATTCGACCTGCCTTATACCCGACAGCCTCACCTTAAATATAAAGGTAAGCGCATACCGGCCTACGAGATGATCAAGCACAGCGTCAATATCCATCGCGGATGCTTTGGCGGCTGTGCCTTCTGCACCATCTCAGCCCACCAGGGCAAGTTCATCGCCTGTCGTTCTAAGGAGAGCATATTAAAAGAGGTGAAACAGGTCATCCAGATGCCCGACTTCAAAGGCTATCTCAGCGACCTCGGCGGTCCTTCTGCCAATATGTACGGTATGCACGGCCGCAACCTCAATGCCTGTGAGAAGTGCCGTCGCCCCAGCTGCATCCATCCGCAGATATGTCCCAACCTTGATACCAACCACTCGAAGCTGCTCGACATCTACCGCGCTGTCGACGCCCTGCCCGGTATCAAGAAGAGTTTCATTGGCAGCGGTGTGCGCTACGACCTGCTACTTTATCACAGTAAGGACGATGCTGCCAACCAGGCCGCCCGTGAATATACGCGCGAACTCATCACCCGCCACGTCAGCGGCCGCCTGAAGGTAGCCCCGGAGCATACCAGCGACCGCGTGCTGCGACTGATGCGCAAACCCTCGTTCCAGCAGTTCTTCGACTTCAAGCGCATCTTCGACCGCATCTGCCGCGAGGAGCATCTGAACCAGCAGATTATCCCCTACTTCATATCCAGTCATCCGGGCTGCCATGAAGAGGATATGGCACAGCTGGCTGACATCACGCGAAAACTCGGATTCAAGCTCGAACAGGTACAAGACTTTACGCCTACTCCCATGACCGTCAGTACAGAGACGTGGTACACGGGTTATGACCCCTACACGCTGGAGCCCGTCTTTAGTGCCAAGACGCCACGCGAGAAGGAAGCCCAGCGGCAATACTTTTTCTGGTATAAGGACAATCATCATGCAGATCATCGAACAGACCGTCATAGCGAAGCGCCAAGACAGGAAAAGCGAGGACGGCATCGTCGTCACTGACGACTTTATTGCCGTCATTGACGGTTCCACGTCGAAGTCGACAAAACGCTACAGCCGCTCCGACAGCAACGGACGCTACGCCATGAAGCTCGTGGCGCAGTACGTCAGAAACATGCCTGCCAACACCTCTTGTCACCAGTTCTGCGTCGGCGTCACTCATCGGTTTGCCGATGCCATGTGTCACCGCTGGCTGGGTGGTCGCCACCCTTTGCCTGACCCCGTCGACCGTCTTGCAGCCTCAGCCGTCGTCTATAGCCGACTGCGTCGCGAGATATGGATGGTAGGCGACTGCCAGTGTCTTATCGATAACACACTCTTCGAGAATCCGAAACCTTACGAAGCAGAACTGGCCCGCCGCCGTGCCGACATCATCAGCCACAGCGCCAATCCTCAACAGTTCCTTGTCGACGACACCGCCCGTCAGCAGATACTGCCCGACATGATGCGTATCATGCGCCAGCAGCAGAATGTCGACTATGCCGTCATCGACGGAGCGCACATTCCGGAACAGCATGTCCGCGTGCTACCCCTCGACTTCCAGCCCCACGAGATAGTGCTGGCCACCGACGGCTACCCGTTTCTCTGTTCCACTCTCGACGAATCAGAGGCGGCATTGGCCCGCCAACTGGCTGACGACCCACTGAACATCGGTGCTTTTCAGGCTACAAAGGCGTGTATGAAGGGAAATCTGTCATTCGACGACCGTGCTTATATAAGATTTAAGGTCTGAAATTTGGTAGTATCCGAAAAAATGTCTACCTTTGCAGCCGATTTCCAAATTCCGGATGGTTCCGTAGCTCAGCTGGATAGAGCAACAGCCTTCTAAGCTGTGGGTCTCGGGTTCGAATCCCGACGGAATCACCAGAAAAAAACATCGAAAGTCCCAGTAAGCAAAGGGCTTTCGATGTTTACTTTTTTCCTTATACTAAGTTATGAGCCTTTGGGAATGAATAATATCAGTTTGGCTATGATATTTCGTCCCATATTGCTGACGCCCTGACGTCCTGTGACACTATTGACGTCGCAATATTTTAGTCGTGAGAGGTGACTCTGATAGGTCGTGTTTAGCAAGTTGTCAGCAATCAGGTGAATCTCAGCTACCTTCTTGTGGTGCACTGTTATGTCGCTGCCTGCCGAGAGTTTCAGCAGCGTATAGGAAGGGGTGCGTGTCTCCGTGTCGTCAACCTTATAATAATGGTCTTGCGCCAGATGACACTCCGTCCCTATCGCCACATAGGCATTGTTAAGGACGGTGTGGTTGTGGTGCGTCAGCTCGTATTTCAGTTCCGACGTCAGTCTCGGAGCAGGAGTCATCGGCAGATAGCGGGCGTCGCTACTGGTGTTCAGCTGCTGTGCATCGATATACGAAAAGGTGTTGGCAAAGTGAATGCTGTGTATGGGATGCAGGTCAAAGCCAGCCTCAAAGCCGAGGAGACGGGCATCGCCCTGCGTGTACTGATAGGTACGCATACCCTCCTCCATCACCACAGGCACCCGCTGGGCAAAGATGTAGTTCTCGATGCGGTTGGCAAAGAGTGCTACCTGCGCCGAGATGACGCTTCCTGAATAGTCGAGTCCCAGGTCGGCCTGCCAGCTGTATTCCGGCTTCATGTCAGCATTTCCCAGTTCGTAGCGCTGAGTGCCCTCATGCACGCCGTCGCTGCCCAGTTCGCTCATATTGGGAGCACGGAAGCCGCGAGCCAGGTTAAGCCTGAGATTCGTGTGGTCGCACAGGTTCCATACGGCACCGACGCTGCCCGTCGCACCAGTGAAGTCGAGCGAATGGAAGTCGATATGACGGTTGTCAAGGCGCAGACCGGCGCTAAGCGTCATACGTTCCAACGACTTTGTAACCGTCGCATAGCCGCCAATGTCGAAAAGTTTGTAGGCTGGTATGAGCGACTCTTCGCCGAGATTCTGCGACTGTTGCCACATACCGCCGATACCACCGGCAACCTTCCAGCCGGAGAACTCCTGCGAGAGGTAGCGCACATCGTACGTCAGCGTGTGGAGCCTGAGGTAAACCTCATAGTCATCCTCACTCTCCTCAAACTCCTGACGCCGGTTCTGCTGATAGCCCACGATAGCCTTCAGCCAGCCGTGAGGCAGGTTCAGGGAGTTGTCAAGCACGGCTTTGTAGTGCTTGATCTGCTGGAAGGGCAGCGCCTTCGAGTAGGTTTTCACGTCACTGGTGTTGCATACCAGTTCGCCCGTATCCTCGTCACGTTCACCCTCCACGATGCTGGGTGTCTGGTGGAAGGCTGTCATCGTCAGGTGACTGTGTCCCCACCGTTTGTTGAGACCGACCATAAGCCGGCCTGCCCGTTCCGCAAACTGCGAGCCTGGCACATAGCCGTCAGTCTCGTTCTTGTAGGCATGGGCATACTTATCCGTAAATCGCGCATCCCACACAAAGCCCTGCTTATGGCCTGCCAGGTTGAGAGAATAGCCGAAGAGGCCGTTGTTGCTCTGATACTCCGTGCTGACAGTTCCCATCACAGAACCTTCAGGCTGCATGGGGGCAGGGTGCATGATGACCACACCGGCCATTGCGTCGCTACCATACATCAGCGAGGCCGGTCCTTTCAGGATTTCCACCGAACCTACACCCTGTCCGTCAATCTCTATACCGTGCTCGTCGCCCCACTGCTGGCCTTCCTGACGCACACCGTCGCTCATCACAACAATGCGGTTATAGCCCAATCCGCGGATAACGGGCTTCGAGATGCCGCTGCCAGTGGTAATCTGCGATACCCCCGGCTGACGTGCGATGGCATCGATGACATTGGTCGATGGCGCCTGCCGCAGTTCCTTGCCCATAACCACCGAGACGGGGGCTGTAGCGTTCTTCAGCTTGGTTTCACCGGTGACACCTGTCACGATAAATTCGTTGAGTTTCAGATGTTTGTAGAACACGTCCGACGAATCCTGAGGATGCTCGTGCCGATTATGTAACAGACCATGCCGGTGCTGTTCGTGACTATGTTCATTTTGAGCTGTCGCCGCCATACCCATACACAGCAGCGACAGAATAAGATATGTTTTCTTCATTCTGTTTTCTTTGTTAAAAAAATAGTTCAATCATCCAATCATTCTAAACGAAGAAAGCAGGAGGTGCCCTCAGGCCGACGATACCCAGATGGACCATTAACACATGGTGACGACGGGCATCAATCCTCACACTGTACACCTTATTATATATAATCAGGGTGGCAGCGGTTAAGGCTATGAACGGCAGTGTGATAAACTGACACAGCACGCACTGGTGTATCGTTGTTACGAGCTGAGTCAGATGGCCGCTACATTGATGGTGTACACACTCTGCACACGCTTGTTCCGATGCTTCGGCCTGATGGTGAACGTGTAGCGACGACAGCAGAAGCATTGGCACAAACACTGCCAATAGCGCCCACGAAGCTATATGTCTCTTAGTTTTCACGTTCACGGCTGCAAAGGTACGACTTTTTTCCTATTATCATACCAGTATTTTCGAAATTTTAGTTATTTATTCTCAAAAAAAAGACAACGAGAACAAAAAACATTCACACGGTAAATGTCAAATGTCAAATGTCAAAATCGCCGCAATACGCAATAAAACCGCGGAAGAACGAGATTTTGACATTTGACATTTGACATTCTTTGCTGTGCAAAGCGTCTCCTACGTCGCCGAGCGTCACGCTGACTTATACTGATATAGGTAGACACATTTAGTAACAATTAAAAATGTGTTTATATTATGCGTAATAGTCCAACGACGTACAGTGAAGAATTCAAATTGTCTGTAATCCGTGATTATTATTTGTCGGGCATGAGCAAGAACGCCTGTTCCCGCAAGTATGGATTATGTAATGCCACATTATTCAGCAGTTGGTTGAA
>JAEEGL012306758.1_pt1 | contig 11699 bp, 10 predicted proteins | sample 9134231 | NCBI WGS metagenome assembly JAEEGL01 (sample SAMN16246548, study PRJNA631951) | gut metagenome | biome: gut microbiome; feature: rumen; material: fiber-attached | host: Bos | place: Iran: Karaj | collected 2018-10
GTTCCTCCCGATCTCGGCGCAGCAATTCTCTCATTTTGGCGGCGCTACCGCCCGTTCCCCGGAACGGGATCATCGTCGACCGCTTCGACCGGAGCGTTTCGACCGCCCGGTCGAAGTTGTTCACATCGCCTGTATCTTCGATAAGATTGTTCAGTTTCGCGTGGATAGAGTTGGTATATGGATTGTCCCCGATCTTTTTCTGGTCGAGGACCACCGCACGCACGAAGGATTCGGCGTCCAGACTGAACAGCTGTTCTCCGATCGAGGCCGTATAGTCGGCGCTCTCGCGAAGGCCGTTCTCCGTCCGCTCGAAAAGAGCGAACGTGTCGTTTTTCGGAGCAGCGCCGAACCCGCGTTCTATCCGGTAGACCTTTCCGGCCGTTTCGAACTCCAGCCAGCCGCCGAAATACCCGCCCTTCCAGGGAGCGTACCGGCGTCGGGGGGACTTGTCGAGATCGTTCGGATTTGCGCGGGGAAATCCGAAAAACATGGCAATGATAAAAGCGGACAGCGTGGATTTCCCGTATCCGTTGTCCTCCATGATCACGTTGAGACCCTTCTCAAAGTCGTAAGACCGTTCCTCCAGAACACCGAACCCGGTCACGCGGCAGGCAGTCAGTCTCACCATACGATCTCCTCCCCGCGTAGCGCCCGAATCCCCGCGGCGATCACTTTCCGCTTTTCCTCATCGCTCAGTTCGTCCGACGCGAGCACCAAACGGATGAAGGTCCCCTTTAGGGACACGTCGCCCGAATAGTCCTCCTCTGCCGCGACCAGCGTCGTCTCATCCAATACCTCCGCGTGGTAGAACCGCTCGTTCAGTTTTCTCTCCAGAAAGTCCGTTTCGATCTGGGAGTCCGGCGTCGTTTTACCGCAGAGGACGATCCTTACGATGGAGTCCGGGGCGGTTTCGCCCGCCGTTTTCTCCACCAGTTCCCGAATGGAAAGAAAAGAGACAAGTCCGGTCACGTCCACCCGGATCTCCTCCCATTTCCGGCGACAGAACGGCACGAAGGAATGGCGGACCAAACCGTTTTCGGCCGTGATGAGGACGAAGCCCTTTTCGCCGCATTCGTCGAAGCCCCGCCCCTCCAGACAGCCGGAATACACCGCTTCTCCACGGCCGTCCAGACGCTCGGTCCGGTAGGAGTGATAATGGCCGAGTGCCAGATAGTCGATATTTTTCCCTGCCAGAGAAGGAAGGCAGATCCGGTCCGGGCCGGGGCTCGAGGCGATCTGACCGTGCATGACCACCACGTTCAGGTCATGAGGATCCAGACGAAGGTCATCATACAGCGAGATCGCGTTCCTTTCCGTGACGGCGGCTCCGGTGATCACCGCGTCACCGCACCGGAAGGTGGTCCATTCGTCGCCGAAGCATTTCAGATTTTCCGGCGTCCCGCCGGCATCCAGCAGAAAGAGATCGGCATCGTGATTGCCGCGGAGCAGAAAGAAATCGATCTCCGGTGCGCTGCGCATCACGTCGAAAAGATAGTCGGCCGTATAGGCAGTCACGCGGTTGGTATCGAACAGGTCCCCCGCGATGAGGATTCCGGTCACGCCCTGTTCGCCGGCCCAGTCGACCATCCTCTCGAAGGTCTCCTTGATCTCCTGATTCCTTTCCCTTGCCTTCTCCTGCGACAGATGACTCCCGAGACTGGAATCAAGATGAACGTCAGCACAATGAATCAGTTTCACGTCATTCATCTCCCCGGGCCGGCCCGCCGGCCGCCCGTCCTGGTTTTTCTGCATTTATTATGCCACGGGACGCGGTGACTGTCAACCGCGAACCCGCTCCCCGGCGGTTCCGGGAAAGGCCCGCTCCAAAAAACGGCCGTCCCTGTGAGGACGGCCGCAAAACCGGAATCAGCTTTCGAATTCGTAGATCGTCGTGGTGTCGTATTTCTCGCCCGGCCGGAGGACCGTATCGGTGAACTTTGGATGATTGATCGCGTCCGGCATCGCCTGCGTCTCCATGCAGACAGCGCAATGTCTATATTGCGTCACGCCTTTCTTAAACGGATGGTCGGCAGGGTTAACCATATTGCCCGTATAGATCTGTACGCAGGGCTGGTCGGTGAACATGGTCAGTCCGAAACCGGTCTTGGGATCCCGCAGCGTCGCCCGTTTTTTGACTGAACCGTCGCGGTTCTGAAACACGAAATTGTGGTCGTAGCCGCCGAAGAGTTTCAGCATCCTGTCGGAAGAGACAAAACCGTCGCCCAGAGGGCGCTCCCTCCGGAAGTCGTAGTCCGTGTCGCTGACGGAAAGCAGGTTGCCGTCCGGAATCAGTTCCTGGTCCACGGAGTTGATGGCGTCTGCATCCAGCCAGAGGAGATATTCGTCGACGGTGGAACCGTCGAAACCTCTCAGGTTGAAGTAGGAGTGGTTCGTCAGATTCACGATCGTTGCCTTGTCCGTTTCGGCCTCGTACCGGATCTTCATGCCGGCACTCCCGGTCAGCGTATAGGTGACCTTCACCTGGAGCGTGCCGGGGTAGTTCTCTTCCCCGTCCGGACTGGTATAGCGCAGGACGAGAGCCGGCTCTTCTTCCGTGCCGCTCTCCTCCACCGACCAGATCTTCGTGTTGAAGCCGTACTGACCGCCGTGGAGCGAATTCTCCCCGTCGTTGCAGTACAGATGGTAGATCCTGCCGTCCAGAACGAACCGGCCGCGGCTGATCCGGTTGCCGGTCCGTCCGATCAGGGCGCCCTGATACCCGGAAGCCGTGAGATAGCCTTCCAGCTCGTCGTATCCTCCGACCACGTCCACCGGACGGCCGTTCTTGTCCTCGACCAGGATGTTCTTCACGATTCCACCGTAGTTGAGGACGGTATAGGAAAGGATGGATCCGTTCGTCAGCGTATAGGCGACGACCTCTTCCCCGTTTGGAAGGACGCCGAAATGTTTTTTCGTAATCATATCTCAATTTCCTCTTTCATCTGGTCCTTCGGATTCATTCTCCGTCTTCGTAGCCGTCGGGATTCATCTTCTGCCAGCGCCAGGAATCCTCGCACATCTCGCGAATCCCGTTCTCAGCACGCCAGCCGAGTTCCTTTTCCGCCAGCGCGGCACTGGCATAGCAGGAGGCGATGTCGCCCGGTCTTCTCGGCTTGATCGAATACGGGATGTGCACCCCAGTTGCTTCCTCGAAGTTCCGGATCACCTCAAGAACGCTGTACCCGCGGCCGGTCCCGAGATTGTAGATCCTGAGTCCGCAGTTCTCTTCGATCTTCCGCAGGGCGCTGACATGGCCCTTCGCCAGGTCCACCACATGGATATAGTCCCTTACGCCGGTCCCGTCCGGCGTATCGTAGTCGTTCCCGAAAACGCCGAGTTCCTGCCGCTTTCCGACGGCTACCTGCGTCAGGTAGGGCATCAGGTTGTTCGGAATCCCGGTCGGGTTCTCGCCGATCAGACCGCTCTTGTGCGCTCCGATGGGATTGAAGTACCGGAGCAGGATCACGTTCCAGGCCGGGTCCGCCTTCTGGATGTCGGACAAGATCTGCTCCAGCATGGACTTGGTCCACCCGTAGGGATTGGTGCAGACGCCTTTCGGGCATTCCTCCGTAATCGGCACGAAGGCCGGGTCGCCGTATACAGTGGCGGAGGAGGAAAAGATGATGTTCCTGCAGCCGGCCTCCCTCATGACGCCCGTTAGCGTCAGCGTACCGGTTATGTTGTTGTGATAATACTCCCATGGTTTCGCGACGGACTCGCCGACTGCCTTCAGACCCGCGAAATGGATCACGGCGTCGATCTTCTCTTCCCTGAAGATGGCCGTCATGGCCTCCCGGTCCAGGATATCTGCCCGGTAGAACTTCACCGGACGGCCGGTGATCTGCGCCACGCGGTCCAGTGCCTTCTCGGAAGAATTGGACAGGTTGTCGCACACGACGACCTCGTATCCAGCTTCCTGCAGTTCCACTACGGTGTGCGAGCCGATGTATCCGGCGCCGCCCGTAACAAGGATCTTCATATCTGTCTCCCTCACTCGTCCGAATCAATCCTTCTGCCACAGATTCCGGCGATAGACGCCTTCGTCAGTCAACCTCTTCAGCGTCTCGCGGACCATGACGAGGTCCTTGTAGTAGGTCATGCCGAACCACTGGGCGTCGGTACGGAGAACGTCCACAGTGCATTCGCCCCGGTCGATCATTTTCCCGATTGTGTTCGGAAGCAGGCATTCCTTTTTGAGCGGATCTTCCCGGTTGTCGTCCAGAAACTCGGCAAAATCCTCTTCCAGCCCGTCGAATACGGCCGGCGTGAAGCACCAGAAGTTCATCGACACCACCGTATCGTTCGGAAGGACCCGATCCGCGCCGTTCTCATCCGGATAGGTGGCGACGTCGCCGTTCTTGCCGATATTCAGGGTTTCGACGATCCCTTTGAGCCGCCCGTTCTCATCCACGTCGCAGACGCCGCGGTTCACCGTACCGTAGTCGGACAGCGTGCGGGTCAGCGTGTAGCCTACCATGGCGAACGTCCGCTTGGTCAGATCGGCCTTTCTCAGAAAGTCCGCCGCCCTCCGGTAGGCGTCGGGTCCGTAGTAGTCGTCGGCGTTGACCACGGCGAAGCCGTCATACAGAACGCCCTTCGCGCACAGGAGCGCGTGCGTGGTGCCGAGCGGCTTCTTGCGCCCCTCGGGGTATTTCTCGTCCGGAACGAGCGTCCGGAAATCCTGGAACACGTACTCGACGGTCACCTTTCTGCCGTCCACGCAGGAACCGGCAACACGGTTTCCGACCGTATCCCTGAATGTATGGTAGTCCCTGGATTTTATGACGAACACGATCCGGTCGAATCCGGCCCTGACCGCGTCATAGATAGAATAGTCGATCAGATATTCGTGGAATTCATCGTTGACCCACGCGGTCGCCTTGTCGGCGCCGCCCGCGGCGTCTTTCGGAGCATCCTTTGCGAATCTGGACCCCATGCCGGCCGCTAGAATAAACAGTGTCATGTACAGTTTCCCCCTTGGAAAGCGCCTGTGAACAAGCAGAACGCTCTATAATTTCAGTTTATATTTTAACCCAAGTCCGTACCGATTTCAATAGTTTCCCCGAAAAAGCGTAAAAACGGCAGGCCGTTCGGCCTGCCGTTTTTGGCGTGTGGGATCAGTCGAGAAATTTCCGTACGGTCTCGGTCGCCTCCGAAGGATCGAGGGACGAGGTGATCACAAAGTTGACTTCGAAAGCGGAGGAAAGAGTTTCCAGTTCATTGAGGAACGAGTCGAATTCCGCTGCGTCGTTACGGCAGATCTTCAAGGCGGAGTCTACGAAGATATCGGTCACGTCGTGGTTGCTGGCCAGGATGCCGGCGATCATGCCGTACAGGGACTGTCCGTCGTCGATAAAGAACGTATCAGCATTGATCAGTCTGCACTGATACGGGATGTCGAACCTAAGTTTCTCCCCTTTTTCGATACAAACCACGGAGCCCTTGGACGTTTCAAGCGCATGACGGACCATTTCGATGAGCGTCTTGGTTTTACCTGTTCCTTTTCTGCCGATGATAAGCTTGATCATGTTTTCCTCCTCAATGTGGATATTAGTTCATTCTTGCTTCCAGAGCCGCTTTTCTGTCTTCGAAGCCCGGTTTCCCGAGCAACGCGTACATGTTCTTCTTGTATGCTTCGACACCGGGCTGGTCGAACGGGTTCACGCCCAGCATGTATCCGGAGACGGCGCAGGCAAGTTCGAAGAAGTATACGAGCCAGCCAAAGTTGTACTCGTCCCGTTTGTCCACTTCCAGGACCACGTTCGGAACGCCGCCGTCGTTGTGGGCGAACAGCGTGCCCGTCATCGCCATGCGGTTGACGTCGTGCAGCGTTTTGCCGGAGAGGAAGTTGAGCCCGTCGATATCATTCGGATCGTTCGGGATCACGACCGTGTCGTTCGGCTCCTTGAAATCCAGGACCGTTTCGAACATGGTGCGCTGGCCTTCCTGAACGTACTGTCCGAGAGAATGCAGGTCGGTGGAGAAGATGACCGAGGACGGATACAGCGCCTTGTTGTCCTTTCCTTCGCTCTCTCCGTACAGCTGCTTCCACCATTCGCAGAACATCTGAACCGCAGGCTCATAGGAGACGAGGATCTCGATGCATTTTCCTTTGTTGCACATGATATTGCGGATCGCCGCGTAGGTCAGCGCGTCGTTCCCCGCAGCAGGAGCGTCCAGATACGCGTCGCGCGCGTCGGCCGCACCCCGCATCATGGCATCCAGATCGATACCGGCTACGGCAATAGGAAGAAGCCCCACGGCCGTCAGCACGGAATACCGTCCGCCGATGTCATCCGGGACGACGAATGTCTCATATCCCTTCCCGGTGGAGAACTCTTTCAGTTTTCCCCTTGCCCGGTCGGTCGTCACGAAGATCCGTTCCCTGGCGCCCTTTTCTCCGTACTTTTGCTCGAGGAGTTCCCGGAAGATACGGAATGTGACGGCGGGTTCCGTTGTGGTGCCGGACTTGGAGATGACGTTCACGCAGATGTCCCGGTCCTTGCAGACGGACAGCAGATCCGCTAGCGAAGAGGGGCTGATGGTGTTCCCGGCGAAATAAATGTCAGGGGTATCCTTTCCCTTGACGTTGTAGAGCGGCGAACAACAGAACTCGATGGCGGCGCGTGCCCCGAGATAGGAGCCGCCGATGCCGATGACAACGAACACGTCGCAGGACGCCTTGATTTTCGCGGCCGCCTGCTTGATCCTCGCATATTCTTCTCTATCGTAATTCACCGGAAGGTCGCGCCATCCGAGAAAATCGGCGCCGGCACCCTGCCCGTTCTTCACGAGAGCCCGGGCTGCTTCGGTGATGTGAGCGATCTTTTTTACTTCTTCCGTTCCTACGAAACCTCTCAGATAGGTCTCATTCAGTCTTACTGACATTCGATCCTTGTCCTCCGTTCTGGTTGTAACTGGCGGGGTGGGCCCGTCCAAGGGCCAATTCCACCGCATTTTCATCATACACCATTTTGGCGTGTTTTTCAAGCGTTTTTCGGGGATTATTTCGCCGATTTCGGCCAGATTAGACCGGCCTTTTCGGGGGCGGTCAGAAGATCGCTTTCGGGAAGAATTCGGGCACTTCTCCCGCCGGGGCCTGTACGCCGTCCGTCGGACTGACGAGGAAGACGGAGGAAGACGGATCGAGTGTCAAATCCACGGACGTATAGACCGTCCCGCGGAAGAGAACCGGTTCGCAGGATAGCTGTCTGACTTCGCCCGTATGGGGATCCCACGCTTCTGGCGCGAGCGTTCCCTTCAGCAGGACCCTGCCGCGGTAGACGCCGCCCGTCGTGTTTGTAAGGTAATAGATCTCGCTCCCGGCGAACCGTTTGTGAAGGTGATTCATGGAACACCCCCTCGCGAGCCGTTTGTCGATCCCGATCTTCAGGAATTCCGGGAGATTCTGATTCACCACGCCGAGGAATTCCATCCGCGGCATCCCGTCCACGAACACATCCGGCGTGACGCCGAGCATGGTGGTGGCCTGTAGAAGGATGTCAGCGGAAACGGAGCCCGTCCCGTCAACGGACGTCTTGTTGGAGGGGAGGAAATAGGCGACGCCGCCCTGTTCGTTCTCGTTACGGTAGGCAGCGCGGATGATCCGCTGATCCATCACGTCCTCTCCGAATATATGACGGATGATCCGGAGGACTTCCCCGTCCGCGTCGGTTCCCCGGTGTAGCACGGTGTTCACATCGTCAAACTCGAGAGCCGGATCCCAGGCTTGCGTCGGAAGCCGGTCAGTCGCAATGATGCGGCCGCCCGAATCATAGAAGCGGCAGATGGCCCTCAGCGCGTCCAGACTGATTACCGTCATGGAAGGCATGACCAGGAGGGAGAAATCCATTCCGCCCCCCAGGCCGTTCGACAGGTGAAGGATCCCGTCCTTCGTTTCGGTACGGCGCGCCAGAAATTCGGGATGGAGAAATGTTGCATCGATCCCAACGTAATTGAGAAAGTTGTTCATCAGCTCCATGTAGTCGGCATTGTCCGGCACATAGGCGTATTCGAAACCGCGTTCCTTCGAATCGAACAGGTAGGTATAGGTATGGAGCGTGTGGATCGGGTAGACGATCGCCGCCTCCCCGACGTGTGTTCCGCCCCGCAGCATCGACTGAACGCGGGCGGTAAAAGCCGCGTACTCCTTGAGATCGCCGCTCTGCGAGAAGATGTACCCCCATTCGTCGGTACAGTTTTCGGCGCTGTTGCGGCTCGCTGTTCGGTCCTGACCCAGGTGAGTGAAGGTCATGTTGATCCCGCGAACGAATGCGTTCATCGATTCGCGGTAGATGATCTCCCGGTTCAGGGACAGGTAGTAGCAGAAGAGATCCGCCGTCACGGTCTCCCGGCCCATCCCGTCCGCCGCGCCCGATGCTACCCGGATCCCGTTCAGGCCGTACAGGTAGGCAAAGGGGAGCGCGACGCCCGGCGCGGTGGCATACCGGTGGATCATCTGACCATCGCCGAACATCCACGAACAGGCAGTGGACTTTCCTTCAGCCGCATATCCCGTGCAGAACACGCCGTACCTCGAACAGATCTCGGAAGCCGCCTGCAGATACCCTTCGATCAGCATCCTGGCTCTGACCGTCATCATCAGAGACACGAAACGCGCGGCGTAGCCGCCCATATCACGGTACAGGATCGGATAGAGCGCAGCCGGGTCGAACCCGAACCACTCCTTAAACCAGTCGTTGAAAGTGGGGTGCCACATCCGCCGGTTCTGACCCGCGAACATGATGTTCCGGTAGATGAACAGCTCGAAGGGTTCCCTGCCACCGTCCTGGCGGAGACGGTCCGTCAGCGACCCGAACGTGTTCTCCAGATAGCAGAGACAGACTTCACGGTCGAGCAGATCGATATACTGGGACTCCCGGTCCGGTTCACAAACAAATTCCTCTATGTCCCAGTTCCCGGCCGGTACAGTCCATTCGAGGAGCCCGTCATGGACATGCTCCCGGAGATCGAGGACCGTCAGGTCCTCCGAAACGGCCGTGACTGCCATTCGTTTCCCCGTATCATGGAGAGTCAGCTTCATTTGCTGTTTTTCCGTGCAAGGGTACTCATACCGCTTCAGCACCTTGCAGACCGCCCGGTCGAACTCTTCCCCGGAAAGCGTGGACAGATAAGCTCTCATCACGTAGGTGTCGTCCAGATAACCGACGCCGAGACCGCCCGGCGAGGCCAATTCTAGCACCGCCTGAAACGCTTCCTCATACTCCGGCGTGAGCGCCTTGATGGAGAAACGCTTGTTCGTGTAGGGGATCACGCCCCGGAAACCGGCGCCCCGGTAATACTCGAGAAGACGCTGGAGCCGTTCGTGACGGCCCGATCTGTCCTTTGGGTTCATAGGCAGATAGATATACGGTCCGTAACTGCTGTCCGCTCTGTCGAACAGGGCCCTCAGCGCACCCGTGTCGGTCGGTCTCTGATCTATCATCTTGGTTTCACCTCGCTCGAAAACTGTCCCCTCAAGCGGGGATCGCGATCGCGACAGGAAAAGAAAAACAGCCCGTCTCGGCGGACTGTTTCCAAATAATCATGCGGTCAGATAGCGTTCCAGCCACGCCACTCCGATGTCAAAGGCATCGCTGAGGCCGCTCTTCATGCCTTCCTTGACGATCCGTTCGCTCATCGGCAAGGAAGTGTCCGTCCGGAGAAGCTGGATATAGATCTGGTCGGGAACCTTCTCCCCCTTGTATTCCTTCTCAGACATAACGATCATCTGGATGATATAGGGATCATCCATGCACCCATATACAATGATGTTATCCTCCCGGACGAGCGGACGGTTGCGATACAATACAAATTCGCCGTCCACGGTCGAGTTCACATCTTTCTTATCGACGACCCAGTCAGCCATACTGCCTTCCCCCTTTACCGGGCTTTCCATGACGCGCCCGATCCATTTCCATTCGACTGTATTATACATCGTTCGGCCAAGCGTTGTCAAGGACTCCGCAGTTTTTTCCGTTCCCCCTGAAATCCGGAACCCGGTTTTCGCCGAGCGGAACGTCCGTTCTGCGGGCTGCCTGCCGGCGGCCGATACGGGTTCCGGCAGCGGACGTTGGAACGGCTGGGCAAATTGACAAAAATTGGCGCAGCCGCTATAATTGTACTTGTTCAATATACTTCACGCAAGAGTACCAGTAAAGAGGAGGCCGACCGATGAACTTGGGTGAACGGATCCGACTGCCAATCATCGATATGAACGAGCAAGGGATCGGTGTCGGGCGGGTCGGCGGAATGGTCGTCTTCGTTCCCTCCCTCGCGGCCGGAGATCTGGCAGATATTAGGATCACATCGATCCGCTCCCGATTTGCCGAAGCAGCCGTTGAGAGGATCATCACTCCTTCTCCTCACCGGGTTTCGCCATCCTGCCACGCTGACGGATGTGGGGGCTGTCCGCTTCTCTTCGTATCGTACGACTACGAGAACCTGGTAAAAAAGAATACCGTCTCCGCCGCCCTGCGGCGTTCCGGACTTGACTACAGTCTGGTGGAAAATACGGTTTTTCCCTCAAACCGGTTTGGATATCGAAACAAAATGTCCCTTCACTGGGACGAGAGCACGGGGTCGTTCGGCTATTGCCACCCGCATAGCCAGAACACGGTCTCCTTTTCAGGATGTCTGATCTGTCCGGACGTCTTTTCAAAAATCGTCTCACATATCAACAGGTCCGATGATCTGCTGAAACCGTTGAGCCCGACCGAGTTAATCATCCGTTCTTTTGAAGATCAGGTCGCAGTTTCTTTGTATGCGTCCGCTCCGGACGGAGAGACATTCCACCACCTGTCAGAAAGGCTCAAACGCGCTTTCCCGGGTATTGTTCTGAACTTCTTCACCCCGGACGGGAATCCATACGGCCCTTCCTGCTTTCTCACCGACAGAATCGGTCAGATGTCTTTCCGCTTTTCCACAGAAACGTTTCGGCAGGTAAACAAGGAAGCGTTTGAACTCCTCCTGAATCTCCTGAAAAATATAGCCGCCGAAAAGCCTTTTCGTTCAGCCGCCGACCTGTACTGCGGCTCTGGCGTGATTGGTCTGACATTGGCCAGGGCGTTTCCGAGGGCTGATTTTACCGGTATTGAAATCAATTCGGAGGCAGTGGATGACGCAAAGGAAAACGCTATTCTCAACCAGATAGACAATATCCGTTTTTTCTGCGTCGACGCGGCCTCTTTCCGTTCTGTAGTCGGAAGGGTGGAGTTATTGGTCGTTGACCCGCCCCGAGCCGGCCTTTCCCTTCAGATGCGCCGGGAACTGATCTCTCTCCATCCTGACAGGATACTGTACGTGTCCTGTAACCCTCAAACACTGGCTCGGGACATGTCTGAAATTGCGCGTTCACAATATGAGATCCGTCGTGTTGTTCCCGTCAACATGTTCCCTTCTACCCAGCATGTGGAGACGGTCGTATTGATGACGAGAACCGAATAAGTGTCAAATGTGTGAAGGAAAGCGTCACCCAGGCGCAGTTTGCGGAGATGGTGGGGACTTCCGCGCCGTACATCAGCAGGCTTATAAACAAGAAAGACGGCATCGTGAACAAGGTGTTCGTGGAGATGCTCGAAAAGCTGGGGTACGATATCCAGATCACGTATGTGAAGAAGGAAACACACTGACAAATCCGATTTACGGAGGAAATGAAAATGCAATACGAAATCTTACCCTGTGCAGACGGCGATGCGGAA
>JAEEGL012349472.1_pt1 | contig 11699 bp, 6 predicted proteins | sample 9134231 | NCBI WGS metagenome assembly JAEEGL01 (sample SAMN16246548, study PRJNA631951) | gut metagenome | biome: gut microbiome; feature: rumen; material: fiber-attached | host: Bos | place: Iran: Karaj | collected 2018-10
CTCGGATTGGAAGTGGAGGTTCGAGTAGTAGTTGGTGGCTTTCGACTTGACGTATTCCTCCTCGAAGGCTATCAGGCGCTGGTTGGAGGAGGGAATGACGAAGTTGCCCAGGATGAAGACGGCGATGGCCACGATGACGGCGCCGTAGACATAGGGTCGCAGCATGCGCCCGTAGCGCACGCCCGAACTGAGGATGGCTATGATTTCGCTGTTGCCCGCCATCTTCGAGGTGAAGAAGATGACGGAGATGAAGATGAACAGCGGACTGTAGAGGTTGACGAAGCCGGGAATGAAGTTGAGGTAGTAGATGGAGACCACCTGCCACAACGTGGCGTGGTGCTCGAGGAACTTGTCCAGTTTCTCGCTGACGTCGAACGTAATGACGATAATGATAATAAGGGCAAGTGCCAGAAGAAAAGTCTTCAGGTACTTGCCCAGAATGTAGCGGTCTAAGCGCTTCAGAGGATGTTGAACATTTTCTGGAAGGCGGTGAGACATTCGAGGATGTTGGTTTTCACATGGATGAACTCATCGATGCCGTAGCCTTTGTAGGTCTCCACCATCTCTTTGGGGAAGCCGGCGAGGACGAGGCTCTTCACCTTGCCCTTGAGCATGTCGCACACCGGCTTGGTGAGCTCGGCGTATTCGTCGTCGCTGGAGCATAGGACAACGATGTCGGCACCGCTCTCCAGCGCGGCTTTGGCGCCTTCCTCGGGGGTGGCGAAGCCGGGGTTGTCGATGATTTCATATCCTGCCACACCGAAGAAGTTGGTGGCAAAGCCTGCGCGGGCTTTGCGCATGGTGAGGTTGCCGTAGGTGAGCAGGAAGACACGCGGGCGCTTGCCGCTCTTCTCGGTGGCCAGACGGAGGGCCTCGATGGGCTCGGCGCCACGGTAGGGCTTGAGGGTGCGCACCTCGGTGCCTTGCTCGCAGTGGCAGCAGCAATGGCTTTCATTCTTGATTTTGTCGCCCATCTTCTCGAGGAGGTTGGGGTACTGGTTGGTGCCGAGGATGGTGGTCTTGCGGGTGGCGATGTCGAGGTCGCGCTGCTGGGCGGTCTTCTCCACCTCGTCCTGCACGTAGCCTTCGCGGATGGCCTTGCAGAATCCGCCGAGTTCTTCCACCTTCAGGAAGTGCTCCCAGGCGCCACGGGCAATCTGGTCGGTGAGGTTTTCAATATAGTAGCTGCCGGCGGCAGGGTCGGCAATCTTGTCCAGATAGGACTCCTCTTTGAGGAGGAGCTGCTGGTTGCGGGCAATGCGGTAGCCGAAGTCGTCGGCCTCCTTGTAGGCATTGTCGAAGGGCAGCACGGAGATGCTGTCGGCGCCGGCGATGGCGGCGGACATGGCCTCGGTGGTGCTGCGCAGCATGTTGACGTAGGGGTCGTATACCGACTGGTTCCAGGCGCTGGTGGTGGCGTGGACGTAGAGCTTGTAGGCACAGTCGCACTCCGGCTTGTACTGCGCGACGATTTTGCTCCAGAGGAGGCGTGCGGCACGGATTTTGGCCATCTCCATGAAGTAGGTGCTGCCGATGCCGACGTTGAGGACGATGCTCTTGGCCACGTGTTCCATCTTGCATCCGAGGTCCGTCAGGCGTGCAACGAGTTCGTTGGCGGCGGCCAGGGAGAATCCGAGTTCCTGGACAATGTTGGAGCCGGCGTTGTGGAGCAGGCTGCCATGGACGGTCAGCACGCGGAACTTGGGCAGCTCCTCGTGGGCGAAGTCCACAAGCTGCTTGGCCATCTGGAAGTCGCCGTCTTCGCCGCGGTGGAATTTGCCGTTTTTCAGGGCGTAGCGGAAGAGGTCGAACTCGCACGAGCCACAGAGTTCTTTGGTGTCGTAGCCATGCTGGCGGGCATATTCCACATAGAGCTTCAGGAGTTGGAGATAGTCCTCGGAGCACATGAAGTTGATGCTGACGGCATTGATGTAGATGCCTTTGAGCAGCGTGGCCATGTCGTCGAGGTTTTTCACTCCCTTGGTGCAGAATCCCAGCGAGGTGGCGCCGCGTTCCACAGCGTCAAGGGCAATGCGGTTGGCCTCCTTGGGGTCGGCGATGTGGATGTCCTGGCGCACGTCCCACACATTGTTGTCGGTGTGTTTGCCGCGGGTGTAGGGCATCTGGCCGGGGTTGCTGTCGAGGTATTCGAGCCCCTCGAGGTCTTCGGCGCGGTAGTAGGGTTTCACCTTGAAGCCCTCGATGGTGCGCCAAACGAGTTTTTTCTCATAGTCGGCACCTTTGAGGTCCTTGTTGATGACTTCCTCCCATTTCTCGGTCGAAACGGGCGGGAATTCGCTGAACAATTTGTTGTCTTCCATTATATTGTATCGTTTATTTGTTTCTATTGTAAAAGGCAAAGATACAAAATATTTTTAAAATAAAGAAAAAAACTTTTTAAAAGTGTTTTTCCCCACACCGTCGGCCTTGTTGGGGCGTATCTCGGCAACGGGGGCGGAAAAAAGTTTGGGTTTGTATGGAATATTTTTCGTATATTTGCAGTCCAAAATATCATTACGATGGAGTCTACAAATCACAGCCACAACCCCTTTGTCATCTGCAAGGCAGCAGCAGGGGCGGGCAAGACCTTCACGCTGGTGAAGGAATACCTGCGTCTGGCCATGGCCGGCGGACCGGGCAATGTCGCCACACGCTTCCGCGGCATCCTGGCCATCACCTTCACCAACAAGGCTGCCAACGAGATGAAGACGCGTATCATGGATGAGTTGTCTCTGATGGCGGAGTTCGGCACCGACCCCGAGGAGTCGAAGATGGGTGCCAAACTGCTCGATGCCATCAACGAGGACCGCGCCTCCTCCCACCAGCCGCTCCTAACCGACGCCGACCTGCGCCAGATGTCGGACGAACTTCGAAGTGCCATTCTCCATCGCTACAGCGATCTCTCGGTTTGCACCATCGACAGTTTCATGCACCGTGTGGTGCGTACTTTTGCCCACGACCTCGAACAACCGGTCAACTTCGAGGTGATGATTGAGCAGGACGACCTCATCGAGCATGCCGTCAGCGGTCTCATGTCTTTGGTGGGTACTCCCGGCAACGAGTCTCTGACCAAGATGGTGCAGCGCTTCGCCGTCAGCAACATGGAGGAAGAGCGGGGGTTCGACATCGTGTGGTCGCTCACCAAACTGGCCCAGCAGCTTTTCTCCGAAGGGACGGATCTCTACCTCGAGCGCCTCTCGCGCTGTTCGCTCGACGAATACATGGATATGCACGACCGTTACAGCCAGTACTGCGCCAGATATGAGGCAGGTGTCGAGAAGTTGGGCGCAGAGGCTATGGACCTGCTCCGCAGCATCGGGATGACTGCCGACGACTGCAATCGTGGCAAGACGGGATTCTATGGGTTCTTTTCCAAGGCCGAAAAGTTCCGCGAGACCATGCGGGAAAAGAAAACCTTGGCGATCAACAGCTATGTGGCGAATGTTTTCGAGGCTGTCGATTACAATGGCGATATGCTCTGCAAATCGAGGACTACCTTCCCCAATACCGGTCGCATCGCCCAGCCGCTTAGGGAAATCTATTTCAAGCTGAAAGACCAGCTCGACGGTCCCCGGGTCGACTACAACACCTGCCGCCTGCTGCTGGGTAAGCTCTATTCCATGGCGCTGCTCGGCGAGTTGGATCGCCAGATGCGTGCCTATGCCAGCGAGAACGAGGTGGTGCACCTCTCCGACTTCAACCGTCTCATCAACCGCGTGGTGAAGGAGGAGCCGGCGCCGTTCATCTACGAGCGTCTCGGCAGTCGCTACCGGCACTTTCTTATCGACGAATTTCAGGACACCTCGGTTCTCCAGTGGCAGAATCTGGTGCCTCTGCTCGAGAATGGCGTCAGCGAGGGCAAGGAGTCGCTGGTGGTGGGCGATGGCAAACAGGCCATCTATCGTTTCCGCCAAGGTGATGTGCGCCAGTTTGTTGCGCTGCCGAAGGTGGAAGGGATGGAGTTGCACGGGCAGACGTTGTCGCATCCCGGCAACTATTGCTTCGAGCCGCTCAATGTCAACTATCGCACGGCCGATGCTGTGGTGAAGTTCAATAACGAGTTCTTCTCCTGGCTGGTACGTACCCACTTCGCCGACAATGATTTGGCACGCCGCATTTACCTCGGCCCTGAGGGCGACTGCAAGGATGGCGACGAGGAGTTGCGCCAGGAACTCAATCTGGAGAAGGCCGACCGGCCCGAAGGCCATGTCGGCATCTCGTTCGTCTCCTCCAAGGCTGCCGATGCCATCAGCCAGCGGGTGCTGGAGATCATCGACAGTATGGTGAACGATCACGGCTATCAGCCTCGCGACATCATGATTCTGGGTCGCACCAAGAACGAATTGGCCGCCATCGGTTCCTACCTGCTGGAGCACAGCAACTATGAGCAGAGTTCCGCCGAGTCGTTCTATCTTCGCAACAGTCAGGTTGTCATGGCGTTGGTGGCCGCGCTGCGTTTCCTCCACGACAGCAGCAACCGCGTGGCCGCTGCCGACCTCCTCCACCGCCTGAAGTCCCTGGGTGCCATACGCGACAGTCACGACGAGGCGTTCCTTTCCGATGGGCCTGTCGATCTGCATGCCGCTCTGGCAACTGAGGGCGTGGAGTTCAACACCGGTCGTCTGCTCTCCATGAGTCTTTACGACTGCTGCGAGGAGTTGCTGCGTCTGCTGCACATCGATGGGATCGATATCGCCTATGTGGCTTCGCTGCTCAACCGCGCCGCCGCCTTCTCGTCGCGCCACAATCAGAGTATCGGCGATTTCCTCGAGTGGTTCGACGCCCATCCGGTCCTTTCCGCCGCTTCGTCCGAGGAGGGCAATGCCGTCCGCCTGATGACTATCCACAAGGCCAAGGGGCTCGAGGCGCCGGTGGTCATCTGCCCCTTCTTCGGTTTGGGCTCTCGCGGTAACGAGATATGGGTCGATGCCTCCAAGGAGGCCGCCCCCGGTGGCAAGTCCCTCCCCGCTGCCTGCGTCAGCCTCAGCCAGAGCACCTCCACGCGTTTCGACGCCGAGCGCGACCAGGAGAATGAGTCCGCGGCTGTCGACGACCTAAATATATTGTATGTGGCTTTCACCCGCCCCAAGGAACAGCTCTACGTCGTCTGTCCCGACCCGAAGGCGGTCGAGCGCGTGCAGGGCTATGCGCTGCTGCTGAAGGAGTATACCGAGCTTCGCCATCAGGTCGACTTCGGCGACAGCGATTTCATGCACGTGGTGAAGGTGGAGAAAGAGAAGAAAAAGAAGGCCGAGGTCACGAGCGAGTATATCCACCAGCTGGGGTATGCCGACTGGGTGAAGAAGGTCCGTATCGCGTCGCCCGCCGAGCGGGCGCTGACACCCCTGTTGGAGGAGCGTGTCCGCTTCGGCATCCATGCCCATGCTCTGATGGCCTCTATCGGCACTTCCGCCGATGCGGTCGACGTCGCCGTCGATACCTTCGCCCAGAAAGAAAAGGTGTCTCCCGAGGAGAAGGCCAAGCTCGCGGCATTGGTGCACAATGTGCTGTCGCATCCCGACAGCCAGCGCTTCTTCTCCCCGGCCTATCGCTACAAGAACGAATGCGACCTCACCGATGGGGGCGAATCCGGCCGTCCCGACCGTGTGGTGTTCGCCCCCGACGAGACATGGGTGGTCGATTTCAAAACCGGTAAGGATATCGAGAGCGACTACAACGCGCAGGTGGCCCAATACTGTCGCGCCATCGCCGCCATGGGCTATCCCCGTGTCAGCGGCTGGCTCGTCTTCCTGCAGCCCTCGGTCTACGTCCGCCGGGTACCGCTTGGGGAGGATGTTTAAAAATTTTTTAACAAAAAAATGTTTGTAATTTAAATTTTTTTCGTATTTTAGCGGTGTGAAACGAAGGGGTAAAAAACACCCCGGAATGACAATAAACAATTAAATAACAATAATATGGAACTCAAGAAAAATCCCAAAGCTGACCTCGAAAAACGCAGAGGTCTCTATCTGGAGATAGGTTTGGTGGTGATTCTTGCAGCCGTCTTGGTCGCTTTCGAGGTGAAGAGCTACGATTCTGATGAAGAAGAGGCTTTCCAGCGCGAAGTGATCGAAGAGGTTGAAGAGCAGATCCTCCAGACTGACATCCAAGAACCGCCTCCCCCTCCTCCTCCCGAGACTCCCGAGGTAACCACCCTCATCGAGGTTGTCTCCGACGATCAGGAGATTAAGAACGAACTCGTTGTCAACGCCGAGGTGAACGAGGACACCAAGAACATCGAGATCGCCCCCGTCCAGATCGAAGAGGAAGAGGACGAGACCGAGACTCAGATCTTCACCGTCGTCGAGAATGAGCCCGAATTCCCCGGTGGTATGGAAGCGCTGTACAAGTATCTTGCACAGAACATCAAGTACCCCCAGTTGGCTCGCGAAAACGGCATCACCGGTAAGGTGTACGTCACCTTCGTGGTCGAGCGCGACGGCTCCATCGCCAACCCCAAAGTCCTCCGCGACATCGGCGGTGGATGCGGCGCCGAAGCTATCCGCGTGGTCAAGTCCATGCCCAAGTGGACGCCCGGTAAGCAGCGTGGTAAAGCTGTCCGCGTGCAGTTCAACCTGCCCGTCAACTTCAACCTCAAGTAAACACAATCAAGCCTTCGCTTGACAACAAACAATTCGGGAGCAGCAGTGTCGTCATAGGTCTGCTGCTCCCTTCTTTTTCCCTATGATTAGCGTCAACAACCTCTCGGTGCAGTTCACTGGCACCAATCTCTTCGACCATGTCACCTTCAACATCGGCGACCACGACCGCATAGGCCTCGTGGGCATGAACGGCGCCGGCAAGTCCACCATGCTCAAGATCCTCTGCGGTTGGCAGGAGCCCGAAAGCGGCACCATCGTCATGGCTGCCGGCCAAACCGTGGGCTACCTGCCACAGGAAATGGTGCCCGACAGCATCGGCACCGTGCTGGAAGAAGCCCTTACGGCTTTCGACCAGCTGGACAACCTCGAAAAGGAGCAGGAGCGCCTGACGGCCGAAATAGCCGATCGCACCGACTACGACAGTCCTGAATACACACGCCTGCTCGAACGCCACAACGAGGTCACCGAGCACCTGGCCATGCTGGGCGGCGGCCGTCGCCAGGAACAGGCCGAGAAGGTGCTACTGGGTTTGGGGTTCCGCCACTCCGATTTCGGCCGTCCCGTGTCGGTGTTCAGCGGCGGATGGCAGATGCGTGTCGAACTGGCCAAACTGCTGCTGCGCCATCCCGACTTCCTCCTCCTCGACGAACCCACCAACCACCTCGACATCGTCTCCATCCAGTGGCTCGAGAACTATCTCGCCGCCTACAGCGGAGCCGTGGTCCTCGTCAGCCACGACCGCACCTTCCTCGACAATATCACCCGCCGCACCATCGAGATCACCGCCGGACGCATCTACGACTATAAATGCCCCTACTCCGAGTATGTGGTGCAGATGCAGGAACGCCGCGCCAGCCAGATGGCCCAGCTCACCAACCAGCAGCGCCAGGTGGCGCAAATCGAGGCTTTCATCGAGCGTTTCCGCTACAAGGCCACCAAGTCCAAGCAGGTGCAGAGCCGCATCAAGATGCTCGAACGCATGGAGACCATCAAGGTCGACGAGGTGAGCACCGAGAGCATCCATTTCCAGTTCCCTCCCGCACCCCACAGCGGCAAGATCGTCATCGAGGCGCAGCATCTGGGCAAAGCCTATGGCGACAACCTGGTGTTCGACGGGGTCGACTTCACCCTGACTGCCGGCCGCAAGGTGGCCTTCGTCGGCCGCAACGGCGAGGGCAAGTCCACCATGGCCAAAATCATCGTGGGCGACATCAACGACTTCTCCGGCACCTTCCGCCTCGGAGCAGGCGTCGCCCTCGGCTACTACGCCCAGAATCAGGCCGCCATGCTCAACCTCGAGAAGACCGTCTTCGAAACCATCGACGACATCGCCCAGGGCGACATCCGTCCCAAGATACGCAACATCCTCGGCAGCTTCCTCTTCTCCGACGACGATATCGACAAGAAGGTGAAGGTGCTCAGCGGTGGCGAGAAGGCCCGTCTGGCGTTGGCCAAACTGCTACTCACGCCGAGCAACCTCCTGGTCCTCGACGAGCCCACCAACCACCTCGATATGAACTCCAAGGATATCCTGAAGAACGCCCTCCTGCAATATTCCGGCACCCTCATCGTGGTCAGCCACGACCGCGACTTCCTCAGCGGCCTCACCGACGAGCTCTACGAGTTCCGCGACGGCGCCGTTCACGAGTTCAAGGGCGACATCATGGAGTTCCTCGAGGCCCAGAATGCGCAGGAAACTCAGAGTAATCAGGCCGTCCAGAATGCTCCGAAAGCCCCCACCGCCGGCAAGGCGGCCTACGAGCAGAGCAAGGAGCGCGAGCGCGAGCGTCGCAAACTCCAGAATGTTGTCAAGCAGAAGGAGCAGGAGATCGAGGCCCTCGAGGCCGAGATCGCCGAGCGCGACAAGGTGCTGGCCACCGGCGCCGCCCAAACGCCTGAGTTCTACAAGGAATACCAGTCGCTCAAGGCCCAGCTGGAGCAAAAGATGGAGGAGTGGGAAGAGGCCATCATCGCCGCCGAAGAATAAGGTTTTTTCATATTGCTTCGCCGGCGGCATGGCCGGTGCTGAAGGCAATCTGCAGGTTGTATCCGCCGGTGTCGGCGTCGAGGTCGAGCAGCTCGCCTACTATATAAAGGCCCTTCACCAATCGGCTCTCCATGGTCTTGGGGTTCACCTCGCCGAGGGCCACGCCCCCTTGGGTGACGATGGCCTCGTTCCAGTCGTGGGTGCCGGTGAGGGTGAATTCCACCCCCTTCAGCCAACGCCCCAGCCGGCGGCGTTCCTCGCCGGTAATCTGGTGCAGGCGTTTGTAGTATTCTATATGCAGTTGCGGCAATGCCAGCGGGATGAGCTCGGCGGGCAGCCATAGGCGCAGGGCGTCGTTGAAGACGCGTGTGCCGTTCTGGTCGATGTCGCTCAGCAGGCGGCGGTCCAGCTGCTCGGGGGTGAGGCCGGGCTTGAGGTCCAGGCGCGCCGTGAGCAGCTGTCCCGACTGCAACGGCCGTGTGGCGATACGGCTGGCGCTGAGCACGATGGGGCCCGCCAGGCCGTCCTGCACGAAGGTCATCTCGCCGATGCCCGATTTGAACATCGCCTTTTTCGACGCTCCGTCCACAACCTGGAGCTGCACATTCTTCAGCTGGAACCCAATGAGCTCTTCGGGAATCTTCTCCTGACACTTCAGCGCCACCAGCGACGGCACGGGTTCCACCACCGTGTGGCCCAATTCGCGGGCCATGCGGTAGCCGGCGCCGGTGCTGCCCGTGGTGGGGTAGGAGAGGCCTCCCGTGGCCAGGATGATGCGGGTGGAGAGTGGAAAATACATGGTGGAAAAGGCTTTGGATGCTGACGCATCGCTTTCCACTTTCCACTGTCCGTTTTCCACTTTAATGCTCTTGACGGTGGTGTTCTTGCGGATGGTGACGTTGGAGTTGCCCTCCAGTTCGTGCATCAGGGCCAGGAAGATGTCCAGGGCTTTGCCGCTGGCGGGATACACGCGGTTGCCGCGCTCCACCGTCAGCGCCACTCCCCGCTGCTCGAAGAAGTCCATCAGCTGCTGGTTGAAGAAGCGGCCGTAGGCGTTGCGCAGGAAGCGGGCGTCGCTGCCTATGTGGGGCAGCGTGTCGCGCAGCGGGTTGGTATTGGTGAGGTTACAGCGCCCCTTGCCGGTGATGCGCAGTTTGCGTCCGGCTTGGTCCATCTTCTCCAGCAGCAGCACGCGTCTCCCGCGTTCCGCCGCCGTCACCGCGGCCATCAGGCCTGCGGCGCCTCCGCCAACCACAATCACATCCTGTTCCATCGCCCCCAGTCGTTGTCAGATTTTCGCCGAAACGTTGATATAGTCGGCAGGGTGGATGCAGAGCACGGGGATCTGCGAGCGGTGGACGATCTGCTGCGCATTGGTGCCGAGGAATATCTGACTGATGATGCGGTCCTGTTCGGTGTTGATCACCACCAGGTCGGCCTTGATGTCCTCGGTGTATTCCATCACCGTGTCGCAATAGTTGGAATAGGGGCGGATCACCGTCTGGTATTTCACGCCCTCCTTGTCCAGATAGTCGGTCGACTGCTGCACATAGGTTCTCAGCACCTGCTCGTCCTCTTTCATGTCGAGCAACCCGAGGATGTACACCTCCGAGTCGAATATCTTGGCCATCGAGGCTGCCGGCGGCACCTTCTGGCGCGAGTTGGCGTTGACGCGCAGGGGCACCACGATGCGCTCCAGCTGCTTGTGGAAGTCATATCCCTGTCGCACGGTGAGCACGGGGCACGGCGAATCCTGCACGATGCGCACGGCCTGGCTGCCCATCCAGTATTTCTCGAATCCCGATGCACCGTTGGTGCCGATGATGATCATCGAGGCCAGTTCGCGCGTGGCCGTGGTGGACAGTGCCGGTGCCACCTTGCCGTTGGTGATCTGCCAGCGCATCTTGCCGTACTTCATCGCAGGCTGGTATTTGTCGCAGAGGGCCTGGAGTTTGTCCTCGGCCAGGTTGGTCATCACGTCCAGCTGCTCGTCGCTGAAGAGGAGCTTCTCGCGGCGCGCCCAAATGAGTATGATGTCACTCTGGAATCGGTTGGCCACGTCGATGGCCAGCTCCAAAGCCATGTAGGAGCCTACAGAAAAATCTGTTCCAACAATAATCGGTTTCATTCCTTTTTTATCTTTATATTTTTTAATTGGTAACGCATCCGCGATGCTTTTAGTATGTAAGCGGTGCATTTTTTTGTTTTTTCCTCGCCGCCAGGTCGCCCCCATCGCCTCCACGCTGCCTCCCGCGCGGTCTCTCCTCCTGCTTTGCAAATAAAGTGTTCTCGCCTGATTGTCAGTATCCTAAAGGGTGTTGTGGAAAAACTTTTGGCAGTTAGAAAAAAAAGTGCTAATTTTGCAGCATCATTCGAAGGTCACAGACCCCTTAACAAAAATATTCACAGTGAGTAATGACAATCTAGCGGGCAACAGTATTTCCGCCAAAGAGAAAGAGATAGAACGTGCGTTGCGCCCCTCGGGGTTCGACAGTTTCGCCGGCCAGCAGCAGGTGGTGGAGAATCTCAAGGTCTTCGTCCGCGCTGCCAAGGACCGTGGCGAGCCCCTCGACCATGTCCTGCTCTACGGCCCTCCCGGCCTCGGCAAGACCACCCTCTCCAATATCATCGCCAACGAGCTGGGCGTCAGCATCAAGACCACCTCCGGCCCCGTGCTCGACAAGCCCGGCGACCTCGCCGGCCTCCTCACCTCCCTTCAGCCCAACGACGTGCTCTTCATCGACGAGATCCACCGCCTCTCCCCCGTGGTCGAGGAGTACCTCTACTCCGCCATGGAGGACTTCCGCATCGACATCATGATCGAGTCCGGCCCCGCGGCACGCTCCGTGCAACTCAACCTGAAGCCCTTCACCCTCATCGGCGCCACTACGCGCAGCGGCATGCTCACGGCCCCCCTGCGCGCCCGCTTCGGCATCAACTGCCGTCTGGAATACTACGACGCCGAGACGCTCACCCATATCGTCAACCGCTCCGCCTCGCTCCTCCAGGTGAAGATCACCTCCGAGAGCGCCATCGAGATCGCCCGCCGCTCGCGCGGCACCCCCCGTATCGCCAACCGCCTGCTGCGCCGCGTGCGCGACTTCGCCCAG
>JAEEGL012679978.1_pt1 | contig 11699 bp, 6 predicted proteins | sample 9134231 | NCBI WGS metagenome assembly JAEEGL01 (sample SAMN16246548, study PRJNA631951) | gut metagenome | biome: gut microbiome; feature: rumen; material: fiber-attached | host: Bos | place: Iran: Karaj | collected 2018-10
GGGAAACCCAAGGCGGTTGCATCAATCGAAGGGTAGTCTTTCATTAGTTTTTGAATGTTGTTAGCAAAAGCATTATGTGGATCAATAGCATTGAGCAAATAGGCGATGCAGCATAGTTGTGGATATATCTTGTCAGGGGGAAAAGAAAAAACTGTCAGCCATTTGTGGCCAGACAATGTTTTGGGCATCCGTGGTTTCAATGCATACCGACGGTTCCAGATTCTAGCATGATGAGCGCATAAATTGCGAAGTACGGTTAAGCTTTCTAACCAACTGATCAAGAATTCATGTTGTGGAAGTCCGAAATCCTCAGCAACAGCTCTTTTACCAGTCTTATCGAAGAAATTTTGGTAAAGTTTAGAAAGAGTCCCGAAAGAAACAATCTCCAATGTCTTCCAAGCCGGCGGGAAAGACGGTTTGTCGTATCGTTCAAAGTGTTCTTTAATGAACTCTTCTTTACTTCTATGTAATTCACGATCAACACTGCTTAAATGTTCGGTGAAAAGATGGCCGTCGGTGGCCATATCCACTTGGGTAAACCAAAAAGGGGTATGGTGTAGTGAGAAATGGTAGTTGACACGAGAACGGAGTGCCACTTCAATTTGTCCAATGGCTCCAAACACCATATCTCTCAACAATGTGTCAAACTTATAAAGTGTTAACGCTTGTTCTAAGGTTGCTCCTTTTCGGAATTCATGCGTGCATTTGTCAATCTCCATTGGTCGAAAATAGCAGGCTAATCGAAAATAACTAATAGCCGAAAGTATGTGAAGTGCTTCCCGTTCATTGGAAACCTGAAGCCCACGCTGCTTCAACAAAGCAAGCAAATCTGGTGTGTCGAGTGCAATCTTATTATAATCCATAAAATAATTAAAATAATACTATATAAGTCCAACCATGGCATATTGCATCTCGACGGTAATGGCACAAAAAAAGTCTCACCCTGGTACGCTGCCTTTCAGCTCGCGTGGTGAGAATGGTTGCTGCAAAAATACAAACTTTTTTTCAACTTGCAAGGGTTTTTCGGAAAAAGTTAGTATTTTGCACATCAAGATACGAAACCTTCTTAGGATTATTGCCCTGAAGTTTATGGAAGCATGATCTGTTTGCCATAGCCTTTGCCCCTTTCGGTGGTGATGACCCTACCGATGGAGACCGCTTCCATGTGGGTGCCGGTCGGACACACCCGTGCCAAGGCCACCACCTTCTCCCCCACGGTCAGCCACAGGTGGAGGGCTTTTTGGTCGTCGCCGTCCAGATCTTGATAGACACAGTTTTGTTCCACCACGAACACCTCGCTGCGCACCCGCAACAGCTCGTAGAGTTCGTCCGTGGTCAGTTCCTGGAAGGTTTTCTTATGGAGCGTCGGGGCCTTAGGTTATTGTAATGAGTGAGATTCTATCTGTTTATATTCAGGCAGAAATACATGAAATAAAAAAGCCACCTTAGATGGTGGCTCTTTTATAAATTGGGGCAGGGTCGATAAGGGCTTACCCCTACTCGGAAAGTACCGGATTGGTCATTTCTGACATTGCAAAAAATACGCAATCTTTTTGAAAAGTCAAGTCTTTGGGATTTTATTTTTGCAGAGATATTGTCAATAATGCTATTCTGAGGTAAAAACGGACCAAAACCAGCCGGTGAAAACGGTGAAAAACATCCGCTACAATGACGTGAAAAACGGTCAAACCCCAGCTAGTCAAAACGGCAAAAGCCTTTTACTAAAAAAAGATAGGGTTGTCATGGGGTGTTTCAAAGGATTAAGTTTGTTTTTGAATTATTTGTAATTCGTTTTTGGAGGCAATACTTTAACAATTCGTTTTGTTTCATATAGATAGCGATATGGAGGACAATACTCATTTTTTGCTGAGTTGTAACCACAAGCCATTGTGCATAGCAGGGCAACTTTGTCATTAAGGGGCATTAAATCAACATATCCAAATAATTCGTTCTTTTGAAAACTGATAGCTGGGCAAGTGCTAAAATAGTTATTAAAAAGCGCAATGTTGTCATTAATGTATTGCTGCATTTGAGTTTTGTCAAATTCATCCATCTCTTGTAATGCCCTGTCAAGACGATGGAACACTCGGTCTGCAGTGTGAAGATCCACATCAACACACAGCGAGTCTTTTATGTTCAATAAGGCCAATGCCTTATATCTGACCAAGAAAGAGCACTCTTCATTGCCTTCATTTAGGCAGTCGCAGATGGAAAAGAGTGCCATACTCAATTCAAATGCATATTTCTTATAGTCAACAATTCGTTGTTTGATGAATTTGTTATCCTCGCCCAAGATAGATGATTTCATTACATACAACCCAAACAGTGAAGTTATGCGATAGACATATTCAGTAGCCGTTTTCTTATTACTTTTTGACCACAGAAGTTCAATAAGTGTATGCTCTGTATTGTCCTCGTTTTCGATGGTGTATCTGTAGCTAAAAGTCCTATAGAGGAAGAACACGGCAGCCATGTACTGTTTTAATGCTTCAAGCAGAGAAATCGGCTTCTTTTCTCCCTTGTCGGACAGGGAGACACGTTCAAGGTTTTCGATATACCTATCAAACATCTTGATTATCCTATCGCTGGTTTCTCGGGCATTTTTGCTCGTTCTACAGGAGGCCTTTTGCAATTTCGGCTTATCTCGTCCGGATGATTTGTTGGCATCTTCAGTCTCTTCCTCATCAATATCGTCATCCTCTTTCTCCTTAAAGCTCCTCGATATGTATGAAATCATGCTGTCGAAAAGCATGGTGGATTGAGCCACTGTTTTTTCGCCTTTTCTAAGACTACGGTCGCCTGTGATGCCACTTCCGTCATCTTTAAGGTATTCTTCAACTGATTTGAATGTATATCCGTCCGCGTCTTCAATTACCTTATCCGATGCGGTTTTTGTGTCGCCTTTGAACGCCAGTTTCGTTTCAGTAGCGTTGAGAATACTCTCAATGAATCTGAGTACCTCTCCGTTCACAAAATTACCAGCTTCAATCTCACGATACCTTTTCCTCTTATACTCTGACTCTGGAGAAGGATTGTTTATTTCCAACACTTCTGTAGGTATCATAAACTGGCGATTGGAAATCAAATCGCCTTTCTTATTCGTGATTTCGACATAGAGAGGATTGATGGCATCCTTAAACCTGCCAATGATGGTTTCTGATCCTGCTTTAATGTGCCTATCGATTGAAAGAAGAGGTGTGCGATTACCAGCATAGAATGTTATGGAAGCATCGGTTTCATCACCTTTGTTTTCAATAGTCAAATCGAAGGTGTCGTAGATGTATGACGCCTCCTTAATCCATAGGATTTGAGGTTCGTGTTTCTCGGTAGCGTCTTGTGTGCCGACCATAGCATCAATGTCATCGGCATTGACGGGATCCTCTAAAGAGAAGCCTGTCAATTTGAAGTAATCGGTTGTTTTTGACTTGAAGCCAACACATGCTTCATGATTGCTTGGCTCAACACCTTGAAGACCGAAGGCTGCGACGGACGCATTGGCGCTTCCGCATAGCATATAATGGTTTTGCTCACCCTCGAAGAAAAAGCACTTGGAATGGAAGAAGTCCTGGTATTTCACACCCAAGGTCTTTTTGATGTCTTGCCATTTATAAAGCTTGACATATCCTGGGATGCTTTTTCTCTTTGGCAATGCACCAAATCCATCTTCAACAATAAGCCTAATCTCTTTTGGCTTATAACGAGCATACAACGCCTTGACCAACTCAGCTTTGCTGTCGTAAAAAGGCGACATGACAGTTATCGTCTTTATCTTCTCATCCCCTATCCACTCGTCGCACTGGTTAAAGAGCGAAGTGGTTTGGTTGGTGAAAAACCTAACGCTGTCATCGCCCATGAAGTGCTCCACATCTATGCCGTCAAACTCTTCTCGCAGAATTGCACAGTTCTCTTCGATGGAACGGATGATGTTTTCGGCTTCAGGACCCAATTCCTGATACAGGCCTTTCAGATAACTCCATACATTACGGACAAAGGGATATGCCGGGCTTTTGATGTTGTCAACCAACACAGGACACCACACTTCAAGGTTCCTGCCGTGTCCCATTATGGTCAGATTACCTGATCCAACGAGAGCCAACACGCTTTCCCTACCGGCATAGAATTGTATCTTAGGATGAAAAGCACCCTTCATTTTATAACCGTGCAGACTGAAATCCAAAGGCTTTCTGTCGCTAAAGGCTTGACTATACTTAAGAAGTTGCTCTGAAAGACAATCCGAATCCACTAAAGCCGAAACGAAATTGATGCCCTTGCCGGCCAAAGAGCGGAGCAGTTGTATTTCCCAATAATACAAGTTTATCGAGAAAGAAGTCATCAGGGCAGAATGGAATCTGCCCGATGGTATCTCTTTTATCAACTCCCTTTGGCTTATCATTTCTATGACATCATTTTAGTTCCACGTTCAGTAACCATATAGCTATTGTCAGCACCCAATTCAATCCATTTCATGTCTTCGAGATACTGGAGGACATTCTGAAGGCGAGGTGACGTCCTGACGGGGGCTGTACGTCTGATGAGCCAAATCAAGCCGTCATCGACCATATAATTGTGCACGATGCCTTGACCAATAGATGACTTGGAATAGGAACTGCGCAAATGGTCGTTGATGGCAGAGAAGATGCAAGCTTCTGCGAACGGCCAATTACAAGCCTTGTTGACAGAGCCGACAAGTCTGTATAACAGCGCAGGTGCAAAGCCCGGATGTGAGTCATAATCTTCGAGCTGGGCATATTGTTTCAGCTTATTGGCATGTTTCTCGATAGCATCGTACAATGAGATAAGCAAGCGGGACGCATAGAACGTCAAAGCCCCATAGGCTTTGTCCTTATAACAGGCCTGCAGCCTTTCGTAGAGCTCATAGATGCCGTAATCATCATGGCTTTGCATGGAACAATCATGGAAGCCTTTTTCGAGGCTGTCCAGAATTCCTTCCAAAGGCATAGGCTCTTCGTTGGCCGAAAATGCGACGGCAAAATGGAAGGCTTCATAAGCGGCGTGGGACAACTCATTAAGCTCATATAGGAACCACGATATTTGCTCCTCTTCTACCTCCATGTCGTTTCCCAATGATTTGAGGAAGTTGTATTTCAAGAATGAGAGCACGAAGGAGCGTTGTTGGGTTGAAGCTCCTTCGCCTTGGATGTAACCCAAAAGAAGCCTGATGGATGCCATTCTGTGGGCGATGTCTTTCCCGATGCTGTTTGTTTTATCAGGAGCACTGAATATCTTCGCATATTCATTCAACTCGTCCTCGTTGTCGATCTGATGAAGTGCGATGCCTTTCAGCTCAGCGAGTTTTTCCTTTTGGATTTCACCCTTGACAATAGACTCCCAAAACAAATCCCCACTCTTTTTCGGTATTGATTTGCGAAAGACCTCACAGAGGGCTAAGCCCTTGGATGTGACTCTATAAGTTTTATGACGTGAGTCAGGGTAATAAACAAGCTGTAATTGGGTAAGAACGCCCAAATAATACTGGCCAAATATGCCCATACTGTTTTGCCAATAGACCTTTGGCTTGTGTTCGATATCAGCTCCAACCGCTATATCAAGAGTGTCGCCGCTGTAGTTGTTGGCGGCATAAATGCTGCCGTTCACACCAAGAACTTGGGGATAATTGTATAGCATAGCGTATGCCAGCAACAACTCTCCGCGTCTGATGTATTTTATCTGTTCCTTGGGATTGTCAATCTTTGACGGACTGGTTTGTTGGAGCCGCTCAGCGATGAATGTAAGGAGCCAGCAAAAGAAGCCGTTGTATCGGACTCTGGACGTAACGTTAGTGATGCCATTGATCATGTTTACGTAAATGACCACGCTGCTGTTTTGTACAGCAAGAGGGTCTCGGCCAGACTTCTTTGTGGTCTCTACACCCCAAAACGGTTCTATGGCATCAAACGCTTCGTACATTTTCTATTCGTCGAGATAAAAACATTTTTTCATAGCATCTACATTCTGAAACCAAGCTGAGTTATTTACTCATTTATCCTTCCTCGAAAGGATAAGTCTCGTCGTAGATTTCACTAAGTACACGGTCGTTAAAAACCCAATGAGGCGTAGGTTGGATATGTTTGACTTTGTAGCCTTTCAACTTAGCAGACAAGGCACTGAGAGAAGTTTCTTCCCCCTGATAACTGACTTTTCGCTCAGAAATGACGGTTACAAAGATTGACGGATCATCCTTCCATTTAAGAATGTCGCCGTTATGCAATCCCATCTCGTAAAAGTTGAGCGGAGGCCGTTTTGCTTGTGCCTTTGTGCTTGCGGCCTTATCCTCATCGGTAAGGTCGTTCTGAATCTCCTCGCTCACATCTTCCGTTACATCTTCATGATGGAACAATTCGAGGATGGCTTGTGCCTGCTCAACATTGATACGGAAGAACTCACGGTTTTGATTGATGCGTTGTGGGTCAAAAGCTTTATGTAGAGCTTTCTCAATTTTGAGACAGTCACTTTTCTTGACCTTGCACGCAAACTTACATTCAAATGGAACGGGAACGCCTGTTGTATAGAGTTCCTTCATTCGTTTGTCTATATCTTCCTGCGTGGTCATGCCAATTTTAACAAGACCAGGCATTACTGGGTTTGTAAGGAGATATACAATTCCGTAATCCATAATTAAATCATTCTTTTGTTATACTTTCTGCTGCCATTGGGACATCATAGTTCTCTTCGGAATAGGGATATATTACAGGGGCATGGAGGACGACTTCGTTGTCGTTGTCTTCGTCATCGGTCCATTCTTCGCATTGCTTCAGGACGATTTCGAGGGCACTTTCGGCTTCCTCGGGCGGGTATTTGTATTTCTTCAACAACCGCTTGACCATCTTGCGCATTCCGGCACGGGCTGACTCTTTGTGCTGCCAGTCGATGGTGCGGTTCTTGCGTAATGCCTCAGTCAACTCCTTGGTCATCTCAACTAAGGTTTCGTTCTCGTAGAAATCCTTTACGGCCTGCGGACGCGACAGGGCATCGTAGAAGGCTTTTTCCTCATCGTTGAGGCCAAGGTCGTTGCCTTGTTGCTCGGTTTCCTTGATTTGGGAGGCGAGCTTCAGCAACTCTTGAATGACCTCTTCGTTGGTGAGCATGCCTTTCAGGTAGTTGCTCAGGGCGTTGTTTAACAACTCGGAGAATTTCTCGCTCTGCACCAGGTTCTTATGCTGGAAGGCCTTCACCTTTTCCTTCAACAGGTTTTCCAAAATCTGGATGGAGATGTTCTTCTCCTTCATCTTGGCCAGCTCTTCAAGGAATGCAGGATCGCTGAGCGAGAACTCCTTGCCTTCGTTCTGGAAGAGGTTGATGACGCCTTCGCTCTTCACACTCTGCTTCATCAGCTCGCGGATGCGCTCGTCGATATCCTTCTTCGTAATCTTGCCCTTGCCAGACAAACGTGACAGCATGACGCGGACGGTCTCGAAGAAGGCGCTCTCCCAACGCTGGGATTCGGTGAGCAAGCTACGGCACAAGGTGATGGACTGATGCAACAAGGTGGCGTGCTTCATGAAGTCGTTCTTCTTATCCTGTCGCTCGATGGCCAACAAGAAGTTGGTGCCGCCCTTGATAAGCTCGGCACGCTTCAAGTCGGAAGCATCCCTAAACTTCGAGTAGTCGAAGCCGTGCATAAGGTCGCGGCAAATTTCCAATTCTTCTTGGAACTTTTGAAGAGCGGTGGTCTTGATGTTGGGGTCGCCGAACTTCTGGCGGTCGTTGCTAGTGTAGAATTTCATGGCCTGTTTCAAGGCCTGCGCGATGCCGATGTAATCGACCACCAGACCGCCTTCCTTGCCTTTGAACACGCGGTTGACACGAGCGATGGCTTGCATGAGGTTGTGGCCGCTCATGGGTTTGAAGACGTACATGGTGGCTAGGCTCGGCACATCGAAGCCGGTGAGCCACATATCGACGACGATGGCAATCTTCATCGGGTCGTCATCGTCCTTGAACTTCTTGGCCAGCTCTTGCTTGTACTGTTTGTTGCCGATGATGTCGCGCCACTCCTCAGGGTCGTTGTTGCCGCTGGTCATCACACATTTGACCTTCTCGGTCCAGGTGGGACGCATTTGCAGCAGGCGCTTGTATATCTTGATGGCAATGGGACGGCTGTAGGCGACAATCATGGCTTTGCCTGTCAGCTCTTGCTGGCGGTAGTTCTCGTAGTGGCTGAGGATGTCGTTTACCAACGAATCGATGGTGGAATCGGCACCCAACAGTTCTTCGAGATGGGACAGGTCGCGCTTGCTCTTCTCAATTTGGCTGGCATCTGCACCTTCCATCTCCAAAAGTTCATATTCTTGGTCGATGAGCTTCAATGTTTCTTCGTCGAGCTTCAGATTGATGACACGGCTCTCGTAATAGACTGGCACGGTGGCGTGGTCGAGGACGCTCTGGGTCATGTCGTAAACATCAATGCAGTCGCCGAAAACCTCGATGGTGTTGCGGTCTTTCAATGCCACTGGGGTACCCGTGAAGCCGATGAAAGAGGCATTCGGCAAGGAGTCGTGTATCAGTCGGGCGGTACCGACACTCACTTTACCCGTCACAGGATCCACTTTTTCTTCAAAGCCGTACTGGCCACGGTGCGCCTCGTCGCTCATCACGATGATATTGCGGCGGGTGGACAGGGGCGCATCGTATTCCTCGAACTTCTGCATGGTGGTGAAAATAATGCCGTTGGCCGTGCGGCCTTCAAGCAGCTCGCGCAGATGTTCCCTTGTGGTGGCCTGCACGGGCTTTTGACGCAGGAAGTCCTGGCATTTGCCAAACTGACCATACAGTTGGTTGTCGAGGTCGTTGCGGTCGGTGATGACCACGATGGTAGGTTGTGATACGGCCGACTGGAGTAAATGAGAATAGAACACCATCGAGAGGCTCTTGCCGCTACCCTGTGTGTGCCAAAACACGCCAATCTTGCCATCGCCAGTGACGGCATTGCGCGTGCGCTGGATGGCTTTGTTGACGGCGAAATACTGGTGGTAGCCTGCCAAGATCTTATAGTCTTTGCCTTCGTCTTTGCAGTAGCAGACGAAGTTCTTGATAATATCGATGAGACGGTCTTTGCGGAACATGCCTTCAAAGAAAACATCGTAGTCGACGACCTCTGTGCTTTCGTACACACCGTCTTTGGACTTCCATTGCATATAGCGGTCTTCGCTCGACGTGAGGGTGCCCGCCTTTGACTCGGCCATGTCGCTCATCACGCAGAAGACGTTATAAGTGAACATGGTGGGAATCTCCTTCATGTAGTTCTTCAGCTGGCGGTAGGCGGCGCTGGCGTCGGTCTCTTCGCGTGAGGGCGACTTCAGCTCCATCAACACAATGGGAAGGCCATTGAGAAAGAGAATGAGGTCGGCGCGTTTCTTGGACTTCTCCACGTAGGTCCATTGGTTAACCAGGAGGAAGTCGTTGTTGGCGGCGTTCTTATAGTCTGCCAGATACACGATGTCGTTTTTCAGCTCGTGGCCGTTGTGGAAGGTGACTTCCACACCATGCTGAAGATAATCCATGAAAAGCTCGTTATTCTGCACCATGTTGCCGGCTTCGATGTGGAGCAGTTTGCGTTCTGCCTCATCGATGGCCGACTTGGGGAGCGAAGGATTGAGGTCTTTCAGCTTCTCGTGCAGGCGTTCGAGATAGAGCGGGCAGTAATAGTCCTTATCCTCGAAGCTGTTCTGGATGTCGTAGCCGTTGAGGTAGTTGTATTCCAACCGCTCGGTGAACAGCTCGATGAGCGTCTGCTCGTAATGGTCTTCATTGTAGTCTGACATGTTGTTCCTATTTAACTAATTACTATTTTTCTCAGAATGAGAATATCATCTAAATCCACGAACGGTCTCTGCTTTTTGCCTTCCAAAACACTTTCATAGATAAAGACATTCTTTCTCGTCATGTTGACATCTATTATTGCATTCCATCTTTTTCTGCCATGAATGTAATCGCCAGATGGATCCAGGCAAAAAACACGTGACACCTCGTCTTCTTCTTTTTCGTAACCAACCGCAAGCATAGCATGGCACATGTAGTTGTTTGATATTGAAATAATCACTGGCAAACCCTCATCAATAATGGAAACAATGTTTTTCAATGTCTCTATTCCTGAAGTTTTTGTGTTTGTATGCTGGACTTCTACAACTTTTCCAAACCCTTCTTCAAGCATTCGTTTTATTTTATAAAAAGACTGTCCATTCCTATGCATTCCGTAATCATTGCAGAATACTTTGAATAGTTTCTTAGTGTCTTTGTTTTTGTGTTCAGCATAGATTCTCGTATCGACATCGCTTATTACACCAAGTATCAACAGATTCATAATGACGGAATAGGTAGCACAAGCTCCATCTAGAGATCCTTGTTTTTTAAACACAGGGCACTCTTTTCCATTCTTGCCTTTGCATACCAACTGATTCTTGCTATTGAATTGTAAATTATCAACTATCTTTTTCATATTCATGCATATTTTGAAAGACAATCTACTTCATTCACTTTCAAATCTCCCGACATCAAGCGTGGCAGCAGCGTGTCGCGGAGCTGGGCGAGGCGGCGGGATTCTTGCTGATTTTTGAGTATTTGGGTAATCATTGGTTCGGCTATAGCATTGTATTCAAATGCTATTTCTTGATTATAAGCAATCTTATATGATAGTGTTTTCTCTGGATGAAATCTCTGATGACTACCCGTTGCACCGTTTACCATTGACAATATATAATCATAGAAACCTTGGCTTGATACTAAACTAAAAACAAAAACAGACAATGCACTATCTTTTGCCAAAAAAGGAACAAATTCTGTAGAACAAATTGAATTTTCAAGAATATCACCCACATACCAAATCCTTTTTATTCTTGGATTTAACTTTGAAAACAAAGTCATATTATCTCGCACTACAAACTTATTGCTCAAAATCTCTTTTCCTAACTGCGTATCAGGTTGTTTCTCTCTATCATAAGCTGGTATACTATAATGAGTGAACAAAATCTCAGGACTTTTATTTGGATTTATAGATTGCTTAGATATTTCAATTATTTCATCCAATTCTCTCACTGTCCATCCTTTCGGTATCATCCCCATTTCACTCTCCACAAACTCGCCATCCTTAAAAGGCTCAAAATCAACAAACCATGACTTGAATAAGGCTTGGGCTTGCTGCTCTAAATTATCATTTCTTAGCTTCAATATCCACAGAATGAAACAAGTCAATATGAGTAACGAAAAAGCGAAATTATCATTTATTTGACTATTGCACTTGATTTTGTCATCAAAAGATTTTAAAATTATGACTATATTATCTTGGGTCTTTCTGGAGGGTAATGAAATATCTATATCTTCAATAACTGGAACCGTTAGACTAGGAACAGCAGTGCCAACATTAAGGCTTGAAAAATCTTTCTTAAAAATTAAGTAGTAAACAAAGAGAGGGTTTGCAATTTCTTGGTCGATAATTGTCCAAAACATCGTGTCCACAGTCCAGAATGGCTTACTTGTAAACATTATATTATTCAAACTACCCTTTCTTGGAATAAGAATGGAAGGACCTTCGGACAAATATCGATCACCGTAACGCATTATTCCTCCACTGCCATAAATTGGAATTTTACCATCAGCTAATTGCTTATGGTCTTTTCCATATTTTATTGTCAGGATATCACCCAATTTATATTTTTTCCACTCTTCCATAAATGAGAATTTAC
>JAEEGL014005826.1_pt1 | contig 11699 bp, 7 predicted proteins | sample 9134231 | NCBI WGS metagenome assembly JAEEGL01 (sample SAMN16246548, study PRJNA631951) | gut metagenome | biome: gut microbiome; feature: rumen; material: fiber-attached | host: Bos | place: Iran: Karaj | collected 2018-10
AGTCGTTTCCTGGGAAAGGTTGGTGTTGTTGACAACGGCGCTGATACCGACGCGCCCCGCTTCGGTGACCTTGCCGATCATGTCGATATTGAACTCGAGCTCGCACGAGAACGGGCGTCGGGAGTTGATGACATAAAGCGTTTCAACGTTTTCGATGTCCTTCAAAAAGCGCTTGTACTGCCCGAGGGCGATCGCGCCGGCTGCGTCGCCTCCGACATCGAAGATAACAACGTCGCTGTCGTTCGAGAAGACGGAATAGATCTCCGCGGGAAGGCTCGGGACCTCAACGCCCATGCTCACGAAGGAGGGGGAGAAGAGACGGATACCGGCGGCCTCGAGCTCCTTTTTCCTTTCGGAAGAGCGGAAATACGGATTGATGATGTCGAGATCGACGAGGGTGACCTTTTGCGTTTTTGCGGCATTGAAGGCGAGGTTGAGCGAAAGCTCGGTCTTGCCGGAACCGAAATTACCGATTACAATAATGTATTTTTTCATATCAAAACCTTTCGGGAATGAAGCTTATTCTGCGGGCTTATACTGCGCAATGATCCGCTCCGCCGCGTGCAGGCCGTCCACGGCCGCGCTGACGATTCCGCCGGCATAACCTGCGCCTTCGCCAACGGGATAGAGACCCTTCATGCGGGTCGCCTGCCCGGTCTCATCGCGCTGGATGCGAACGGGCGCGCTCGAGCGGCTCTCGACGGCGGTCAGGACCGCGTCATACATATCGAAGCCCTTGATCTGGCGTGCGAACGCGCGGATGCCTTCGCGGATGCCGTTCGCGATCACGGGCGGCATGCACTTCGTGATATCGCGCGCCACAACATTCGGTCGGTAGGTCGGAGTTACTCCGCCGAAGCCCGTCGGCTTTTTGCCGGAAAGAAAATCGCCGACCATCATCGCGGGTGCGGAATAGTCTCCGCCGCCGAGACGGAAGGCCGCGTTCTCGATCTTTTCCTGGAAAACGATGCCGGAAAGCGGATCGCTGCCGAAATCGGAGGGATTGACCTGAACGATGATCGCAGAGTTCGCGTTTTTGCCGTTCCTTGCGTGGTAACTCATGCCGTTTGTAACGACCTGACCTTTATCGGAAGAGGAGGCGACAACAACGCCGCCGGGGCACATGCAGAAAGTATAAACGCCCCTTGAGCCGCTCTTGGCAGTTAGGCGGTATTCCGCAGCGCCGAGGCGCGGATGCCCCGCGAATCTGCCGTACTGCGAGCGGTCGATGAAGCTCTGCGGATGTTCGATGCGAACACCGACGGCAAAGGGCTTCGGAACGACCTCAAGACCCTTTGAAACGAGCATGCGATAGGTGTCGCGCGCGGCCTGCCCGATCGCGAAGACCGCGGCGCAGCAGGGAACCTTTTCGCTGCCGTTGACGGTCACGGAATCGATCGCTCCGTCCTTCGAGCTGAAGTCGGTCACCGTCTGCCCGAAACGAATCTCAACACCGAGCTTTTCAAGCTCGCGGCGCATATTGAGAACGACCCCCGAAAGCACGTCGGTGCCGATATGCGGCTTCGCTTCAACGGCAATGCTTTCATCCGCACCGAAGCGGATCAGTGTATCGAGGATCGTCTTCGCACGGGGATCCTTGATCCTTGTTGTAAGTTTTCCGTCGGAAAAAGTGCCGGCGCCGCCTTCACCGAACATAATGTTGCTGTTCGGGTCGAGCACGGCATGGGTAAAGAAGGTATCGACATCCTTTTTCCGCTCCGGGAGCGCTTTGCCGCGCTCGAGAACGATAACTTTATAGCCGAACCTTGCAAGCTCATATGCGGCAAACAGACCCGCGGGACCGAGACCGACGACAACGACGGGGGCGGGCTGTTCGGTTTCTCCGAAGGCAGGCGCATCATCGGGCTGCTCGGGAGCTCTTCCGATATTTTTGAGCTCAAGCGCGGCGACGCGCTTCGCATTCGCATCGGAAAGTTCGAAGCTTACCGAATAAATGCTTCGGATATCGGCTTTGTCCCTTGCGTCGAGCGAATGCCGGACGATGCGCATCGACCCGATCTCGTCTGGCGCGATGCGGATAAACGAGGAAAGCAGAAGCTTCAGCGCGGATTCATCAGCGTTGAAGGGGAGGTTCAGATTGGTTGCTGTCAATTGCATGGTATCGATTCTTTATTGTTGCTGCTGTGTTTTTTATGTTAATCCAAAGGTTTCGGCGAAACGACAAGGGTAACGTTGTTGAAGGAAACCTCAACGGTGCCGTCGCTGAGCCAGCTCGGATTGCCGCTGACGGAAAGCTCCGGAGTGATCTCGGAGTAAATGCCCTCGGAAGTGTACGCCGAAGCGTCGACAATGAGCCGGATATCATCTTCTGCGATCGTGCTAAGCAGCCGTGCCGCGCCTTTCAGGACGATGTTGTAGACGTTGGAGACCGTCTTGATCTGGTAACTGTTGTCCGGCAGCTTGCCGATGATATCATCTTCGGAGAAACGGTATTCGAATTTCTTTTCGATGATCTTGTCCGTAATGTCGACGGTAACGGTCACCCTGTTCGAAGCCATGCTCAGATTGATCGCTTCGTCGGGGATCCCGGTGAGCGTAATGAACCTTCTGATGGGGATGCCGACGGTGAAATCATTGATAAGGAACGGTTCAACGATGATATCGTCGATGCTGTCGAGAACGTTCATCGGAGCGGCGAGCGCGATGGTTTCGGGAATCACGCTGACAGTGTAATCGTAAAGCTCTTCGTTCAGACCCTCAACGCTGATAAGGTCTTTAATGTTGAATTCCCTCATCGGAAGAACATCCATCGAAACGATGACGGAAGGAACGGCATCGATGGCGTTGGTCAATTCGATCTCCTCATTGTCTGCGTCGAGCAGGATAACGGGGAAGGAGAGATACAGCCTTTCGGTCAGTTCATTGAGGTCGATGACGCATTTGCCGGAACGGATCTCGCTGATGATGCTTTCGGGACCCGTAACGGTGATGCTCGTCTGGGAAAGCTGCGGTTCGCTGTGCCAATAACCCTCGGGCAGCTCGTTGATGAACTCGACCTTGATCGGGATATTGCTCGAGCGCAGGTTCTCAACGGTGATGGTGACGGTCCTCGGTTCAACGGATTCGACCGTTCCTATGCTCGTCGTTGCAACGATGTTGCGGACATAGGTTCCGGGTTCGCGGATATCGCTGAGGCTGATAGATGCCGTAACAACATCGGTCATGGAGGAGTTGAAACGGGGCAGGTCATTCAGCGTTGTGCGCACATTGACCGTCACGGTGCTGAGAAGCTCATTGAGATCGTCGTTGACGATCAGACCCCTTGACTTAAGGTCGGATTCGGCACCGACTTCGAAGTTCAGCTTAACGTTTTCAACGGCTTTCGTCCTTGCGGGATTCTGGCTCATGAGAACATATCCCCAGAGCGTCAGCGCGATTATAAGCGCGATGATCGCATAACGGATCTTGCTGAAGAAAGGCCTCTTGTACCAGGGCAGCCTCGCTTCGGCTTTCGCGGCTTCTTTTTCGGTATCGATGCGGTGGAATGTTCCGGTCATGCCGTCGATGACGCCCGAACTCTGCTCGTTTTCCGCGTCCAGCTTTTCCTGGATGGCGGCTGCGCGCTTATTGTGCTGGATCAGGTTCTCGGACTGGGCTTGAGGCCGATCGGAGGATCCGCCGTTCATGCGGTTTCTGTTGTCTGCTTCATTTCTTTTCATTGCTAAAGAACCTCTTCGGCAGGAATGAGAACTTTTTCTTTTCGGGTTTCTGCGGGTTGAATTCGCGGTCAAGAAGATCGGTCAGCGCAGATTTATCAAGGTATCTCGTGAGTTTGCTGTTCTCGGCGTAGGAGATCACGCCGGTCTCCTCGGAAACGACGAGAGCGAGGCAGTCCGAAACGGCCGAGATGCCGAGCGCAGCGCGGTGCCGCGTTCCGAGTTCCCTTGAAATATTCGGATCACTGAAAAGCGGAAGAACGCAGGAGGCGTAATGGATGCGGTGGTCGCGGATTATGACGGCGCCGTCGTGGAGAGGAGTATTCGGCTCGAAGATGTTCTCGATAAGCGCGCCGCTGATCTCCGCGTCGACACATGTGCCGGTCGGAAGGTATTCATCGAGCTTCGTATCGCGCTCGATAACGATCAGCGCGCCGACTTTGCGCTTTGAAAGGCGGATAAGAACATTCGAAAGCTCGCGGACGATGAGGCTGTTATCGGCTTCGGAACGGCCGGAGAGGTTGAATTTGAACCTTCCGCCGATATGCGCGAGCGCACGGCGCAGCTCGGGCTGGAACAGCACGAATACGATCACGATTCCCGAAACGAGGAGGGTATTCAAAAGGAAACTGACCGTGTAGAGGTTGAACAACGTACTGAACAGCATGATAATGAGAAGAAGCCCGAGGCCCTTCAAAAGCTGATACGCCCTCGTGTTGACAGAAACGTCTATGATTTTATAAACGATAAATGCTATGATCAGGATATCGAGCAGATCCTGAAAACGGAATTCCAGGAACCCGTTTCCGATAGCATTTATGATGTCGTTAAAATGCATCGCATCCTCCTTGCAGCCGGATTTCGGTAAGATAAGCACGGATCCCAAACAAAAATCCATACTAATCCATCATAATCCATTAACTCGACTATATCATAACACAAATCAAATGAAATTTGAACAGGTTTTGAAAAAAAGACACAAAATTCTCTTATTTAATATTGCAGTAATAAAGATTTGCCTCGCGCGGCAGGATCCAAGCTTGTTTTAAAGCGGCGGATTATGGTATAATTGCGGGCGAAAAGGTTCACGCAAAGTGAACAGTCCAAGGAGGTTAGTTATGGCAAAACAGAAACAGATCCCCAAGAGGAGCGAGGTAAAGAAGGAATACACCTGGGCGCTCGAAGATATCTTCGCGACCGATGAACTCTGGAACGAAGCGCTCGAAGAGCTGCGCTCCGCTCCTGAAAAGCTTGCCGCGTTTTCCGGGCATCTCGGCGACAACGCCGAAACGCTTTTCGGTTATCTCAGGTTTTCCGACGAACTCGATGTGAAGCTCGACCGCGTTGCGGAATACTGCATGCGCCGCGCGGATGAGGACACCGGCAACAGCTTTTATCAGGGCATGAAAGGCCGCTTCATGGGCGTTTATGTCGGCATCGCAAGCGCTGCGAGTTTCGAAACGCCGGAACTGCTTTCGATCCCCGATGAGACCCTTGAAGGCTTCTATAAGGCGAAGCCGGAGCTCGAGCTCTATCGCCGCAAGCTCGAAAAGGTCCGTGCTCAGCGCGAGCATGTGCTTTCGGACGCCGAAGAAAAGCTGCTTGCTTCCGTTTCGGAGGTCGCGAATTCCGCGCAGGAGATCGCTTCTTCCTTCCGCAATGCGGACCTCAGATTCCCCGCGATCTACGACAAAGACGGCAATGAATACAAGGTCACCCAGGGTTCCTATGTGCCGCTTCTCGAGAATCCGGAAAGGGATGTCCGCCGTCAGGCCTTTGAGAGCCTCCACGGAACATTCGAGGGCTTCAAGAACACTTCCGCCGCTTTCCTGAATTCGCAGATGAAGCAGCTGACTTTCTATTCCCGCGCAAGGAAATACGGCAGCAACCTCGAAGCGGCGCTTTCGCGAACCGAAGTTCCCGTTTCCGTCTATCATAACCTGATCGACACCGTAAACGCGAATCTCAAGTACCTGCACCGCTATGTCGGCCTTCGCAAAAGGCTGATGGGTCTCGACGAGATGCATATGTACGATCTCTATATGCCGATCATCGCGGACGCGGACAGTGAGATCCCCTATGAAAAGGCGAAGGAGATCATCATGGAGGCGCTGCAGCCCCTCGGCGAAGACTATCTTAAAGTGCTGAAATCCGGTTTCGACAACCGATGGATCGATGTTTACGAGAACGAGGGCAAACGCAGCGGCGCTTATTCCGCCGGCGGCGATCCGCATCCCTATGTTCTGCTGAACCAGAAGGATACGCTCGACAGCATGTTCACGATCGCGCACGAGATGGGCCATTCTATGCACACCTATTATTCGATCAAGAATCAGCCGATCGCGTACCGCAATTACGTGATCTTCGTTGCGGAAGTCGCTTCGACCTGCAACGAAGTCCTGCTCGTCCGCCATCTGCTCGGCAAGACGACCGATAAGAAGGAACGCGCGTATCTCATCAATCATTTCCTCGAGCAGTTCCGCGGAACCGTTTACCGCCAGACCATGTTCGCCGAGTTCGAACTTTGGATGAACGAAAAGGTCGAAGCGGGCGAGACCCTGACCGCCGATATGATGAACGAGGCCTACTATGCGCTCAACAAGAAGTATTTCGGTAATGAGATCACCGTCGATAAGCTGATCTCCGTCGAGTGGGCGCGCATCCCGCACTTCTTCTATAACTATTACGTCTTCCAGTATGCGACCGGCTTCTCCGCCGCTGTCGCGATCGCGAACCGCATCCTCAAGGAAGGCAAGCCCGCCGTCGAGGATTATCTCCGCTTCCTGAGCGGCGGTTCGAGCACCGACCCGATCTCGCTCCTCAAGATCGCCGGCGTGGATATGGCCTCGCCGAAACCGATCGAGGACGGTCTCAAGCTCTTCAACGAGCTGCTCGACGAAATGGAAGAACTTACGAAGTAACTCAAAGCATAGCCCGCACACGAAGGCTCCCATCAAAAGGGAGCCTTTTTCAAACGCAAAATATGCCGAATTGTCTGTGTTTTTGGCTCTGCCGAATAAAAGGTTGCAATCCAGCCTGTTTATGGTATAATGATTCTGGAATACTATACGGAGGTATGCAACTTGGTAAAAAACAGCATCGTAAACGCCGTTCTTGACGAAGCTTTGAGAACAGGCGGAGATTTTTCGGAACTGTATCTGCAGGATACGGAATCGAACACAATGACCATGATCGATGGGAAAGTCGAGAACGCCAACTACAAGCGCAATGTCGGCGCCGGCGTCCGCGTGCTGAAGGGTACGAGGAGCGCATACGCATATTCCGCCGATACGAGCGAAGCGGCGCTGATTGCCTGCGCGAAAGCGGCGGCATCGGCGCTCAAGGGCGAAAGGGAATTTGAAGCGAAGTCAATCTGCGTCGACAGAATCGGTGAATCGTTCGCGAAGATCCCGTTCAGCGAGATCAACAACGCGAAGAGGATCGAGCTGCTGCGCAAAGGAACCGCTGCCGCGAAAGCGCATTCCGAAGAGATCACTCAGGTCGTGGCGAACTATATGGATTTCGACCACCGCACCTGGGTCTACAACAGCGAAGGCGTCCATGCGGAGGATCGCCGTCCCCGCGTCCGCACCGCCGTACAAGCCGTAGCGATGGCGAACGGCGAAGCGCAGACCGGCACCTGCTCTCCCGGTTACGGCATGGGCTTTGAAGCCTATAATGAGAAGATCAATATCGAGGAAGTCGGCAGGGAAGCCGCGAAAACGGCAGTCACCATGCTGCATGCTCCCGAATGCCCCGCGGGCACCGTTCCCGTTGTGATCGACGGCGGTTTCGGCGGCGTTATTCTCCACGAAGCCTGCGTCCACGGCCTTGAAGCGACGAGCGTCGGCCGCGGCAATTCCGTTTTCTGCGGAAAACTCGGTCAGCAGATCGCGAGCCCGATCGTCAACGCAGTCGACGACGGTACTCTTCCCGGCGAGTGGGGCTCGATGCACTACGATGACGAGGGCAATCCCGCCCAGTGCAATCACCTCATCGAAAACGGCATACTCAAGACCTACCTTGTCGATATCCTCGGCTCCCGCCTGATGAACCATCCGGTCACGGGCAGCGGCAGGCGTCAGGATTACACCTACGCTCCGACGTCCCGCATGACCAATACCTTCTTCGCTCCCGGTCAGGACGATGAGGAAGAAATGCTTCGCACGATGGGCGAAGGCCTGTTCGCCGCGAAGATGGGCGGCGGTTCCGTCAACCCGCTGACAGGCGAATTCAATTTCGCGGTCAGCGAAGGCTATTGGGTCCGCGACGGCAAGATCCTCTGCCCGGTCCGCGGTGCGACCCTGATCGGCAAAGGCGCGGAAGTTCTGATGAAGATCGACCGCATCGGCAGGAAAATGTGGATGGCCCCCGGCATGTGCGGTTCGCTCTCCGGCAGCATCCCGACCAACGTCGGCCAGCCGAGGATCCGCGTAAGCGAGATCGTAGTCGGCGGCAAAGGAGGCGCATTATGATGACTTTTGAGCAGTTTAAGGATGAATGCTTCCGCATTGCGCTGGAAAAGGGCTGCGAAAGCGCGGAGGTCTATGCGATCTCCTCCGACGGCTTCTCCGTCAATATCCTGATGGGCGAGATAGCCAAATATTCGATCGAGCGCAATAACGGACTGAATCTTCGCGTGCTCTTTAACGGAAAAAGCGGCTATGCCTATACCGAAGTTTTCGAGGATGCGGAAAGCCTTGTCGATCACGCGATCGATAACGCGAAGGCGATCGAGAATACCGATGCGAACCCGATGCAGGGCGAATGCGAATATCCGGAAATCGAGGAAAAGCCGAATCCCGTCGTCGAAATGAGCGAGGATGAAAAGATCGCGCTTGCGATGAATCTTGAAAAGGACACGCTTGCTTTTGATGACCGCGTAAACAGAACGCGTTTCTGCTCCGTGGATACCGGCGTTTCAAGCACCCATATCCACAACACCCTCGGATTGCACGCGGACAGTGAAGATAAATATTCCTATGCCGTTATCATGCCGATCCTACGGCAGGGCGAGGAAGAGAATTCCAGCTTCGCGTTCAAATTCGGTCCTGATATCACGGAATACAACGATATTATCAAGGAAAGCGTGGATAACGCGCTGATGCAGTTCAACGCCAAGACCGTTGATTCCGGCGAATACCGTGTTCTGCTCCGCAATGACGCTGCCGGCAGTCTTCTTCAGGCATTTTCATCGATGTTCTTTGCGGGAAGCGTGCAAAAGGGCCTTTCGCTGCTTGCCGGAAAACTTGGCGAACAGGTCGCGAATCCCGCGATCACGATCATCGACGATCCCTTTGAAAAGGACAATCCGCGCAAGTTCGACGCGGAAGGCGTACCCTCCGTTGTGACGACAGTCGTTGAAAACGGTGTGTTGAAGAGTTATCTCTACAACCTCAAGACCGCCCTTAAGGACGGCGTCGTTTCGACTTCCAATGCGGGCCGTGCCGGCGTCGCGGCTCCCGTGGAGACCGCACCGAGCAATTTCTATATCATGAAGGGAGAAAAGAGCTATGACAAGCTCGTTTCGGAGCTCGATCACGGCCTTATCATCACGGAGCTCAGCGGCCTGCATGCCGGCCTTAATCCCGTCAGCGGCGATTTCTCGCTGATCGCAAAAGGTCTGCTCGTCGATAAAGGAACGATCCTCCGTTCCGTCGACCAGATCACCTGCGCCGGCAATTTCCTCACCATGATGAAGAACATCATCGACATCGGCAGCGATCTCCGCTTCGGCCCTCCTGGCTTCGGAAGAGTCGGTTCGCCGAGCCTGCTGATCGATAAACTCATTATCTCCGGCAAGTGATCGATTAACACAAATAAAAAAACCATACGGCCTCGGCCGTATGGTTTTTTCTTATCGCTTTTGGATCCTTACAGCTCAACGCCGTTCAGCGCGAGAAGCTCCCTTGCGCTTTCAACGGAGTCGATGCCGGTCGGGTTTTTGATCGGCGCGAATTCCTTTTGCCTTTCGACTTCGAAGACGAGGCAGGTATCGAGCAGGTGGATCATATCGAGGATCAGCGTTTCGTACTTGTAGCCGTTCGGCTTATCCGGCTTCACATAATTGCCGTCCGGATCAAGGCAGGGGATCTTCTTTTCAACCACGTGCAGCGGCATCTTTTTGTCGACGATTTCGGAAAGCTCGGGAACGTGGAACAGATAGTTGAGGATCACGCCGAAATTGTATGCGGGCTTGCCGTCATCGGTTTTTGCGTTCATCATTTCATCTGTCAGCTCGTAATATTCAACAACGGAGGGATGGCCGTCCTCAAGGCAGATAACGCCGACGCGCTCATCGGGGGCGGCTTTTTTGATGACCTTCGCGCCGACAACGCAGTTCGCAAGCTTCGTTGCGCCGACGAAAACGGGATCGGCGATCCTCTGAAGAACGTTATCGACCGCGAAAACATTCAGCCATTCGATGCCCTCGTTCTTCACGATTTCGAGCATCCCGCCTTTTGCCATCGAGGAATACCAGCCGCCGTTGCCGTTCGGAGATGTTGAAAGCTTCCATTTTTCCTCAAGATAGACCTTTCCGCTGTAATCGGCGGCAGGCGCCATCTCCTGGCGGAAAAAATGCACGAAATTGCCGTCATAGCCGAAGAAATTCTTTTCGTTCAGGAAGCTGACGGTCGCATCGTGGTTTTTGTCGCTGGTCATGATGAACAGGTGGACGAAGTTCCCGGCCTTATCGGTAACGTCCATAAGGTTGCGGATAAGACGCTCGAAGATATAGACTTCGTGCGTTACGCCGATGTTGTAAACGCCCTTCGGTCCGTCGGAACCGAGGCGGGTGCCCATGCCGCCGGCGAGAAGCACTGCCGCGACCTTGCCGGCGCGGATCTCTTCGAGACCGGCCTGCATGTACTCATCGCGGTGAGCGTTGATCTCATCGAGCTCGGTGCAGGGGATAGGGGTGATCTCGCCGCGGACTTCGTCGGATTTGCCGACGCGCACAACGGAAAAATCGGTCTCGGCGATCTGACCGAGGAGCGCAGTACGCTCTTCTTCATTCAGCTCGTCGTAGTATTTGAGAAGGTGAGTCTGGCCGAATTTCGCCAGCTTTTCATATGCTTCACTGTAAGTCATTGTATGCCCTCCGCGGAATTATTTCTTCTTCGGCAGCGCATGGCAGCAGAGACCTTCGAAATCGTGCGCTGCTTCCGCAACGGATTCGCTGACTGTCGGATGCGCGTGGATCGTTCCGGAAATATCCTCGACAGTGCCGCCCATCTTAAGAACAGCCGCAAGCTCCGCGATCATATCGGTCGCCCTGTGGCACATCAGCTGAGCGCCGAGGAGCTTTCCTTCTGGAGTCGCGATCAGCTTCGCGGTACCCATCGCATCGCCCATGATCATCGCGCGGCCGTTGCCGGCAACGTTGAACGAACCGATCCTGTAGTCGATGCCCTGAGCCTTCGCTTTATCCTCGCTGAGACCGACGAACGCGATCTCCGGGGAAGTGTAGATGCATGAAGGAACGATCGAATAATCCATGATTTCTTCCTTAACACCGCAGGCATTCGCCGCCGCAACAAAGCCCTGCGCGCTTGCGACGTGCGCAAGCTGGATCTTGCCGGTGATATCGCCTATCGCGTAGATGTTCTCGACGTTCGTGCGGCAATGCTCGTCGATAACGACGAATGCCCTGTTCATCTCGATGCCGACGTTCTCGAGGCCGATATTCGCGGTCATTGCGCGGCGGCCGACGGAAACGACGCAGCAGGCGCCTTCCGCCGTTTTTTCGGCGCCGTTCAGTTCATAGCTGACGGTGACTGTATCGCCGCCGGCAATGCCGGTAACTTTCGCGTTGTTGATAACGTTGACTTTCTTTTTCTTGAGAACGCGGGAGAGAAGGCGAACGAGGTCCGCGTCCATGCCGGGAAGAATGCTCGGCATCATTTCGATCACGGTAACGGGCTTTCCGAGGGTGGAGAAGAGCGTTGCGAACTCGATGCCGATAACGCCGCCGCCGATGATGACGAAGCTTTCCGGAAGCTCGGTCATCGAAAGGATCTC
>JAEEGL015002262.1_pt1 | contig 11699 bp, 11 predicted proteins | sample 9134231 | NCBI WGS metagenome assembly JAEEGL01 (sample SAMN16246548, study PRJNA631951) | gut metagenome | biome: gut microbiome; feature: rumen; material: fiber-attached | host: Bos | place: Iran: Karaj | collected 2018-10
CCCCTGATCGCCAGCCCTCCGCCGTTTCCGATATATCAGCCTCCAGTAGATTTGATGGCCGAACTGTGTTCGGCCAAACCACCACCACCATCATCCCCACCGGCAAGGTGAGGCCCGCGGAGAAGCGCAATATCGGCATCAACGCGGCAAAGGGCGACCTCGTCGCCTTCATCGACGACGATGCCTATCCCGACGCCCATTGGCTTGAATACGCCGTAAAGTACTTCGGCGACGAGTCGATAGGCGCGGTGGGCGGGCCGGGCGTCACGCCGCCCGGCGACGGCTTCCTTGCCCGCGCCGGTGGGCGCGTCTACGACAGCCTGCTCGTCTCCGGCAACTACCGCTACCGCTACAAGGCCGGCGGCGTGAGGCGCGACGTCGACGACTACCCAAGCTGCAACCTCATCGTCCGCACCGGCATATTGAAGGCGATCGGCGGCTACCGCACAGACTTCTGGCCTGGCGAAGACACGCTTCTCTGCAAGGACATAATAGACTCCGGCAAGCGCATCGTCTACGACCCGTGGGTCGTCGTCTTCCACCACCGCCGCGCGCTGTTTGGGCCACACCTCCGCCAGCTCGGGCGCTACGCCTTCCACCGCGGCTACTTCGTGAAGCGCTATCTGTCCAACTCCCTCCATCTCAGCTACTTTGTGCCGAGCGCGTTCGTCGCGTATCTCCTTCTGTGGCTGCCGGTGTCGTGCATCTCCGTCCACGGCGCGTTCGCCGAGTGCGCGCAGATGCTCTTCCTCGCCGTGCCGCTTTCGCTGTACGCCGCGCTTGTCGTGGCCACGTCGTTCGCGGCGAACCCGCTTATGTGGGCGATGACGGCGGCGGGGATCGTGGCGAGCCACGTCTGCTATGGCGTCCGCTTCGTACAGGGGCTTTTCGCCAGGCGGGCGCCGTGCGAGTTCATCGGAAAGGACCACGCATAGTATGGACGGCTGGATCGACATGCAGGCGGACCCCGCTCATGTGAGGCGGGAGCGCGAGAGGGCGAGGGCGCTGCGCAAGACCGACTGGTGGCGCGCGCAGCTGCAGAAGGGCGTGTGCCACTACTGCGGCAGGGCCGTCGGCGCGGCGAACCTGACGATGGACCACGTCGTCCCCGTCGCGCGCGGCGGCAGGTCCGTGAAGTCCAACTGCGTCCCGTGCTGCAAGGAGTGCAACAACTCCAAGCGCGCATACACGCCCGTCGAGATGCTTCTGGAACGCCTCGAGACTGCGGGCGGGGACGAACAGTGAAAAAATGTGCAGGAAAGGGGAATGAAAATGAAGAATGAAAGCAACGCAGCATGTGACATGTCCCGCAGGTCGTTCCTGGCGGGGATTGCGTCCGTCGGCGGCCTGGTCGCCACGTCGCGGCTTCCGTCGTTCGGCGGGGACCAGCCTGAGCTGTTCCCGGACCGTGGGCGCTTTGAGCGCCTTTCGCTCACATACCACGCGATCAAGGCCGGCGCGACTAAGCCGTTCACCGTCCTGCACATCTCCGACACGCACCTCACTGCGGCGTATCCCGACGAGGGCGAATTCGAGCGGAAAACCGCCTACAGGCGCATCCGCACGTTCGGCGGGCGCCAGGAGGAGGCTCTCCGCGACTCCATCGCGTGGGCGAAGGAGCATGTGGACTACCTCCTGCACACCGGCGACCTGATCGACTTCCAAAGCCGAGCGAACTTTGACCTCGTGAAGAAGTACTACGGCGAAGGCGGCGAGATGATGTTCGGATGCCTCGGCAACCACGAGCACTACAGGGGGAAGAAAATGGCGAAGAAGGACGGCACACCCATCGTGCCGGCGGTCGTCCCCGATCTGCTCAAGGAGGCGTACCCGTTCCCGAACGACTTCTGCTCCACCGTCGTCAACGGCGTGAACTTCGTCACGATCGACGATTCGACGGACACCGTGTCCGCCGACCAGGCGTCGCGCTTCGAGGCCGAGGTGAAGAAGGGTCTGCCGATCATACTCTGCATGCACTGTCCGTTCCCGACGCGCGAGATCGTCCGGGCCGCGAGCCGGTTCTGGCGGAGGGCCGACCTGAAGGGCATCCGCGACATGGGCGGATTCCGGGAGAGTTACAGGGACGCGACGACCAGGGACTTCATCGCCTACCTTCGCGCGCAGCCGCTTCTCAAGGGGATACTCTGCGGACACGGCCACCTTAACGTCGTCGACGACTTCTCGCCCACGGCGAAGCAGTACGAGGTGGCGGGCAACTTCATGTTCTGCGGACAGGAATTCACGTTCTCCTGACGGACCGGCGCATCTGGTCACGCACGACCAGCGACGCGAGCGCTAGGCCGAAGGCGGCGGTCACCGTGACGACGCTTCCCAGCCCGTCGCACAAGGGCGGCTCGTCTGAGCAGACGCAGGTGAACTTCCGCGCCGGGATGCCGCCCGTCTTCTTCAGCGCGGCCCTCACCGCGCGGGCGAGCCCGTCACCCTGCACCTTCGAGAACTCAACCGCCCTTACCCTGGACGGGTCTATCCGCCGTGCGGCGCCCATTGACGAGAACAGCGTTGCGCCGGGGCACGCTAGCGCGCTTCGGATGAGGAGGGCCTTCGACCGCACGGAGTCGATTGCGTCTATTACGTAGTCGTACGACCCGAGGTCGAATGACGGCGCGGTCGTATCGTCGTAGAACACGGCGCGAGACTCGATCTCCGCATCCGGTGCGATTTCCACGAGACGCGCGGCGAGGGCGTCCGCCTTTCGCCGCCCGACGGTGGCGGGCGTGGCCATTATCTGCCTGTTGACGTTCGAGGGCGCGACGACGTCGGCGTCCACGAGTAGGATGCGCCGCACGCCAGTGCGCACCAGCGCCTCGGCGCACCATCCGCCCACGCCGCCTAGCCCGAAGACGGCGACGCGGATGCGGGAGAGGGACGAGAGGGCGTCTTCGCCGAGAAGGGTGCGCGATCGCTCCAGGAAGTCCGGCTCCCCGGCGTCCTTCGCCGCGTCGCATCCGTCGTTCACCGCGCCGCCTCCGCGCCCTTGCCGCCTTCCTTCCCCAGTCCGGCGCGTGGTCCGCCGTGCGGCGCGTGCGTATGCTGGTGATGGTGGTGGTGCAGGATCTTCGCGCGCCGCCCGGTGAGGACCGGCACGCCGAGGTGGTACTTGATTGCGAGCGCGCGGAGCAGGAAGATCGTCGCTATGCAGACGACCGCCGCGATGCGCGAGTCGATCTTCACCGCGATGAGCCCGAAGTACGCGAAGCCGCCGGCGGCGCAGGCGAGCGCGTATATCTCCTTTCGGAAGATGAGAGGGACCTCGTTGATGCAGATGTCGCGCATGACGCCGCCGAAGACGGCCGTCAGCACGCCCATGACGATCGCGCGCCACCAGCAGCCGTGGAAATACGAGAAGCTCGCGCCCGCCGCGAGCGCGGCCTCGCGCTCGATCATTATGACCTTCTCAATTCCGATCACCATGAAGACGGATATCGAGATCGTGTCGAACACGAACCACGTGACCTGCTCCGTGATGAAGCGCCGCCCGAAGAGCGCGATGGCCAGGACCGCCACGAGGGTCGTGATGAGGTACGACGGCGTCGCCAGCCAGAACGGCTCCTGCCTCAGCAGCACGTCGCGGAGCGTCCCGCCGCCCATCGCCGTGATGAACCCGATGACGTACGCCCCGAACCAGTCGAAGCGCTTGGCGCTTGCGAGGCGGACGCCCGAGACGGCGCCGGCGAACGTGCCTATCTGCGTGAGGACCTCGAGGAATATCCCGGGGCCGATCAGCCGCCCGAAGAACTCGGCGAGTGCGTCCATAAGTTGCTTACGACCCCTTGCCGTGCGGTATCGGCTTCCAGCTGCGCGACGGACGCACGAGCGTGTAGAGGACCGTCGCGGAGAGGATGAAGGAGAACACCGGGAACGTCGCCACCGAGAACCACGTCGGACGGCGCTTGTGGTACGAGAGCGCGCACGCCACCCAGGCCGTTATCCAGCCGATGACGGAGACGAACACAAGTATCCCGAAGAAGAACGCCGTCGCCATCAGGATGCTGTCGCCGCGGCAGACCTTGTAGACGAACGCTATGAAGTCCACCAGGATTATGAACGCGACCGACATTCCCGTGAGGATGGCGAAGTAGCTGTCGAAGAGGCGGAAGGAGGGCTTTCTGGCCATTGCCTTGAGCCACGGCATGAAGTACAGCCCCGCGACCTGCCAGCATCCCGTGGCCCAGCGGCAGAGCTGGCGCCACATGTGGCGGACGGTGACGGGCTGCTCGTCGGCGTACTCCGCCTCCGGGACGTACCCGATCCTGCGTCCGGCGATGTTGCTCTGCACGGAGAACTCGACGTCCTCGGTCATCGTCTTGGTGCGCCAGCCGTCCTTGCCGAGTATCGAGAGCATGAACGCGAAGCCAGTGCCGGTGAGCTTGCCGGAGAGCGCGAGCTTGGTGCGCACGCGGTTGGAGAGCTCGTTCATCAGGTTCCAGTACACGGTGTACCACCCGGAGATGACGTTCGCCCTCGCGTTGGAGGACATGCGCCGCCCGGTGGCGATGAGCTCGCCGTCGTTGAGCGCGTCGTTCATCGCGTCGAGCCACTGGCGCGAGACGACGTTGTCCGCGTCGAATATCGCGACGGCGTCGTATCCGCCGCGCTCGCGCACCTTGTCGAGGCCCCATGCGAGCACGTCGCCCTTGCCCGAGCTCGGGACGGTCTTCTCGAACACCGTCGCGCCCGCCGCGCGCGCGACCTCGGCCGTGCGGTCGGAGCAGTTGTCGGCGAGGACGATCACCTCGCGGAACTCCTTCGGGTAGTCCGACATGAGTATGCTCTTCACGGGGAGGCGTATGACGCGCTCCTCGTTCCTGGCGCAGATCAGCACCGCGAAGCGGAGCTTGCGGTCGGACTTCGCCGGCTTCCTCCTCGGGAGGAAGAGGCCGAGCGAGACCACGAGCGTGGACCAGATGAAGACCAACGCGAGTATGCAGAGCAGAAGGTCCAGCGTCACCATCACATTGCCGCCGTCATTTATCATCACGCCATCTCCTATGAGCCCAGAGGTACTGTTCGGGATACCGCCTTATGGCGTCGCCCAGGCGGTCGTTCAGGACCTGCGCCGCCGCCTCCACGTCCGCGTCTCTGGGGAACGCGACGGGGGCGCCGCCCACCAGCTTGTAGCGGTAGGGTGCCGTGCGCACGAACGATCCAACTACGATTCTGCGGCCGGAGCGTATCGCCAGCCTGGCCGCGCTTGTGAATGTCCTCGCCGGCCTCCCGAGGAACGTCAGCCGCGCGCCCTTGGACGTGTGCTGGTCCATGAGGATCGTCATCGCGGCCCTGTCCTCCTCCCACTTCCTGAGGACGCCCGTCGTGAAGCCGTGGTTCTTGTCGATGATCGTGACCGGCCCCCTGAAATGGTGCTTTGCCATCCACCCTGCGACGAGTTTGTTGTTCATCACCCTGGCGATGGCCATCATCGGGCGGGCGAACGAGAGGATGTTCGTCGCCGCCTCCCAGACGCCGTGGTGCGAGCTGACGAGCAGGATGGGCTCGTCCGGCGTGTCGAGGAGCAGCTTCACCGCCGCGGGGTCCGCCTCGCCGAAGTCGAGGTGTTCGCGCCAGTTGCCGGCGTTGACGACGCCCGGGACGCACAGCGCCTCGCAGACGTGCCCGGCGAGGTGGCACCACGCCTTCTTCGCGATGCGCCTGGCCTCGGACTCGTCGGACGCTATGCCGCACTTGATGATGTTCGCCACGGAGAGGCGCCGCCGCCTTGGGAAAAACGGCCACAGGAGCGCGGCGAAGCCGGCTCCGAAACCGTAGGCGTGCCTCTGGACGAACGTCATCTTGAAGATATTCCCTCCCTGGCCTTCTTCCCTGCGGCTGCGCCCTGGAAGCGGATCGTCGCGGCGCGGCCGTGGGCGTCGAGGCCCTCAACCGCCGCGAACGCCTCGATGGACCGCCGCGTCTCCGCGAGGTCCGCCTCGGTGAACGAGACGAAGCTGTGGCGGCGGCGGAAGTCGTCCGGCGTCAGCCCGTTGAACATGTTCGCCGCGCCGCCCGTCGGGAGGACGTGGCTCGGCCCCGCGACGAAGTCGCCCGCGGACTCCGGGGTCCACGGCCCGGCGAACACCGCGCCCGCCGCGCGCACTCCCTTCATCACCCCAAGGGCGTTCTTCGTCATTATCTCGAAATGCTCCGGCGCGAAGCGGTTGACGGTCTCAAGACCGTCGGCGACGGACTTCGCGACGGCGATGAGGATGCCGCCCCGGTCGATGACGCGCTTCACGATGTCCCTGCGCGAAAGCGACTCGCACTGCGAGAGGACCTCCGCCTTCACCTCCTCGGCGAACCGGCGCGACGTGGCGACGCATAGCGACTTCTCCCATCCGCTGCCGTGCTCCGCCTGCGAGAGGAGATCCGCCGCGACCCACTTCGCCGGCACCGAGCCGTCGGCGAGGACCGCGATCTCGCTTGGCCCCGCGACCTGGTCGATCGCGACGTATCCGTAGACCTGGCGCTTCGCGGCGGTCACGAACGCGTTGCCCGGCCCGGCGATCTTCTGGACCTTGCGGCATGTCTTAGTGCCGAACGCCATCATGCCGATGGCCTGTATTCCGCCGACGCGGTAGACCTCCGTCGCGCCGGCGAGCGCGAGCGCGTAGAGGAGTACGGGGTTGACCTCGCCCGTCCTGCCCGCCGGCGTGCAGGCGACGATCTCCTTCACGCCCGCCGCCTTGGCGAGAGTCACGGTGTGGATGGATGTGGACGCCAGCGGGGCGGTGCCGCCGGGGACGTACACCCCGACGCGGTCCATCGGCGTGTAGAACTCGCCCTCGCTTCCGCCGCGCGGCGTCTTGATGGACCACGCGGCCCTGAGCGACGCCTTCGCGAAGCGCATGACGCGCCTGTGCGCGTCCCTCACCGCCGCCGCGACGCCTTTGTCGATCGACGCCTCCAGCGCCTTCAGGTCGAATGCGACCCTAAGGTCGCGCCCCTTGAAGCCCTCGAATTTCGCAACATAGCGGCGCACCGCCGCGTCGCCCTCGCGACGCACGGCGGCAAGCACCTCGCGCGCTGCCGTCTCCGCCTCCTCGGGGAAGGCGGGGCGCGCGTTGAACCGCTCCACGAGCGGGCTGTCCGTGTCAACTATTTTCAGCATAAGCCTATTATAGCATTTCCCACGGACAATTGCCATTGATATTTAACGGATTTCGACAATGCCGCGGTCAGTCCCTTACTTCGAAACCGGCGGTCTTCAGGAATTTCTTGAGCTCCGGAATCGCTATGATGTTGAAGTGGAATACGCTCGCGCCCAGGAGGACGTTCGCGCCTGCGGCGGCCGCGTCAGCGAAGTGCTGCATCGTCCCCGCGCCGCCGGACGCCACGACGTCAGAGTCGGTGATGCCGCGGATTATCCTGATGAGCGGGAGGTCGAAGCCCGTGCGCGCCCCGTCGGTGGACTTCGAGGTGGGGAGTATGCACTTCACGCCGAAGTCGTTCACTCTGCGCGCCCATTCGAGGGCGTCCACGCCGGTCGCCGTGCGCCCGCCGTCGATGAACACCTCGTAGCCGCTCGGCATTGCGCCGCTCTGCGCGACGTCGATCGCCACCGTCACCCTGTCAGCGCCGAACTCCTTGATCATCTCGGCGATGAGCTCCGGCTTGCGGAACGCGGCGGACGACGTCGAGATCTTGTCCGCGCCGGCCTTGAGGACCTCCTCCTCGGCGGCGACGGAGCTGATTCCACCGCCCATCGTGAAGGGGACGGTCTTGACCTCCGCCACGCGCCTCACGACGTCCAGCATCGTCGCGCGCCCCTGGACGGTCGCGGTGATGTCGAGCATCGCGATTTCGTCCGCCCCCGCGGCGCAGTACGCGCGGCAGCACTCCACGGGGTCGCCGGCGTCCTTGATGTTCACGAAGTCGACGCCCTTGACCACTCGCCCGTTCATCATGTCCAGGCACGGCATTATGACTAGTTGCTTGTTCATTGTCTTCCTTTCGGTTGGATTCGGAATATTATATCACAACAAAGCTATTTGCGGGAGGCGGTCGGCTCGAACGCCTCGATTACAGGCTCGTCGCCATCCTGCACCTTCAGGACTGCGAACTCGACCTCCACCGCGCCTTTCGTCTTTGCCGCGGACGGAAGCGTGGACCTGCCCTTTGACGATTTCACGGACGCGTACTCTTCGTGGACCATCTGCCCGGCGTCGTTGAAATAGCGCATCCTGAGGTTGACCGGAGGCGACTTTGGCTTCTTCCTGAGGGCGATGCCCGGGGAGATCACCCTTGTCCCAGGGGGGATCTTGATGCGCTTCGCCGCGACGACGGGCGGTTTCTGCTCGGCGGGTTCCGCCGGAGAAGGGCTTGTCGCCTGCTCCGTCGCGTTTGTCGGCGCGGCGGGAGCCGCAGGCACATGCCCGCCGGCGTCCGTGCCCGCGGCGTCGACTGCCGGCGGCTTCCGCGTCAGCGTCCACGTCGCGACTGCGGCGAGAGCCGCGGCGGTTGCGACGGCCGTCGCCGCCAGCCACTTCCTCGCCTTGCCTGCCGGGCGGCCGCGCTGCATGACGGACGACACCGCGAAGGGGAGGCTGCGGAACTCCACGGTTCCCTCCGCGTCGTCGTAGATGACGTAGGTCGAGAGGCACTTCCCGTCGCATTCCCTCGGATAGCCGACGGAGCCGGGGTTGACGATGTACCTCTTGCCGTCCTCGAGCGTGAAGTCCTGCGTGTCGGTGCGGTAGACTACGCCGGACTGCCCCGTCAGGAATATGCACGGCACGTGCGTGTGGCCGACGAAGACGATCTGTGCGTCGGTTGCGTCGAACGTCGCCTTTGCGTCCGACTCGCTTTCGACGTAGTAGAACTTCGGCGGGTCGAAGAGGTCCCCGTGCGCCGCGACGGCACCGCCGAACTGGCAGGTGTAGGGGAGGCCCTTCAGCCAGGCGATGTCGTCGGCGGAGAGCGCTTCGCGGTGGCGCGCGGCGGCGTCGCCCGCCAGGTCGATGAACTCCTCCGCGCCGCCCCTGCCGGACACCGCGTCGTCGTGGTTGCCGGCGATGACGACTCTGCACGACGACCTGACGAGCGCGACGGCCTCCGACGGCGACGGGCCGTAGCCGACGACGTCGCCGAGGCATACGAAGTCGTCCGCGCCCGCGGCGCGCGCGTCGGCGAGTACCTTCGCGAGCGCGGATTCGTTTGCGTGGACGTCTGAGATTACGGCGTGCTTCATCGGCGTTACAGAACCTTCGGGCGCCCGGACGATATCTTGTCCGGGACCAGCCTGTTGACGAGCCCGTTGATCCACGCCGGCAGGACCGAAAGCGCCCACGTCGCGAAGCGCATCGGCCACGGGAACGCGATCAGCCCGACGTTCCTGTCGACGCGCGAGAGGATGACGCGCGCCGCCTTGTCCGCATCCATAAGGAATGGCATCGGGCACGTGTTCGCGGCGGTGAGGCGCGAGCGGACGAACCCGGGACAGACGACGGACACCCTGATGCCCTCCTTCCTGAGCGCGCCCCTGAGCGCAAGCCCCCACGTCTTCACGCACGCCTTTGTCGCGGAGTACGACGGGCAGCTCGCCAGCGGCCCGTACCCGGCAATCGAGGCGGTTATGACGATCTGCCCGCCGACGCCGCGAGCGCGGAACGCCTCCAGGGCGGGGAGCACGGCGTTGACCGTGCCGTCGACGTTCGTCGCGAACGTCCGCCTCACGTTCTCCTCGCTCTCCACGCCCGTCCCCACGCCTGCGTTCGCGAACACCCGGTCGAGCGGCACGGCGTCGTCGCACGAGCGTATCCACTCGCGCATCGCGCCTTCGTCCGCCACGTCTATGACGCGTCCGTGGGCGGACGCGCCGAGCGCGCGGCACTCGGCGAGCGCCTCGTCGAGGCGCGACGCGTCGCGCCCGCACAGGAAGAGGCGGTCGCCCCTCCTTGCGCATTCTACCGCCAGCGCCCTGCCTATGCCGGAGCTGGCCCCTGTTATTAGAACATTCATCGCTGTCTGATATTCTACCAAAACAAAACATGGTTGTCTACACCTCCGTGAACCCAGCATCTTCGTCAGGACGTGCATTCACAGGTATTCCACCAAAACAAAACATGGTTGTCTACACCTCCGTGAATCCAGCATCTTCGTCAGGACGTGCATTCACAGGTATTCCACTTCCCCTCCCCCCGTCTCCACAAGAGGAATGTCGCATTCATTTTTTGGTTTTGTTTTTCGCGGAAGTGTGCTACACTATTCTACAGCAGTCAACATCACGAAAGGAGACATCGAATATGTTCCAGCCGAAAACACGCCTGGCGATCGCGTCGGGCATCGCAGTGGCGGCCATGGCCGCATTCGCAGCGCCGAAGATCACGTCGCGCCCGTTCGGGAAGACGTCGGACGGAAGCGCAGCCACGTTGTACACCCTCAGGAGCCGCGGCGGCCTCGTCCTAGAGGTGACGGACTTCGGCGGCCGCCTCGTGCGCGCCTACGCGCCCGACAGGTACGGCAACCTCGCGGACGTCACGCTCGGCTGGAACACGCCCGCCGAATACGAAAAGCTCGGCTTCTCGATGGGTACGCTCATCGGGCGCTACGGCAACCGCATCGCCGACGGCAAGTTCACACTCGACGGCAAGGTCTACCAGCTCCCCATCAACGAGGAGAAGAACACGCCCGCGACGCAGCGCCACTGCAACCTCCACAGCGGACCCAAGGGCTGGGACTCGAAGGTCTGGAAGGCCAGGCCGTTCGTGAAGGGCGGTGCGCAGTGCCTCGAGCTGACCTACGTCTCCGCCGACGGGGAGATGGGCTTCCCGGGGACCGTGACCGTCAAGGTCGTCTACAGGGTCCTGCCGCGCAACATCTGGAGAGTCGAGTACGAGGCCACCACCGACAAGCCGACGGTCATCAACCCGACCCACCACTCCTACTGGAACCTCGCCGGCGAGTCGAGCGGTAACGTCCTCAAGCAGGAGCTCCAGATCTTCGCCGACAAGTACACGCAGACCACCCCGGGCCTGATCCCGACGAAGGACGCCCCGGTCGAGGGCACGGGCTTCGACTTCCGCAAGATGCGCCCGATCGGCGAGAAGGCTGCGCTCATGGCGGCGGACAAGTCGCTCGCGGCGATGGACAACTGGTACGATCATAACTTCGTCCTGCGCGGCGGCCCCCACAAGCTCCACGAGGCGGCGTTCATGCGCGACCCAGTCTCCGGAAGGGTGCTTGAGATCTGGACGACCGAGCCCTGCATGCAGATGTACGGCGCGCAGAACATGACGACGGAGCTTCCCGCGAAGGCCGCGGGCAAGACGCTCTGCCAGTTCGCCGGCGTCGCGCTCGAGACGCAGCACTACCCCGACTCCCCCAACAGGTCCGACTTCCCGTCCACCGTCCTCAGGCCTGGCGAGACGTTCAAGAGCGTTACCGAGTACCGCTTCAAGGTCAAGTAGTCCCAAAGAGGAAGGGGGCCTGACTTGAGGCTCAGAGTGCTGGGGCTGTCCGTGTGGGGCCAGTCCCATGCGCAGTCCATAGGAGTGCGCATCGAGGGCCTTCCGGCCGGGATCGCCGTCGACGGCGCCCGGCTGCAGGCCTTCATGGACCGCCGCGCGCCCGGGCGCGACGCGCTTTCTACGGCGCGCCGCGAGCCGGACGTCCCGGAGTTCCGCTGCGGCGTCTCTGGCGGCTTCACCGACGGCGGCCCCGTCGAGGCGGTGATCCGCAACACCGAC
>JAEEGL015173899.1_pt1 | contig 11699 bp, 10 predicted proteins | sample 9134231 | NCBI WGS metagenome assembly JAEEGL01 (sample SAMN16246548, study PRJNA631951) | gut metagenome | biome: gut microbiome; feature: rumen; material: fiber-attached | host: Bos | place: Iran: Karaj | collected 2018-10
ACAAGTCATAAAATAAATGTTGCAACACCAACAGTGAGTTTAACAGCGAAGACAGCAACCTATAGTGGGAGTGCAATAGCAGCGAATACAGCAACAGTAAGTCCAAATTCAAGTCCAACTATAACATATACATACTATACAAATAGTAGTTGTTCAGCTGGAGCTACGACAACGGCACCAACGGCTTCAGGCCAATACTATGTAAAAGCAAGTGCAGCAGCAGTAACAAACAAAACAGCAGCAGCAAGCAGTAGTTGTGTAAGTCATAAGATCAATTGTGTAGCATTATCTACTAGTGGAACATATACAACTGGTAATACATTATCATATGCTGGTTTGAACTGGACAATTATTAGTAATGATACTAATGGTGTACAGTTAGCATATAACGGAAAAATAGATAATGCTGGTACGACTTCTGGTAGTGCTGGAGGAACGTATGCTAATGCAACAACTGCAGTAGGAAAGTGGATAAATAATAATGCTACAATGAAAGATGCTTTAAATGCAAGTTGTTTGACTAATAATGGATCAAGTTCAAACAGTAAGACAAACGCTCCTGGTGTCGAGTATTGGTTAAAAAGTGGTAGTATTTATGTTCCTAGAACTGTTACAAGCAATTTCCTTCAAGATGATACGTATTATTATGGATATAAATATGATTCGGGCGGTGCACTGGGAACATCTGAAATTGACTTGAACACATGGTGTGGGGGTATTACTGTAAATTCTCCTGGAGATTCTAAGTCGGTGTCTGATACTTTGTCAAGTATTACATATACAGATGCACAATGTAATGGAACAACAACTTCTGCTTATTATAGTACAAGGTTTTCTTACTATGAACCTGAGAGAGGAAGTACAAGTTCGAAACTTATAATGTCGTGGTATAATGATCAATCTACTGATTGGAGCAAAATTTCTAATACAAAAAAATGGATATTTAAGGTATGTGGTGGATCGTATCATGGACAAAATGTAACGTTAACAGCATCTGCATCTAATAAATATACGTATTCATATCCGAGTGGTTCATCAGGTACGAGATCTATTGGTACTCAAATAACAGCCTATAGTTTTGGATCAGTAGCATCATCAACAACTTCAGGATCAAGCCCTAGTTATACTAGGACATACAATTTATCTACATCTAGCACATGTTTACAACGTACAACATATACAATATCATCTTTGACTTATCCTATTTATTATCGACCAACTATAACAGTGGTAAAAAGATGAAAGGAGTAATTTTATTGAAAAGCAAAATAATAATAATTATTATATTGGGTGCAACGATTGCTTGCTTGTTTTTGATAAAAGGTGCTAATACACATGAAAATCAATATGAAAAAATTGTGCATAAAATAGAAAACAAAGAAACATTTAACTTAGTGTTATCTCAAAATAATGACAAAGAAGCGATAGTAAAGATATTGGATTATTACAAAAAAATGTATGATTTGGATTATGAAATTGATAATATAGATTTTAATAGTACAAGTTATAACTCACTGATTAAAAAGCTAGGACTAAGACTAACGGAGTTGGATAAAAATATTTATGTAATTATAAAAGAAGGTCGTTTGGTTGGCTATTTTCTAGGTGATTTTAATGAAAGTGCTTTTAAGAATTCTCTTATAGCTAGCAAAATGGTCGATGAAAAATATTCAAAAATTGATGCTATAGTAAAGAATAGTTTTAAAGATTATTATACATTTGGAGAAGATTATTGTATTTTATATATAAGTCCTTCTGATAATAATTTATATAAGTATAGAAAAGTATTAGTTGAAAGTGAAATTAAGTCTTTAGTTGTGTATGTAGAAGGCCCTTTTGAAATTAAAATTGATGAATATTTTAATGGACCATCTGTTATTGATAAAAATGATGTTAATAAACTCCCTGTAGTAGTTAAGATTAAAAATAAAAGAATCATATCAAGTAAAAGTGGTGTTACTTTAAGGCAATTTTCTGAATTTGTTAAAAATCAGTGATACTTATGACTATGTTTTAAGGTTAGATTTATCTCTAACCTTTTTATTATATTTTTTGATATGTTTTCTTTTTTATGATAAAATAACTATAGGTGGAATTATGGATAAGTATATAGACAAGTATCTTGATTATCTTACGTATCAGAGGCATTATTCTGAGTTAACAATATCTAATTATGAAGAAGATTTATTGTTGTTTAAAAAGTATGTTGAGGATAATAAAGTTTCATTTTTAGACATAGATTATGCTTTTATTAGAAAATTCTATAATTATTTAGATTCGTGTAAGTATTCTAAAAATACTATTTCAAGAAGAATTAGTTCTATAAGAAGTTTCTATAAATATTTGGCTAGAGAAGAATATGTTTCTTATAATCCATTTTCACTTACTAAGGGTCCTAAAAAGGATAAGTTACTTCCTAAGTTTTTATACTATAACGAACTTGAAGAATTGTTTAATGCTTGTGATTTATCTTCTTTTTGGGGAATTAGGGATAGACTTTTATTAGAAATGCTATATGCTACCGGTATGAGAGTTGGTGAACTTGAAAAGGTTAAACTTAAGGATATTAATTTATATGATAACTCGATAAAAATACTTGGTAAAGGTAATAAAGAGCGTATTGTTTATTTTGGTGAGTATGCTAGAGAAGTGCTTGATATGTATTTAAAAGAAAGAGATGATTCTTGTCCATACTTCTTTATTAATAATCATAAGACGAGGCTTACTGCTCGTGGTATTAGATATATACTTGATAGAGTTGTAACAAAAGCATGTTTAGATACTAATGTTAGTCCTCATATGCTTAGGCATTCTTTTGCTACACATTTACTTAATGAAGGGTGTGATTTACTTAGTGTTCAAGAACTACTTGGGCATGAATCGCTTCGAGCAACACAAGTTTATACTCATGTAACTAATGATAGATTAAAGGATGTTTATTTAAAAACTCATCCTAGAGGAAATGTAAAGGTAGGTAATGATGATGAAATTTAATGATGTAATTGATGTTTTAAAAAAATATGATTTATTAGTATCAAATGATTCTTGTGAAAAAGATTTTTCTTATGTTTCGTATGATTCTAATGATGTTAAAGAAAAGACTTTATTTATTTGTAAAGGAGTATCATTTAAAAAGGAATATTTAGAATCTGCTATAGAAAAGGGAGTTGTTTGTTATGTAAGTGAAACCGATTATGAGGTTTCTATTCCTAAAATAATAGTGTCTGATTCTAGAAAGGCTCTTTCTGTTATAGCTACTTTGTTTTATCCAGATGATGTATTTAAGATAGGTATTACTGGTACTAAAGGTAAAACCACTACTAATTATTTTATCCATAATATTTTAAAGAATCATTTAGGATATAAACCTGGTATTCTTGCAACACATTATTTTTATAATGGAGAAGAAGATGGTGAAAATCACTTAACTACACCAGAGAGTTTAGAACTTCATAAGCATTTAAATGCTATGATGAAATCTGGCATTAAATACATGTCTATGGAAGTATCTAGTCAAGCTCCAAAACATGATAGAGTATTTGGTATGACTTTTGATATAGGCTGCTTTTTGAATGTTAGCCCTGATCATATTTCACCACTTGAGCATAGTGATTATGATGATTATATTAATTCTAAAATAGAGTTTTTAAAGCATAGTGATACCATTATAGTTTATAAACATACTGATGATTTTGACAGAGTAATGGATGCTGTAAAAGGTAAAAAAGTTATTACTTTCGGTTTTAAAGACGCTGATTATATTATTAGTAATATTACTAATGATGAAGGTCTTAGTTTTGATGTTAATGGTAAAACTTATAAAATAGGAATGGCTGGTAGATTTAATGTAATTAATGCTACATGTGCTATAGCTGTTAGTGATCTTTTGGGAGTTTCTTATGAAAACGTTATAAAAGGTCTTATGGAAACAACTGTTTCTGGAAGAATGAATGTCTTTTATGGAGGAGTTTGTCCTATTATAGTTGATTATGCTCATAATGAACTTAGTGCTAAGGCATTATATGAATCTTTAAAGGAAGATTATCCAGGTAAAAATATTAAAGTAGTATTTGGATGCCCCGGAGATAAAGGTATTAATAGAAGACGTGATATGGGACTTCTTGCGGGAGAATATGCTTCATATATTTATTTAACAGCAGAAGATCCTGGGCATAGTTCTGTTAAAGATATTTGCTCTGATATTATTAAATATATTGAAAAATATCATAAGAATTATGAAGTTATTGAAGATAGAAAAACTGCGATATTAAAAGCTATTCATGAAGCTACTAGTGATGATGTTATTGCTCTTTTAGGTAAAGGTGATGAAAACTATCAAATGATAGACGGAGAATGGCTTCCATATGAAACTGATATTGTTGTAGTAGAAAATGAACTTAATAAGGTAAAAGAGTAATAATATACATATTTTTTATGATATAATTAAGTAGGTGATAAGATGCAAAAAACTTATAAGGATTTAGATATTAATTATGTTTTTTACGATAACAAATCTAAAACAAATTTAGTTTATTTACACGGGTGGGGGCAAAATATAGAAATGATGGAACCCATTGCTAAACCATTCAGTAAAAAATATAATGTTTTAATATTAGACTTACCTGGTTTCGGACTTTCTCCAGAACCTAAAGAAGCATGGACTTTGTATGATTATGCAGATATGGTTAATTTCTTTGTAAAAGAGTTAAAGATGAATAATCCAATACTAATAGGGCATTCTTTCGGTGGTAAAATATCTCTTTGTTATGCTCTTAAGTATAAAACTAATAAATTAGTACTTCTTGCTAGTCCTTATGAGAAAAAAATAAGTAAACCTACTTTTAAAATGAAAGTATTTAAACTTTTAAAGAAAACACCATTTGCTAATATTGCTAAACGTCATATGGGTAGCACTGATTATAGAAATGCTAGTGATATGATGAGAAATATTTTAGTAAAACATGTTAATTTAGATTTAAAAGATAAGCTTAAAAATATAAAATGTCCAACTCTTCTTATTTGGGGAACTAATGATGAAGCTGTTGATTATGATGATGCTCTTAAGTTAGAAAAACTTATTCCAGATGCAGGCCTTGTTACATATGAAGGGTGCACACATTATGCATATTTAGAAAGACTTAATCAAACACTAAATGTTTTAGAAAGTTTTATAGGAAGTGATAAATAGTGAAATTATTCTTTATATTATCTTTATTAGTTTCTTTATATTATTTAGTTTTTAAAAGTAAAAAAGCTATGCATATGCTACAACAAAACTATTATAATGATGATAATAGGTATATTAACTGGCTTAATAATAACTTAGTTAAATCTTTTTCTACTTTTGATATATTATTTCTTATTTTTATAGTTTTATTCTTTATTAAGAAGAGTATAATTTCAGTAATAGTATTTGTTTTGTTATATGTAGTTTCGTTTTTTCTATATAGAAGTAAACTAAAAAATGAACAAAGTAAAAAACCTTTAGTTATTACTGCTAGAGTAAAAAGATTGTATACTACTTTAATATTACTTTATTTGATAATTTCGCTTGTTATGATTTGTACATTTAAAGTTAAATATATTTCTATTTATTATTTAATTATTGGTTTATTTATATATCTAAATTGGTATATTATAGTACTTTGTAATATTGTTAATAAACCTGTTGAAAAAATGGTTTTTAATCATTATAAAAGGCTTGCTAAAAAGAAACTTTTTGATATGAAAGATTTAAAAAAGGTAGCTATTACTGGGAGTTATGGTAAAACTAGTACTAAGAATATATTAAATGATATATTAAATGTTAAATATAATTCTTATGCTACTGAAAAAAGTTTTAATACTATGAATGGACTTATGATTTCTGTGAATAATAAACTTGATAAATTTACTGATGTATTTATTACAGAAATGGGGGCATTTAAAAAGGGAGAAATAAAAGAATTATGTGATTTGATTCATCCCACTTATGGTATTTTAACCATTATTGGTACCGCTCATTTAGAAAGTTTTAAGACAAGGGAAAATATTAGGGATGCTAAATTTGAACTTATAGATAGTCTTCCAAGTGATGGTATAGCAGTATTAAATATGGATGATGAATATCAAACTAGTTATGATATTAAAAGCGAGTGTAAAAAAGTATGGGTATCTTTAAAAAATAAAAAAGCAGATGTTTATGCTAGTGATATTAAATTATTCTCTAAAGGGACTAGTTTTAAAGTTACTTTTAGAGATGGTAATGAATCTATTTTACTTGAAACTAAACTTTTAGGAGATGCTAATGTATATAATATAGTACAGTCAGTAGCACTTGCTTATTACTTGGGTCTTGATTTAAAACAAATAGCAATAGGAGTTAAAAGAATTAAACCGATTGAACATCGTCTTGAATTAAAAAAATATGGCGATATTAATATAATAGATGATGCTTATAATTCTAATCCAGTTGGTGCTAAGATGGCTGTTGATGTACTTGGTATGATGAATGGTACTAAGATAATAGTTACACCAGGTATGGTAGAACTTGGTGATAAACAATATGAGTATAACTTTGAATTCGGAAGGCAAATAGCTAAAGTTTGTGATCACGTTATATTAGTTGGAGAGGAACAGACTAAACCTATTTTAGAAGGTCTTAAAAAAGAAAAGTTTAATGATAAAAAAATACATATTTTAAACGATGTGAAAAAAGCTTTTCCACTTATGAAAAGTCTTAGTGATAAAGAAACATATGTACTTTTAGAAAATGATTTACCTGATATCTTTAATGAATAGGAGTTGATTATATGAGAATTAAATTAGGTGTTATGTTTGGAGGAGAAACTGTAGAACATGAAGTTAGTATCATTTCTGCACTTCAAGCTATCCAAAACTTAAATAATGATAAATATGATGTAGTACCAATATATATTTCTAAGGATAGAATTTTATATACTGGAGATCCTTTATTTGAAGTAGATACTTTTAAAGAATTTGAAAAGTTTAAAAAATCTGTTAAAGAAGTTAGTTTATGTAAAAAAGATAATAAGTTCTATTTAGTAAATACTACAGGACTTATGAGACATGATATTACAGAAATTGATGTAGTTCTTCCTATAGTTCATGGTAATAATGTAGAAGATGGTACTTTGGCAGGTTATCTTGATACAATAGGAGTTCCTTATGTGGGACCACATGTTCTTGGCGCTGCTCTTGGACAAGATAAAGTTGTAATGAAACAAGTTATGGGTAGTAGTAATATTCCTATTGTTGATTATACTTGGTTTTATGACTGTGAATATTTAGATAATAAAGATAGTATTTTAAAATCTATTAAATCTCTTGGTTACCCAGTAGTTGTTAAACCTGCAACACTTGGAAGTAGTGTTGGAATAACTTTTGTTAAAAGTGAAAAAGATATTGAAACAGCAATAGATGAAGCAATTAGTTATGATAACAAAATAGTTGTTGAAAAAGCTGTAGAAAACCTTATAGAAGTAAATACTAGTGTAATTGGTAACTATGAAAATCAAAAAGTAAGTCCTATTGAAGAAGTAATGGGACTTGATGAAATACTTAGTTATAAAGATAAATATTTATCAAATGGAAAAACTAAAGGAAAGGATTCCGGAAGTAAAGGTATGGCTTCTACTAATAGAATTATTCCTGCTAGGATATCTAAAGAATTAACTAAAAAAATACAAGATACATCTATGAAAGTATTTAAATTACTTAATTTAAGTGGAGTATGTAGAATAGACTTTTTGATTGATAAAAAGACTGAAAAATTTTACGTTAATGAGCCTAATACAATTCCTGGTAGCTTATCTTTCTATTTATGGAAGGAAGATGGACTTTCATATAAAGATGAACTTGATGAAATAATTAGTATTGCTATAAAGGAATATAAAAATAAATCTAAAAAGACTATGAGTTTTGAAACTAATATTTTAGCAGGCTTTTCTGGAAGTAAGGGTACAAAAGGTACTAAAAACTAATATTTGAATTAAAAGAGTGTCAAGTTTGACATTCTTTTTTTTAATTTTTCCTATTTTCTGTTATAATGGTTATGGAGATGATAGTTGTGGCACTTAAGTATGATGAAACTAGTATCAAAATTTTGGAGGGCTTAGAGGCAGTACGTAAACGTCCTGGGATGTATATAGGCTCTACTGATAAAAGAGGCCTTCACCATTTAATATGGGAAATTGTTGATAATTCTATAGATGAAGTTATAAATGGCTTTGGAGATTATATTTCTGTTACTTTGCACGAAGATGGTTCTTGTTCAGTTTCTGATAAAGGTCGTGGTCTTCCTACAGGTATGCATGCAAGTGGAAAAAGTACTCCCGAAGTTATTTTTACTGTGCTTCATGCAGGTGGTAAATTTGAAACAAGCGGATATAAAGTTTCTGGTGGATTACATGGTGTTGGAGCTTCTGTTGTTAATGCACTTTCTACTTGGCTTGAAGTTACTATTTGTCGTGATGGATATGAATATTATATAAAATTTGAAAATGGAGGTAAGGTAGCAGTTCCTTTAAAGAAAGTAGGTACTACTAATAAACATGGAACTACTGTCAGATTTATGCCTGATTATAATATCTTTAAAGGTGCTAGTTTTTCATATACAACAGTTCGTGAAAGAATGCAAGAGAGTGCTTTTCTTTTAAAAGGACTTACTGTTGAACTTAGTGATATTGAAGATAATAAACACGATAAATTCTATTATGAAGATGGACTTTTATCTTTTGTTGAAATGATAAATGAGAATAAAAAACCTCTTCATAATGTGTATAGTTTTTCTGGATCTAAAAACAATATTGAAATGGATATAGCTTTTCAATATACAGATTCTTATAACGAGAATATTATTTCATTTGTTAATAATGTTAAAACTATTGATGGTGGTACACATGAAGTAGGATTTAAAACTGCTCTTACTAAAATTTTTAATGATTATGGTAAAGCCAATGGATACTTTAAAGGTAAAGATAAAGGCTTTGATGGAAGTGATGTTCGTGAAGGACTTACTGCTGTTATATCTTTAAAAATACCTGAGTCACTTCTTCAATTTGAAGGACAAACAAAATCTAAATTAGGAAGTCCTGCAGCTCGTACTGCAGTTGAAGCAGTTGTTACTGAAAAACTATTATTCTTTTTAGAAGAAAATAAAGCAATTGCTACTGAAATAATTGAAAAATCTTTAAAAAGCAAACAGGCTCGTGAAGCTGCTCGTAAAGCTCGTGAAGAAATTAGAAAAGGTAAGAGCAAAGGCTCTAAAGAAAAACTTTTATCTGGTAAACTTACCCCTGCAGGTGGAAAAGATAAAAATAAAAATGAGTTATTTTTAGTAGAAGGTGATTCAGCAGGTGGTTCTGCGAAACAAGGTAGAGATCGTAAATTTCAAGCTATACTTCCTTTAAGAGGTAAAGTGTTAAACACTGAACGTGCTAAAACTGAAGATATATTTAAAAACGAAGAAATAAATACTATGATACATACTATTGGAGCAGGAGTTGGATCTGATTTTGATCCAGATGATATTCAGTATGATAAAGTAATAATAATGACTGATGCTGATGATGATGGTGCTCATATTCAAGTTCTTCTTTTAACATTCTTCTATAGGTTTATGAAGCCTTTAATTGAACTTGGAAAGCTTTATATAGCTCTTCCACCATTATATAAGATAACTTGTGGTAAAGAGGTTAGTTATGCTTATGATAATGAAGAATTAAAAGAAAAGACTGAAGGTAAAAAATGTGAAATACAACGTTATAAAGGTCTTGGTGAAATGAATTCTGATCAACTTTGGGAAACTACTATGAATCCTCTTACTAGGACAATGATTAAAGTAAATATAGATGATGCACTTCTTGCAGAAAAAAGAGTTAGTGTTCTAATGGGAGATAAAGTAGAACCTAGAAAAGAGTGGATTGAAGAAAACGTTGAATTTTCTTTGGAAGATGATTATAAAATATAGTTTTAAAAAATAGCAATATTCATATAATTTAGTATGAATAATGCTATTTTATTTTTTTATGGAATAAATGTTTCTAATGTAAAAAAAATAAATTCTAATTATTATTTTAATTATTTAAATAGTAATTATGGTGTTTATTCTTATAATCGTGATTTAACTGATAGTATTTTTTTATATAATTTGAATCTTGAACTTTTAAATAGAGGGGTTTTTGGTTATGAAATAGTTTTAACTAATAATAATAGTGTTTTATTTTCTTTGGAAGATAAGTGGTACATTCTAATGAAATTTCCAAGCATTAATAATAGATTTGTTACTTTTGAGGATATAATTAATTTTAATTATGAAGTAGATTCTAGTAAATACAAAAAATTAGATAAGTCTAATTGGGGAGTTTTGTGGAGTAATAAAATTGATTTTATTGAGTATCAGTTTTTCAATATGAAAGAAAAATATCCACTTATTTCTGATAATATCGATTATTATATTGGCCTTTGGGAAAATGCCATTAGTTATTATAATGATAATGTTTTCGATAATAAAAAAAGATTTATTTGTCATAAAAGAGTATCTGTTAATATGGATTTATATGAGTTTTTAAATCCTCTTAATTTTATAGTTGATTATAAAGAAAGAGATATATCTTCTTATATTAAATCTTATGTTATTAATAAAAATTTTTCTTATTCTTTTATTGATAAATTTCTTTCTAATATAAATAGGGAAGGATTGATTTTAATTATTTCTAGAATTCTTTTTCCTTCATATTTTTTTGATATATACGAAAAAATTATAGTTGATAAATATGATGAAAAGGAACTGTTGAACGTTATTGATAGGGATAAGAATATTACCGGATTGATTAAGTATATTTTTAATAGATATTCTTATTTTAATATACCTTATATTAATTGGATAAAAAAGGATTAGTCTTCATTTACTAATCTTACTCCTTTTACTTCAGGCACTTTTTCTAATATAATTTTTTCTATTCCTTCTGCAAATGTATAGTCTATTAAGGCACAGCCTCTACAGGCACCTTGTAATGCTACATATACTATATTGTCTTCAATTTTGACAAGTTCTATATTACCACCATCATTCATTAAAAATGGTCTTATATCATCAATTATTTCTTTTACTTTTTCTTCCATTTCAATCACCATGTATATTATATAATTAGTTTAATAGTTTGTAAAGTAAGCAAAAATAGTTTATAATATAGGTGGAAGTGATACTTATGTCAAAATATAAAGTCGGAAGTATTGTCTTTGGTACCGTTACTGGTATTGAAAATTATGGAGTATTTGTTAATTTAGATGATTATTATACTGGGCTTATTCATATATCAGAACTTTCACATGGATTTGTTAGGGATGTTAATAATTATGTTAAATTGGGAGATACAATAAGGGTAAAGGTAATTGAAGTAGATGATGATACTTTTCATGTTAAGCTTAGTATAAAAGATATTGATTATAAAAGTTTAACTCCTAAAAGAATGAAAATCGAAGAAGTTGGAAGTGGATTTGGTATTTTAAAAGATAATCTTCCAAAATGGATATCTGAGAAACTCAAAACCATGGAATAATACTTGTAAAAAAAGAAAAAATTGATAAATTGTATTGACAAAAACCTTATAATATATTATATTTATAGACGTCAGCAATTTATTGATGGGCGATTAGCTCAGTTGGTTAGAGCACTTGCCTTACAAGCAAGGGGTCGG
>JAEEGL015881488.1_pt1 | contig 11699 bp, 8 predicted proteins | sample 9134231 | NCBI WGS metagenome assembly JAEEGL01 (sample SAMN16246548, study PRJNA631951) | gut metagenome | biome: gut microbiome; feature: rumen; material: fiber-attached | host: Bos | place: Iran: Karaj | collected 2018-10
GCTTACGTAAAAAACATTAGAAGCACTAGTTTTAATATCGGAGTTCTTAAAGAACTGGATGAAAATCTGTGCGGTACCATTATTTATTCGACTTTCCATCTTTACCACATCGCCCTCTTCAATATTATTCTCCTTATATAATGTGGCTAAATTCGGTATTCTCCTTTCTTTGTTACTGTTTTCGAAATAAGCAAATCTCAAATTGTGCTCAACAATCCCTTTATTGAGATTGAACGCATTGAAAATAATTTCTGTTACTCCGTTGTTATTAGAGCCATTACTTTGGAAAAATAACTCATAATCGAAATCGTTTGGCAATCGAATATAACCTCCGACATGAGCCTTTGTTGTACCAACTTCTGCAGAAGTTAATTTTTTTAAGTAGAAAATAGATTGCTTCATATATATTTCTTTATTACATTAGCTATTTGTTTTGCCATCAAGACTGGTACGGCATTGCCTATTTGCATGTATGTTTTTAGATATGCGCCAAGAAAGAGATAATCATCAGGGAAAGACTGTACCCTAGCTGCTTCACGGGGGGTTAAGCTTCTTATTTGATATGGATGAATATGAGATAAACAATCCATTCTCAAATGCGCAGTTATGGTTCTACAAGGTTTGTCTGCATAGAGTTTAAAATACTTGTCTTTGAAGATTCCATTCCGTCGAGAATATGGCATGATATCTGCTATCTTTGCATTAGTAGAGTCCTCGCCTTGCTCTAAACGTCGGAAAATTTCATAGTTTACATCGCTACAATACCGAGCCTTGTGATTGAAAACATATGTTTTCTGTTTCCCTTGATTGATACTGAAGAGGTAGGGATTTCCACAACTATCGTAGGTGTTTAATCCTATTTTCATTCCAGTCCGCGGGTCATCAAGTTCTGTTTGACCTTTTATTCGAGGAGCATCAAGTTCTTTTATAAATTCGAGAGCCGAGATGAGATTGTAATGGGTACAATCCTTACATGCATTATCAATCTTTTTGAAAAGCAACTCGGGTGTTATTTTTTTGTCACTAACAACGTCGTTTCTTACTGCGAGATATATAAGACGTTCTCTACTTTGAGCAACGCCGAAATTCACAGAATTGAGCAGACGATAGGAAACTTGGTAAGTATATTCTCTGGCGTTCTTCCTAATTCTAATTGAATTGTAATCCTCGACAACTTGGTCAGCTACTGAAAGCATGCCTTTAACATTCTCCATCAAAACAAACTTCGGGCAAATTTTCTTTATGGCTTCAATATAGAACTTGTATAGTTCGTTACGGGGATCGTCAATAATTCGACGCTGATTGGCGCTGCTGAAGCATTGACATGGAGGCCCACCAACTACAATATCAATATCGTCATCAGGCACATACTTGTCTATATTTGCAACTATTTTGCGAATATCTTCTTTTAATACTTTCTCCGATGGAAGTTCGGGATGATTATAGCGATATGTCCTTACACAAACATCCTCAAAGTCATTAGCAAAACATACTCTATAGCCAGCTTGGGTAAATCCACAGCTCAACCCTCCTGCTCCAGCAAAGAAATCCACCATTTTAGGTTTCTTTGATGTTTGTTCCTTTTCTTGTAATTCTCGCCGCTTCTTATTGTTTAGTTTATCTATATCACTTCCATATAGTTCCTTATGTGACAAGTAAAATCCAAGTGCAGAGATAAATCGATTATAATTCAACCCAATGGCATCTTTTAAGAGTTTAATATCCTCTTCCGAAACTAATATTCCCATGTCTTTCATCTCTGCTATCATTGTTGTAGAGAGAGATGAAGGCATGGATAGCTCCATTTTATTCTTCTGGGCAACAACCTCTACCAGACGAACATATATAAGGATTTTTTCAGTAAATTCCTCTTTCTTTGTAATATGTCTTACCGATTCAAAAATCATAGTTCATCAAGATTTTTCTTTATTGACTTCGCCAACGCCTCTGCAAATAGTGGTGGAACAGCATTTCCTATTTGCTTATACTTCTCACTACGAGAGCCCATGAATTCAAAGTCGTCTGGGAAGGATTGTAATCTTGCAGCCTCACGAATTGTGAAAGTTCTCAATTGTTTTTCATCTGGGTGAATGAATTGAAAGCCATCTTTATGTAAGTGGGCTAGAATTGTCTTTGATGGCAAATCCCACCATTGTACAACATAACTGTTGTCAAAGACTCTGGCGTGTTCATGTTCGAATTGTGGCATCTCTCTTCTGAGTTGTCCAAAAGTCCAATGTTTTTGAATCATAACCCGAAATCTCTCCCTATCCATATCATTATGCCGACGCGCGATATGGTCCATAAGTGGGTGAACACCAGCTTTCCCAATTCGTTTTAGAAAATCATTATCACATACATAATTATATTCGGGAGTCGAAGCATTAAATCCAGGTTCAACGGCAGGCAAATCCCCGATGGCTTGTCGTACATCAACAAAATGTTTCCGTCCCTTTCTTTCATTCTCAGGCGTTTCTGGATTCCAGTGTGTTTTTACAACATCCTGATAAAGTTGTTTTGCATCTTTATCAATATCCTTACGTACCCCCATAATGATAATGCGTTTGCGAAGTTGGGGCACACCATAGTCAGCTGTGTTATGCACAAGGATATCTGGTTCTTCAACAACTTTATATTCCTTTCCTAGCGCATGTAGGACTTTGGGAAAGATAGGAGCATTATTTACTTTTGCCGATAATAGTCCTGTAACATTCTCAAAAACGAAGAACTTTGGAGAGTAATGCTCTAAAATCTTTACATAGCTTTCAAATAAATAGTTGCGAGGGTCAGTAGCCATCTTCTTTCCGTCCCGAACTCGCCCTGCTGTGGAGTAGGCTTGACAAGGAGGTCCGCCAATTATGATATCAACACATCTCCCATCAACTATTTGGTCTATTTTCTCAATGATGTCTTTTGATGTAATATCCTGCTCGATAACAGCTTTATCATAGTCCTTATAGCCATAATGTTTCATCCTCGTACGCAGAGTTTCACAGGCCCAATGTTCAAATTCGACATGAGCGAGTGCTTTGAAACCCTGACGATAGAACCCTTCGGAAAGTCCGCCTGCGCCAGCAAAAAGATCTATGAATGTGAATTTCTTCTTTGACATGAAAAAGCCCTCTCTTCGTTTTGAAAAGGGGGCGTGGGAAAGACGTGCTTAACCAAGGCTTAGGACAGCCCACATCAGACAACAATCTTACAGTCCACGCCCATACGAGCGTAAACATCCATTGCATGTCCGACTGATGTGTTTACAAGAGGTCCTAATTCTGGTTAATCAGCCAATCGAGGATGCCAATGACGCTATGTTTCCTTCTGTTGTTCTACTTTACTTCTCGTTTCATAAAGCTGTCCGCAAACACCCTGTGCGAACGGGTAAAACAACTTTGGCTGACTACAAAAAAGAAAAACGTGGGTGCTTACTCCTGCCTGTTAGCTTTCCGAGGCTTAGCACGGCCCTTGAGAAATAACAGACAGAGAAACACCCACGCAAGGAGTATATAGTACACCCGTAATGTGTGCATTGAGGCTACACGAGCCTCGCCGCACACTACGGAGAGTATATACTACACTCCGTGGCAGTCACTCTGCATTTGTTTTTGTTCTCAATTGGAAAGTGCTAATTTCGGATAAGCCAAAAACAAAGCGTAAAGTAACGCCTTTCAATATGTAGTGCTCTGCCTGTAGCTCCGCACACCGCTGTGGGCCTCATAGCCGTAGCAGGCAGATGCAAGTGCAAAAATAGTGCAAAGCAAGCGAAATACCAAATAAATTCGCGGATTAGTTTGAATAATCAAGAAGAAACTACCTAAATGGCTTCTCATTCAGGGAAAATCGTCCTTCAAACTTGATAATTGGGATTATCTTTTATTCATCATATATATACGAAACAATCAAAACTACTCCTCGGCATAATGGGCATTGCGCCTTGGTGCAAGGGGCATCGCTCCAAGGCGCTAAGGACAATGCTTCGTGGTGCTAAGGACAAAGGTCTATGGAACAAAGACATGAAGGCTTAGGAGCAAAGGCATGAAGGCTTAGGAACAAAAACTTGAAGGTTTAGGAGCATTTACAAATTTCCGTCGAAGAACTTGCGTTCCCTGCCATGAAACACAAATTCCCCGACGAGGAACACGCGTTCTACGACGGGGAACATATTTTACAAACCTATCCGATTGGATCCTATTTGTAAGTGCAAAGATACAAAAAAATAAGGCTTTTTCCAAACCTTTTTTGGAATATTTTGTATCGTGACACATCATTCTTAATGTTACATACATTCATAAAAAGCGAATATATTTGCTTTTTCTCGCGCTTAGTCGTATCTTTGTACCCGAAAAGAAGATATAAAAGATTGTTTTATGAAGACATTGGAAAAAATCTTTGCAGCTAAGTTATTGAACATTAAAGCTATTAAGCTGCAACCCAACAATCCTTTCACATGGGCCAGCGGCTGGTTGTCGCCCTTCTACTGCGACAACCGCAAGACGCTGTCGTACCCCGAACTTCGCAGTTTCGTGAAACTGGAAATCGCACGCATCGTCATGGAACGCTTCCCCGAGGCCGATGCCGTAGCCGGCGTAGCCACGGGAGCCATTCCCCAGGGGGCCTTGGTGGCCGATGTGCTGAACCTGCCCTTTGCTTACGTGCGTTCGAAACCCAAAGACCACGGTTTGGAGAACCTCATAGAGGGCGAACTCCGACCAGGCATGAAGGTCGTGGTCATCGAGGACCTTATCTCCACGGGAGGCAGTAGCCTGAAGGCCGTCGAGGCCATCCGCAACAACGGTTGCGACGTCATCGGCATGGTGGCAGCCTACACCTACGGATTCCCACAGGCCGAAAAGGCTTTCAAGGAGGCCGATGTGACGCTCGTCACCCTGACCAACTACGAAGCCGTGGTCGCCGAGGCCCTTCGCATAGGGTACATCAGCGAGGGCGATGTGGATTTGCTGAACAAATGGCGGAAAGACCCCGCAAACTGGAAGAAATAAATCACTAACTCACCAATTTAATGACCAAATACGAAAGCACCGTAAAGAAAATATACGCACCCGTGGGGAACGTATATGCAAAGTTGAGCGACCTGAACAACCTTTCCACGATTCAGGAACGACTGAGTGACCCGACATTCATGGACACCGTTCGGCAACAGGCTGGCGACAAGGTAAACGACGACCAACTGGGACAACTGAAAGGCATGGTGGAACGCATGGAGTTCGACCGCGACACGGTAAGGTTGGAGGCTGGGCCAATGGGGACCTTCTCGCTGAACGTCGTGGAACGCGAGGAGCCGAAACTGATTAAATTCCAAAGCGAAGGAGCACCCGTACAGGCCAACCTCTGGATTCAGTTGCTGCCCAACGGCGACGGAGAGACTGCCATGAAGGTGACCCTCGGAGCCGACCTAAACTTCTTCCTGAAACAGATGCTAAAGGGCAAACTTCAGGACGGTGTGGACAAACTGGCCGACATGCTGGCGATGTTGCCGTATTAGTAAGGTTTTAAGGTTATGAAACTCTGGGACAAAGGCTACGACATAAACGAAGCGGTGGCTCGCTTCACGATTGGCAGGGACCGCGAGCTCGACCTGCTTCTGGCCAAGCACGACGTATTGGGCTCGATGGCCCATATCACTATGCTGGAAAGCGTAGGGCTACTCACCCACGAAGAGCTCGACCTATTGCTCAGCGAGTTACGGAACATCTATCACGAAGCCGAGGCTGGAAAATTCGTAATCGAGGAAGGCATCGAGGACGTTCATTCGCAAGTGGAGCTCCTGCTTACACGCCGCCTGGGCGACATCGGCAAGAAGATACACTCAGGACGAAGCCGTAATGACCAAGTGCTGGTCGATTTGAAACTTTGGACACGCGAACAGCTGCGACTCGTGGCCGAAGACGTTCGGACATTGTTCGACGAACTGCAACAGCAGAGCGAGCGCTACAAGGAGGTGCTCATGCCAGGCTATACCCACCTTCAGGTGGCCATGCCGTCGAGTTTCGGGCTATGGTTCGGGGCATACGCAGAGAGCCTTGTCGATGACCTCACGCTGCTGGAAGCCGCCTACCGCGTGACAAACCGCAACCCCTTGGGGTCAGCAGCCGGCTATGGCAGCAGTTTCCCGTTGGACCGACAGATGACGACCGACTTGCTCGGTTTCGACTCGATGGACTACAACGTGGTCTATGCCCAGATGGGACGCGGAAAGCTGGAGCGGACGGTCCGCTTTGCCCTGGCCAGTATCGCAGGGACGCTGTCGAAACTGGCCTTTGACGCCTGTCTGTTCAACAGCCAGAACTTCGCCTTTGTCCGTCTGCCCAAGGAATGTACGACGGGGAGCAGCATCATGCCACACAAGAAGAACCCCGACGTATTCGAGCTTACGCGCGCGAAATGTAATAAGGTACAGGGACTTCCCAACCAGATAACACTCATCACGAACAACCTGCCGAGCGGTTACTTCCGCGACCTACAAATCATCAAGGAGGTGTTCCTGCCGGCATTCCAGGAACTGCGCGACTGCCTTGCCATGGCAGCCTATATCATCAACAAGATGGAGGTGAACGAACACATCCTCGACGACCCTCGCTACGACCTGATGTTCAGCGTGGAGGAAGTGAACCGACTGACCACCGAAGGGATGCCGTTCCGCGATGCTTACCGCAAGGTGGGCATGGACATCGAGGCCGGACGCTTCGAACCCCGGAAGGAAGTCCGTCACACCCACGCAGGCAGCATCGGCAACCTATGTACCGAGCAGATTCGCTCGCTCATGCAAGAGATATGGAACAAACTCGACTTCGCCAAAGCACAGGAGGCAGAACACAAGCTCATAGACCTACAGGCGTAAGCAGAATCCTCCCTTTTAGCGGGGGGACTTGGTTTCCAATCCTCTTATTTGTGTTGGGAGGAATGATTCTTGTCTTCGCGTCTTGCAACGGCGAACTGACAAGCAACAAATATTGTTCGTTGCCAGCCCGCTTTACGTTTACGCCCGTCACCAGCATTCCGCAACTCTACAGTTCCTGCGAATCGATGGGCGAATGGTGCTCCATCGAGGCTACGGGCAGTCAGTTCCTCTTCACCAAGCCAGGAGGTTCGCAAGGCAAGGCCAATCGCACGGCACTCGACGGATACATGGGCTTCTACATGGGACTCTCGGGCTTTATCGTAGGACTGCCCAACATTCCGGAATTGGGCGAAATGATGTCCGTCGTCACCTGTTACGACCTGGCATGCCGCAACTGCTACGACAATTTCAACGTAACACGACGCATGACCCTTCAAACTGGCGGCTATGCTTTTTGTTCCCGTTGTCAACGCACCTACAACCTGAACAACACAGGCCAAGTGTCGTCGGGCGAAGCAGGTTTGCCTCTCTATCGCTACCGCGTTTATTACGGAAATAACACCCTCAGCATAAATAATCGATAATAAAGTAAAAATATTTGTCAATTGTCAATGGTCAATTGTCAATTATTTATTATCTTTGCATCCGAATTGCTGCCCAGATGGTGGAATTGGTAGACACGAGGGACTTAAAATCCCTTGGCCTCACAGCCGTACGGGTTCGAGTCCCGTTCCGGGCACCAACAAGTAAGGCTCCCCAGCACGTCGCTGGGGAGCCTTAGTTGTTGGCGGTATTGGAAATGTCCGCGGTATCGAAAAAGGATTAGGGAAAGGCTATAAGCTCTAATCCCTAATCCTTAATCTCTATTCCTGATATTTTATCAGAACCCTGAGCTGCGCTCGAGCTTGTTCACGTTCGGACAAACTCGAGCAAGCTCAGTTTGTCACTCACTTAATCACAACCTTCTTGCCGTTGATGATGTAGATGCCCTTCTGAGCCTTAGCTACACGCTGGCCAGCCAGGTTGAAGATAGCAGCAGCAACAGGTGCGCTGGTCTCTACGCCCATGATAGCGGTCGTCTGTTCCTGCGTAGGAGCGTTGGTGCCGAGGTACTTCAGCGTCCAAGTGTCAATCATCGTCCAGTCGCCATAAGCAACGGCTTCGATGCCATTCTCGGGATCAGCTGCGACGTTCTGGTTGTCAGACTTGCGGATACCGATGGTCACTTCGTTCTGACCTTCCTTAACCTCGAACTGGAGGTAGTTGTGATAAACGTCAGCATAGAATGCGCGGCAGGCAACAGATACCATATTGGGAATATAGAGTTCCTGATTCTCTTCTTCACCAACCACGGTGATGAGAGCAGACTTGTCGGTTGGACCGCCATCTACATTGAGCACGAAGTCTGTGTAGGCCTGAATGTCGGCAGTGATGGGAAGCAGAGAAGTAACTGCATCATTAGCATACAACTCTACGACCTTGCGCTCCTCGTAGCCTTCAACATGGTTCATGCAGCTGTCGATGCGGGCGACAGAACCGTCACGATAGAAGCCCTGTACACCTACTACATAGTAACCGGGAGCCAAGCCACGGATGGTCTGGTGATAGTCGAATGTAGCCTGATAGAACTCGATGAAGCTTCTTTCACCGTCGGGAGCCTCGCCACCGTCAGCACCGTAACCGGGAGCGCTGAGAGAGGTATCCCAATCCCAACCTTCGGCACCTACGCCAACATAGTTACCACTTTCGTTAACTTCAGTGTAGCTGACACCATTAGGATTGTAGATAACGTCCGTAATGTCGGCGGGTTCTTCCTCTGTAGCTGTTGTCAGATGGTCGAACTGAACATACTTGGTGAATGCCTCGGGAATCTTCTGCATGTAAGCCTCAACTTCGGCATCGCTCTCGAAGCCTTCACCGTTGAAGCATGCATCGATCTCATCCAACAGAGCACCGAAGGCCACATCGCTGCTCTCGATTTCGTCCATGCGATAGTCATGATAGAGAGCCCATGTGTTATGGAGTTTGCTCGTCAACTGCATGGTTGCCGTAGCTGCGTCAATGGCAGCCTGCAACTGAGCGATGGCAGCACGGCATTCTTCTTCAGTACCGTTCTCGCCCTTGTCGATAACAGCATTACCGTTTTCGATGGCAGCCTCAAGATTGTTCAGAGCTTCCTGCGTCAGCACATTACCCGTTTCAGGATCTTCCTGGTCAGGCATAGCATCGGCCTGGTCGATATACTTCTGGATGAGTTCAGCGTAAACGCTTGCACCGCTACCCTTGTAAACAATCTGGAAGTCGTCGAAGAGCGTCCAATAGTAGTCAGCCTGACAGCGTGCACCTACGATAACGTTGCTCATTTCGGTCAGGAAGAAGTTGAACTCCTGCTTGTAGTAGCCAGCAGCAAAGTGGGCACTTGCACCGCACATACCATTGGGGTAGTACATGCCGTTGGCAGGGCCAGCAGTATTGAGGTCAGTCTCCGTACCAACACCACCACCGTATGCCACACCATAGTCGCCCTCAGAAGTACCATTGTAGAGCATGGTCTCGGAGCAGTCACCGAAGATGTTGGCAAACTTCTGTGTCTGGATGCCGCCATCAGCTGTGATAGCAAACAGTTCAGCAGCCGATGCAGGAACAGAGGTGTCGGATTGGTTGTCCTCGTTACGCTGGAAGCCCTTGCAGCTCAGTGTGTAGAGACCGGCAGGCATGTTGACGATGGTCTGCTGATACTTGAAGGCACCACGCCAGATTTCGTTACATCCACTGACGAGTGTTTCCTGTGCCATCACTTCTTCGCCACCTTCCTTGATGAACCCTTCGGGAAGGATGATGTTCTGGCCACCCCAGCGGTGGTTACCTGCGCTTATGGAACCTGTACCATCGTAGTTGGAAACTTCCCAACCAGAGTTGTCGTATTCGAAGCCAGGATTCTGGAGCAGGAAGGTCAGGTCGTCGCCAGGCTGCACGTACTTACCGATACTCTCGGCAAAGATGCGGCTCATTTCTTCCTCAAGGGCATCAATATCTTCTGCAGTATAGGTACCGTTGTTGTAACCCTCCTCAATGGGAGCAAGTACGTCGGCCAGCTCAGAGGCAACTTCACCAAAGTTCTCAGTACCATCGAGGTATTCACGCTTTGCATCCCACTTGTCATAGATGCTCTTCAGGCGAACATAGTCGGCGATGGATGCATCCAAAGCTGCGGCAGCTTCGGTCAGGGCTGCAGTATGAGTAGCATAGTCCTCGGTAGCGTTTGCAGCAGCGTCGCGTACGCTCTGGTAATTTTCCTTCACTGTGCTGTTGGCCCTTACGTCCTCCATGTCGCCATACTTCTCATCCAAATCAGCAATGTGCTGGTCGAGGATAATCTTTTCGGGATCATCGTTGACTTCACCGTAGTAGGTCAGCGTGAAGTTGTCGGCTGCAATCCAGTTGGCCGTAGCGTTCACGGTGCGCAGACCCAGTTTCACGTCGCCACCTGTCGATACGAAGGTAATCTCGTAGTGCTCGGGTGCTCCGTTACCGGTAGCGATTTCCTTGTATTCCTCAAGTTCACCACCCGTAGCAAAGAGCTGCACACCCTTGACGGGGTTCTCACTGGCCACCCACTGTTGAACGGCGATGCAGTCAACCGTGAACTTGTAGAGACCTGCGGGCAGAGAATACATGGTCTGGCTGAGCTCACCGTCACCGATAACGCTGAAGTTTATGTTCTCGTTGAACTTGGTTCCGTTATTAGCCCATGCCTCGATGAACTGACTGATTTGTACGTCGCCGTTGGTGTAGCTTGCGCCCTGATAGCCAACATTGGTTGCATTCGTACCACTGACGAAGGTGCAGGTCCAACCACTGATGTTTCCAAGACCGAAGTCGTTGTTCACAATGAGCGAAGTGGCATCGGCAGGATTCTCGCGCGAGGGAGGATTAATGCCGTCCTCACCGAACTCCAGAATGGCGTATGCACGGGCAGTAGAGATGAGTTCCTTCAGGCTCTGCACAGCTGCGTTCAGGGCATCAATGTCGTTGCCATTATAGGCATCGGCAAACTGCTCATAGTCAACGTTCAGACCTTCCTCATCAACCGTAATCGTCAGGTTGTAGAGCTCAAGCTTAGCCTGATAGACAGTCATGTCGATGAACTGCCAATCGCAGAAGAAACCGTCTTCGGGCTTTACGGAAGCATAGACAGCAAAGTTCTGTCCTGTGGCGTCTTCATAGCCGCCCCATCCCCAGCACTTGCTTTCCCAGTCTTCTACGGCACTCTGTCCGTAGGTGTCCACCTGGGCAGCCACGCGGATGTGGTAGTTTCCGTTCTCCTGCTTCAGAAGCTCGAAGTAGCGGTGAACGTCGGTCGGGTTGTCAACGTGCATGGCAAAGCCTTCAATGCCGTTGCCGGAAACGAAGACATACTGGTTGGGCCAAGGACCGTCGAAGTTCTTGAAAGTCCATCCCAGAGAGGCGCCTTCAGCGTCGAACTCCTCGGTCAGCGTGAAGGAAAGGGGATCTTGTGCTTCGGGGTCCACCAGCATGGCCGTGGTGTTCCAACCAAACCATACGGTACCGTAACCGAGGCACAGACCTTCCTCTACGTTCTTCACACGATAAACGCGGCCCGAAATGGGCTCAGAACCTTCGGTAGGAATCTCAGGTTCTGTCCATGACTGTGCATTCATGCCCACTGCGGCAAGAAGCATCATGAAAAGAAAGTGTAGTTTTTTTCTCATTTTTAATGAATTTAGTTAGTAAATAAGTTAAATTAAAGACACTTTTCGGGGCAAATTTACAAAAATAATTGTAATCCACAAAGTTTTTGGCACAAATATCAATGCAAGCA
>JAEEGL016730581.1_pt1 | contig 11699 bp, 6 predicted proteins | sample 9134231 | NCBI WGS metagenome assembly JAEEGL01 (sample SAMN16246548, study PRJNA631951) | gut metagenome | biome: gut microbiome; feature: rumen; material: fiber-attached | host: Bos | place: Iran: Karaj | collected 2018-10
GGTTGGTAACATCCATAACATTGGCGAGATGCGTACTTTCTTGTGTCATGAAAAAACCTCATTCAATGACTGTTGGTGAAAACATTCGCCCAAAGTATAGATTATCAGTATATTTTGTCAATGGTTTCCGTTTCGGTAATGTTTAAGGTCACATTTTTCAGGGTTTTGAGTGTCAAAAACTGCTAAAAACGGCCATTTTCTAAAAATGACATGTTGAAATACTCCCTTGAAAAATTCTCAAAATAAGAGAACTGTGTTTGCAAATGGTCAAATTTTCACCAAGATCTTTTAAGGAATTCAGCTGAAAGCCACAGAGGACGAAAAAGCCAGCCAAAAGGTGCTGATCGCCCGCCCAAAACCAATCGGCGGTGATTACTGGCAATGGCAACTGAAATTACGGTTAAACAGGCAGGGGGTTACCAATGCAGCGCGGGAGACATTTCGGCGGGAAACATTTCGGCAGGGCAGGAAGTTAATGATGATACCGATCGATTGCCGTGATCCCCCCGCTTTCCGATGCCGGACAATGTCCGGGATCGATTTAAAGACCGATCCCGGTCTCGCTGAATTTCCAGGAGAAAGAGCCTAAGCCATAAAAGGCGGAAATTCAGTGAGGCCTGACCAGTCCCTGAGGTAATTCATGACTCCCCTTTCCGATGAATCCTGATTCCCTGCCCGGGCGCGGACGAAATGTCCGCCTCTCCCCCGGCGAACCGCGGAAGGCTTGGGATAAGCCGCATTCAATCAATGCAGGCAGAAACAGAATATTAAAGTTCCGAAGAATAATAATTAAGAAGGGAAGACGCCTGCGGCGCTTCCCGGTTAATGATTAAAGGGGCTCCGCCCCTTTACCCTATGTGAAACTGCCCCGTATTGCAAAAACTGAAGCGCGTGACAGTCTCTTAAGGCCGGATTTGCCGGCAATCCGAGACTTTGGGGACAGTACCATGCGGTACCGCTTATGATTTACCGGATTCGGAATACGGCGCCGGGGGATCAGGAATTTGGAGAACAAACAGTCAGGATTGCATAGAAAGGGGCGGCGCTAAATGTCAGCGGAGGCAGGCACCCCGGGGTGAAATTTTCAGCGTCTGCCATAAAAGGAGCCTTCAGCCATAAAAGGGCCGTCAGCAATAAAAGGAGCCGTCAGCCATAAAAAAGCCCTCCCTGAGGAGAGCTCATTAAGGACTTCAGGCTAAATCCCCGGTTCCGGGAAAAGCCTTCCGGCCCGGTTAATCATCCGCGGCTTCGGATTCATCATCAGATCCGTCATCATCTTCATCATCTTCATCATCTTCATCATCTTCTGAAGAATCATCACCGTCATTATCTTCGTCCGGGGAATCATCAGCAGCGTCGTCTTCGTCAGCATCATCGCTGTCATCGGCGTCGCCGTCATCCGGAACCTGATATCCCGTCTCCTCCAGGAGATCCTCCAGCGTCTGATAAATAAGCTCGTTCTTGTCATTCATGGTAATGGCCACGATCTCCGACATGGCGCTGTTCCCGAAGGAATCCTTGAAGGTAAAGGCAAAGAGCAGCCGGCCCTGCCCCAGATCCTGATCCGCAATTTTGCTTTCCTTGCGGTAAACAAAGGTATCCGTATCAAAATCAGCGCTGTTTTTGCCGTCCAGGGTGGAAATGCTGAACACCGGAGTGATTTTGTCGCCGGGCTTAAGCTTGCTTCCCACGCGATCCGGAATCCCGTTTTCATTTATCCTCTGGGTGCCGATAATGTCGTACTCTTCCTTTTTGTTGTCGTACACAATCACCAGATTGTGGAGCGCCCCGTTGATTTTAACCTCGCTGGTGTAATTGATGAATTCATCAGAGGCGCTGACCACCGTCATGGAGAGAAGATGACCGTCCAGGGCCGGCCAGCTGCCGTCAATGTCATCGGTGAAGACGCCGGTGTCCCAGTCCTCCTCCAGAGTCACGTCAGACCCCAGGGGAACCAGATAACCCTCGACCTTGCCGTCGTTCTTCTTCTCAAAATCCACCAGAAACATGGTAAGTTCCGCGGAGCTCACTGATTTCAAAAGCTTCTGGGGCACGGTTACAAAGGCGTTGTTGTCCTTGTCGTACCGGATCTTTAAATCCTCCAGCTTGGCAATATCCTTCTTCTGAGAGCTCTCCAGAGTGCTGGCGCTGACCACGATATTGCTGCCGGCGGCGCCCTGCAGTCCCGAGAGAAAGACCGCGGTGTTTTCAGAAGAAGCCGGGGCCGGAGTTTCCGGAGTGCCGGTCTCTTCCGGCTCGGCAATCTGATAGTCATCAAGATAGGTGGCATAGCGCTCATTGAAATCGCTGGCTTCCATCATCTCGTCTTCCGCATCCGCAATCCTTTTGGCCAGCCTTTGCACGCCGTCCTTGTCCAGGTAATTCACCATCAGGCCGTACATGATATTGAGCGGGAGCGGAGCGCCGTGCCGGTAAACATGCTCGTAATTGGACTTCTGTTTGCCCACGGGGTAGTAAACGGAGAGCCCCTTCCCCTTCACCACCTGCCCCTTGCTGGTGTGGATCACCGCGCGGTCAATGGCCTTTAAGGTTTCCCGGGCCTCCTTGGGCGCGAAGGAGGTCAGGCCGGACACAAACTGCCGAAGATCGATCACGTCGGAAAAGTCATTCCGGGACTTGTCCCGGGATCCGTAGCTCTCGGTTTTGCCGGCGATGCGGTCAATAGCGGAAATCTGGGAATTATTATCCAGCACAGCATCCATCACCGCGGCGGAAAAGTCCGTAAAGGCCAGCATCAGATCCGGAAAATCGTCCAGGGAGATCAGGGAAAGAATGCTCTTCCGGCCCTTGTTGTACTTGTTGAGATCCTCCATGTAGGTGTCCGTAATGCGGGTGCCCAGCTTCCTGATGCTCATCCGGGGATTCTTTTCCAGCTCGTCCAGCCAGGGGGTGTAAAACCAGCCCAGAGCCGGTTCGGTTTCCGCGGAGGCGATCATGGCATGCCCCCACTTGTTCATGCTGTAGGCGGCGCTGACGCTGGACATCAGACAGGCATCAAAGCCGATGATCTCAAAGGGCTTGTTTTCCTTGCCGTAAACCGCTCCGAAGGCCGCGGTGATTTCGCTGAGCTCAAGATAGTCATCGTTGAAGAGCTCGTCATAGCCGACACCGCCGGTGGGGCCGGCCCCGTGATCCCAGAAAATGATCATGCGGTGCTCCGGATCGTAGCGGCTCTCTCCCACCTCCAGAAAATGCTTCAGGGTGGCGGAATTGCCCATGCTTTTGGCGGGCCCGCTGTCTATCAGCTTCAGCTTCTCATCCCCCTGATATTCAAAGATCTGAAGCTTTTTGCTGTTCACAAAGTCGTTGTGCCACTTGCGGGAGCCGCCGGTCTGAATAAGCACCCTGACGTTTTTGCCGGCATCGCTGTCCGTAATCTCCCCGATATCCAGAGAGGCATTGCCGCCGCTGTCGGAATCATCGTCGTCTCCGGATTCCAGATCCGACCCCACAAAATAAACATAAATAAGCCACGGCACCTGTTCTTTGGCGGCAGCGGTTCCGGAGAAAAATATCAGAAAAAGAGCCGCCAGAAGCAAAGGCGCTCTCATAAAACGCATTGCAAACATAGTGAATTCACGAAACGGATACTGAAAAACCCCGGAACCGGGGCAAAAAAAAGAGCGCCCGGAGGCACTCCTTTTAGACAGGGAAAGGTTCAGGCCAATCCCCAGGCAAAAATCTTCGGATTACTTAGCGGAAAGCTTGGTAATCAGAGAGTCGATGGAAGCGCACTGCTCTTCGCTCTCGCACTTGCCAATGATCATGGTAACGTTGCCGTCATCATCAAGGATAATTCCCTGTACCGCATCAGGGCAAACGAAATGATAGCCCTTGTGGCCGGCAATGGCGGTCTCGGTAGGAGCCTGGCATCCCTTCTCACTGGCGAGCTTGGCTGCGATCTGATCTACAGGAGCTCCATCGCTGGCGCCAAGATTTGCGGCTACCATGCGAATGCCAAGATCGCTTTCTTCAAACACATAGCTATCATCAGTCTGCTCAACAACAGCCCAGTCAGCCATAGCAGAAGCAGACATAAGGAGAGCTGCAGCTGCAATCATCAGTTTCTTCATAATAATTCCTTTCTTATTAAAGGTTTGTAATCAAAATCGCCAGATAAGGCCGAAACCCGCTTTTTGCAACCACCGCAGATTTCTTGATTGTGATAATAGCACACTGCTGAATAACAGAGGTCAAATAATATATTGATGTTGGTCACATTGTTTTTGATTATGTTTTCACAAAAGTAACCAGAAGAGCGGCGGATCGTTATCCTGCCTTGTTCCGTTTTTTTCCTTCCTGTCTTGAGGCTTCCTTCCGTTCTTGGGAAAATCCTTCCCGGCTGTTACAATCTCCGGAGGAGCCTGCCATGACCGAAATAATCTTTGCCTACCGCCCGCCCGCCGGGGAGCCGGAAATCATCTATGAGAACCGGAATCTTATCGCCGCCGTTAAGCCCGCCGGTCTCCTTACCGTTCCGGGGCAGCGGGAACGGGATTCCCTCACCTCCCGCATCAAGAACCGGTATCCCGGGGCCAACCCGGCGCACCGGCTGGACATGGCCACCTCCGGGATTGTGCTTTTTGCCAGAAACCGGGAAACCGCCGCCGCCTTTGTCCGGGACTTCAAAACCAGACATCCCCTGAAAATCTACGCGGCCTGGGTTTCCGGCATCGTCCGGCATGACAGCGGAGCCATAAACTATCCCCTGGCCAAGGACATGGAAAGATCCCGGCTTCTTTCCGCTCCGGTTCAGAAAACCGACTACGTCTCCGGAAAGCCCGCCCTCACCTTCTACCGGGTGCTTAAAAGGGAAGAAACGGCAGGATCGGGACGCACCCTGCTCCTCCTGTATCCGGAAACCGGAAGAACCCATCAGCTCCGGGCGCATCTTGCGGAAAGAGGCCATCCCATTATCGGAGACGGCATTTACCGGAATCCGGGAGATGACAGGCTTCGGGAGGCTTCCCGAGGTTTTCCGGAAAGGCTTCTGCTCCACGCCGCCTTTCTCCGCTTCCGGGATCCCGAAAGCGGCTCTCCTATAAGCGTTTATGCGGCCCCGGATTTTCCGGTGATCCCGGATTTTCAGGAACGCCTGCTCCGGGATCTCCCGCGGGCCCGCTGACAGGGCGGGAGATCCGGGACTGAACAAGTCCCCGGGCCGCACCGGAAAAATTCAGAAAAAACGGCCGCTTAACAAAAAAGCCCCGGGATCCTCCCCTGTTTTTCGCCAAAATTGCACGCGTCACAGCAAAATCGCAACGAAATATCAGTTTAGGCTCATAAATCCCCGGGAATTTCTGCTATCTTTCTCTTATGACTAACAGGAGCAGCAAGAGGCCGCTCTCGTAAAACGGCCGGGAATTTCACGAGGAAAGCCCGCCCGAAGCATCATCTATGAACAGATCAGATATTCCGGACAGACTGATAAAACTGACCCGCATGGTGTGGCCGGACGGCTATGAGATCCATCGCGAGATCTACCGGCTGTATGAACAAAGCTATGTCCTCTCCCTGCAAACGGGAGTGCTCTGCGAACACCGTCTCTCCGATTTTCAGAATCTGGCGGATCACATCCGCTCCTACCGGGAGCAAATGCTCTCAGTCAGCATGAACGAGGTGATAGTGTCGCTGGTCTGTATGGCCGTCAAGGCCGAAACCAACGAGTTCGACCATGACGACGATCTCAAGCGCTTTATCCATGACGAGCTCCGCCGCACCTTCGGATTTCTGGGATCCTTCGGGGACGGGCCGCTGTTCTGTCTCACAGAAATCGTTAACAGCTTTCTGAAGCAGGGCTACCCCATGATCCGGGATGAAGATGACGAAGAGGATGAAGCGGACGATACCGGATCGGGTTTTGCAAATATTTCAGATCAGGCCCTGAAGGCCATAGAAAAGCTCCGGGAATGGGGCAATAACCTGATTATCAACGTGGGCACGGATGTCAGCGCCTATCAGGCGGAATCCGTGTACTACGGCATTATGACTCTCACCTTCTCCGAAGAGGAATAAAACAGCGCATTGCCGGACTCTGCTCCGGCAGTCGGCACAGCGCCGCGGGGAGCGGCCCCGCTCTCCGCGGCATCAGCAAATAATAAGAAGAGGTAACGGTATGGCTCATAAAACGGTGATTATCGGCGGTTCCGCCGCAGGCGCGGCAGCGGCGGCCCGGCTGAGACGGCTTTCCGAACAGGAGGAGATTATCATTCTCGAAAAGGGCAAGGACATCTCCTACGCTTCCTGCGGTCTTGCCTATTATCTCGGCGGCGAGGTGCCCCTCCGGCAGAATCTGGTCATTATTCCCCCGGGGGTGTTCTCCGAAAGATACCGCGCCGAGGTCAAAACCCAGTGCGAAGCCATCCACATCTCTCCCGAAAAGAAAACCGTGGCGGTGCTGAACCATCAGAACGGCAAAACCGAGGAGATCAGCTATGACAGCCTGCTCATCGCCTCCGGAGCTGCGGCGCTCCGTCCGGAAAAGATCACCGGCATCACCCTGCCCCACATCTACAACCTGAGAACTCTGCCGGACGTGGACAGCATTCATGAGGAGCTTCCCAAGGAGCAGTCCCCCTCCGAGATCGCCGACGTGCTGGTAGCCGGCGGCGGCTTTATCGGCATCGAGGCGGCGGAAAACCTCACCAGAAAGGGCTTCCGGGTAACCCTTATCGAGCTTCGGCAGCAGCTTCTGCAGAATCTGGATCCGGAATTCTCCGGACTTCTGGTGCGGAATCTCCTGAGGCACGGCGTCAACGTTAAGCTGGGGCTGGGAGTCAAGAGCTTTTCTCTGACTCTGGAGGACACCGTAGAAGCGGTATTCTCCGACAACTCCAAAAAGAAGTTCCGCTTTGCGGTGCTGGCTCTGGGCATCCGGCCGGCTACGGACTTTCTGGAGGGCTCCGGCATCGAGAAGGCTGCCAACGGGGCCGTTATTACAAACTGCCGCATGGAAACCAGCGTTCCCGGCATCTATGCCGCCGGCGACAATGCGGTAATTCTCAAGAACTACTCCGATGAGCTTACCTGGAGCCCCCTGGCCGGCCCGGCCGCCCGGGGCGGCCGCAGAGCGGCGGACAGCATCGCCCGCTCTCTGGGGATTCTGCCGGACAATGCCGCTGAATTCACCGGCACCTCCGGATCAGCCATTATCAGGGTCTTTGATGAAACCTACGCCTTCTCCGGCACCTCCGAATACGAGCTTAAGCAGAAGGGACTCCAGCCCGGTCAGGACTACTTCACCTCCTTTGTGATTCAGAGCTCTCACGTCAGCTGGTATCCGGGCTCTCAGGAGATCTTCATCCGGGGCATTTTTGACAAGAAGCGCGGCACCCTCATCGGAGCCGAAGCCTCCGGACGGAAAGGCGTGCACGAGGTCATTAACACTCTGGCCACGGTGATTGCGCTCCGGGGCACCTTCAGCGACCTTGCCAACATCGATTTGGCCTACTCCCCGCAGTACGGCAGCGCCAAGAGCAACATCAACATGCTGGGCTTCACCGCGGAAAACCAGGTGCTGGGACTGGGAGAATACCTCTCCCTCACCGCCTACAAGGCGCTGGACAAGAAGGATTACTATGTGCTGGACGTGCGGAACCGGGAGGAGGTGCTGAAGTACCGCATTCCCGAGGCGGTGAACATTCCTCTGGCTCAGCTCCGGGAACGCATGAAGGAGATCCCGAAGGATCGTCCGGTCATCGTGATCTGCGCCGTGGGCGTCCGGGCCTGGAATGCCGCCGGCATCCTGAGAGGTAACGGCTATCACAGCATCGTGCTTGAAGGCGGCGCCACTCTGCATTCCATGCTGCAGGGAAGCTAAGAAGGATATATAATAACAAGGAGGCGTTTTCCGGAAGAGAACTGCGCAATACCAGGAATCACCGGAACAGCCGGAAATCAGGTGAGAAACCGAAAACACGGAATGAACGGGACATAAATAACTCATATGACTGCCTGAAGGCGCAAGCCAGCCGGCAGTAAAAAAATAACCCCAATGAGAAAAAGCTGAAGACAAAATCTTCAGCTTTTTTATTTTGCGAGGCAGCGGAAAAGGAAACGGAATCAGCGGCGGCAGATCGGGCTCCCCTCTCGGATCCGCCGCCGTGGCGCCGGCCCCCGAAGCTCAGTCTTCCAAAGCGGTCATTTTCTCGTTATAAAGCTTCACGAGGCTCTCCCGGGGCTTTATTTTCTCCTTGTCCCGGAATTCCTCGTAAATCTCCGTCCACGTCCGGTCATCACCGCCGAAGCAATGCTCATTTTTCAGCATGTAGTAGAAAATGACTTCCTTATCACTGCAATGCGTCCGGTGCTTTACGGATTCATCAAAGAAAAGCCGGGCTTCCCTTCTTAAGCTCCCCGAGTCTGGTGTAAAGCCCCTGCAGCATCTCGCAGAGATGCGCAAGTCTGCTGCTGGCAAGATTTTTTTCGATGGTAATAAAAAAGCTGGGGCCTACATCGGGAGGAAGGGCATGCAAAAGATCGGAAACTATTTCAGCGGAGAGCCTGAGGAGATCGGCGTCATCCCGCAGATGGTCAAGGTAAGAAAGAATGAGGGAGGTGTGGAGAGAGGTTCTGTCAATGGATACATTGGTGGCCAGATCGATCATGTCGGCCAGGGTTTCGCGATCGGGCTTAACCTCCGGCAGAAAAACCCGGTCGCACAGCATGGCATAAAACTCTTCCTGATTGATCCCGATGGACGCAAAGGGATCATCGGATCTGAAAAGATAAACGCCGCACCCTTCAGTAAGCACCTGATAGATGTCCTTGAGACAATCCAGAGAGTTCTGGTAATCCTCATCCGCCGGCGCAAACTGCTTAAGATCCTTCACGAAGCGCTGCGCCTCAAAGCGCCATTTGCTCCGTCTGTCCTTGGAAATGATTCTGTTAGGTCTCAGATAGAGTCCCTCCCGGGCATTATCGACAAAAGCGCTGATCTGGTCTCTGAGAGCGGCCATATCCGGAAGCATCTTTTTGGGCTTCACCGGCTTTGCGGCTTTCTTGCTGCTGTCCTTGCCCTGAGACAGGAGATCTGTGATGCCGGTATCGATATCCTCCTTGCGATCCTTGGGAAGAGACTTGTAAACAATGTCGATGATCCCCAGAAGCTGCTTCTTGTCGGCAGTCTTGAGGAGGTCTCGCAATTCGCCAATCTTCATGTATGGTTACCTCCGGTATCGGCGCTGCCGGAAAATAAAAACAAAGGATGATAAAACCAAGAATGAGCTGTCCCTTGACAGCGGATCCGGAGCGCTGCTGCCATTATCCCCGAAAGAGCGGTCTCCTGCATCTAAACCCGGCATAAAATCCCGCAAAGCAGGGGCTGCCCCGCATAATTCCCGGAAACCGAATGAAATCCGCGCCGGCCGGGAGGAATATCCTGCTGCTGTCCTGCTACCCCGACGGCAAAAACACACCTGAAAAACGGAAACTCATATCTGTCAGCGGGTTTTTATGATATAACGGCTTGCAAATTGCGCTTATGAAAACTGTCTTTTTTTCACAGTGTTTCCGGCGTCTGTTTACTTTTATTCATGTTTATTCACCTGTTATCAAGCAACGGCTTTTAAGGAGTCAGCTATGCAATTTAAAGGTCTGACGGAACAGGAGGTCCAGGAATCCCGGGCCCGTTACGGCAGAAACACCATTTCGGAAAAGCATCCCCTCTCGTTCTGGGAAATGCTGTGGGAGAACTTTAACGATCCCATTATAAAAATCCTTCTGTTGGCATTGGTTATCAACGTAGTTTTCTATTTCTTCGGACAGTCCGAGTGGTATGAATCAGTGGGCATCCTCATCGCCGTGCTTCTGGCTGCCTTTATCTCCACCATGTCCGAGTACAAAAATGACACCGCCTTCCAGAAGCTGCAGGAGGAAGCCTCCAAGATCCGCAACAAGACCTACCGCGACGGCGTGGTGAAGGAAATTCCCATTGACGATCTGGTACAGGGGGACGAGGTGCTCCTCCAGACCGGCGACCGGGTGCCCGCTGACGGCTATCTTCTGTACGGCAATGTGGACACCGACCAGTCCCAGCTGAACGGCGAATCCGAAGAGGCTCACAAGATCGCCAATCCGGAACAGCCTTTCCCGGAAAATCCCAAGGATCTTTTTGATGCGAGACTGGTATTCCGGGGATCCAGCGTGGGCTCCGGCGAAGCGGTCATGAAGATCACCAGCGTGGGCGACAAGACCGTGTACGGCTCCATTGCCGAGGGGCTGAGCTCCGGCGTGGAAAGAGACACCCCGCTCAAGGTCAAGCTCCGCAAGCTGGCCGAGCAGATCAGCATCTTCGGTTATGCCGGCGGCATTCTCGTAATGCTGGCCTACATGGTGCATGCCTTAATGGGCGTGGAGATTCCCTGGGGCGATTACTTCAGCGCTCCCTGGAGCGAGGTCAAAGTCCCGATCCCGGAAACCACTGAAGCATTAAAGATATCGCTCAACTTCTGGTCGGACATCCTCCATGCCATTATGTTTGCGGTGATCATTATCGTTATGGCCGTTCCTGAAGGTCTCCCCCTCATGATCGCCATCGTAACCGCGCTCAACATGGGCAAGATGCTGAAGAGCAACGTGCTGGCCCGCAAGGTAAGCGGCATTGAAACCGCCGGCTCCCTCAACATGCTGTTCTCCGACAAGACCGGCACCATCACCCGCGGCAAGCCCGTGGTTACCGGCATCTGGGACGGCCAGCTCCATGAGTATAAGAGTCTTGATGAACTCCCTGAGGCCTATAAGAAGCTGACCGCTGAAGGCCTGATGCTTAACAACCAGGCGGTATTCACCACCGGCTCCGACAAGGTGGTCAGAGCCACCGGCGGCAATATCACCGACCGCGCTCTCCTGGAAGCCGGCATCTCTCTCAAGGATCACGTCTTTGAGGAAAAGGTCTCCCGGAGAATCCCCTTCTCCAGCTCCAAGAAGTTCTCCGGCATCATTCTGGAAAGCGGCCGCTGCCTTATCAAGGGCGCTCCGGAAATGCTCCTGGATCGCTGCCGTCAGGCCTGCGATGCCAGCGGAAACCGCGTTCCCTGCGATACTGCCCCCATTAAGGATCTCTTAAACAGCCTCGCTGAAAAGGCCGTGCGGGTGCTCCTCCTGGCAGAAACCGCTGATCGTTCTCCGGACGGCGAAACCATTCCGGACGGCGATCTGGTATTTACCGCCGTGCTGGGCATCAGAGACGATGTGCGTCCGGAAGCCCGTGATGCCATCAGGGAAGTAACCGCCGCCGGCATTTCCGTGGTGATGATCACCGGCGACCGCCGCGAAACCGCCGTGGCCATTGCCAAGGAAGCCGGTCTTGTTACCTCTGACAAGGATATCGTGCTCACCTCCGGCGAACTCTCTCAGATGTCCGATGATGACGTTATCAAGGCTCTGCCCAACCTTAGGGTAATTTCCCGCGCCCTCCCCGAAGACAAGTCCCGTCTCGTGGAAGCCGCCAAGAGTCTGGATCTCGTTGCCGGCATGACCGGAGACGGCGTAAACGACTCCCCGGCCCTCAAGAAGGCCGACGTGGGCTTTGCCATGGGTTCCGGCACTGAGGTGGCCAAGGAAGCCTCCGAAATTGTTATCCTTGATGACAACTTCGCTTCCATCAGATCCTCCATCCTTTACGGCAGAACCATCTTCAACAGCATCCGGAAGTTCATCGTGTTCCAGCTTACCGTTAA
>JAEEGL017363482.1_pt1 | contig 11699 bp, 8 predicted proteins | sample 9134231 | NCBI WGS metagenome assembly JAEEGL01 (sample SAMN16246548, study PRJNA631951) | gut metagenome | biome: gut microbiome; feature: rumen; material: fiber-attached | host: Bos | place: Iran: Karaj | collected 2018-10
ACACAATTTTTACGACATAACAAAGGCCGAGCTTGGGAAAGTTCGGCCTTTGAGCTTTTTTTACAAAAAAGAGAGTGCGCCTATTTTGACACACCCTCTTGCGTGGGTGCTGATGGATTCGAACCACCGAAGTCGAAAGACAGCAGATTTACAGTCTGCCCCATTTGGCCACTCTGGAAAACACCCCCTTGAAATGAAAAAAGTGGACGTTGGCGGATTCGAACCGTCGACCCTCTGTCTGTCAGACAGATACTCTAAACCAGCTGAGCTAAACGTCCATTTCCTATTTCGAGTGGCAAAGGTAGGCATTTTTTTTGATTCCGCCAAATTTTAGATTGTTTTTTTGAACAAATGGCGTTTTTATTAGGAAAAAAGAACGGCCATTTCGTCGTCTCTAACATATAAAACGATGAAATGGCCGTTGATGTGATCAAAACACTCCTTAGAAAAGTGTGATCTTATAGCCGAGTGTCAGCTGGAATGTGAGATTCTTGCTGTCAAGAGAGTGGAAGGACGACTTGTCCTCGAAGATCTTGGTGAGACCAAAAGTGTAGCGTGCGTCGAGTACAAAATTCTTGAATTCATAAGACAGACCCACTGGGATAGCCATGTCGAAACTCTTCACGTGGTCCAAGTCATCGGAAACCTTGACCGATCCGACCTCACCTTCGATTTTTCCAGAGAGATTAAAACCAGGCTGAATACCAGCTTTCAAGGCCAAACCCTTCAGTACATAGAAGTTGGCAACGATAGGCACTGTGAGGTAATCGAGCTTAAAGGTGGCATCAAGTTGTTTGCTGTCTATCTCTGCACCCTGCTGAGAATAGTTGAGTCCACCTGCGAGGCTGAACTTATTGGTGAGATAATATTCAAACTCAGGACCTACTATCAAACCTACGCGAGCTTTGGTGTCTTCGGTATTGTTGAAGTCGGCTGCACTAAAACCGATACGAGGCTGAACTGTAAACTCACCTGCTTCATGCTGTGCAAAAGCGGTGGCCGATGCCAAAATGACAGCTGCTACAATAAGAAATCTTTTCATGTTCTAATAATTAAAGTGAATAAAAAATATATAAAATAAGATTATCTATTTCCCAATCTAAAATCAATCCACTGAACAAGTTATTATTTTGCAAAATTAGTAAAAAAAACAAAACTGACAAACTTGAGGGTGCCTTTTTTTACAGAAACGTAGGAAATACGTTGTTTTGCAATGATTTCCAACGTTTTTGGCGTTGACAACGTTCAGAAAGGATAACCGATAGCGAGATGGATACTTTGTCCGTCGCTAAACTTACGTATGTTGTAAAAACCGTTCTTGCCAGTCTCATAGGGTACATGGAGACCTATACCCCAGTCAAGTCGTACCACGAAAAAGTCAAGGTCATAACGGAATCCAATGCCCGTGCCCAATGCCATCTGCTTGAAGATATGTGAAGGTTTGAAATCGGTATCATAGTCATCTTCATCATACCACTCGTCGAAGTTCCATACATTGCCTGCATCGAGGAATAAGGCGCCATACAAATTGCCAAACAGTCGCGGGCGGTATTCCAAGTTGGCCTGAAACTTTATATCGCCCACCTGCTCGATATATCTCCACCTCCGCTCCTGCGAACGGAAGTTGCCAGGGCCAATGCTACGCACGGTGAAAGCTCTGACACTATTGGCTCCTCCCACCCAGAACTGCTCTGTATAAGGAGCGTATTCGCTGTTACCATACGACCATATCACACCTGCATTGAGATGCCCCACTAGTTTGGAATCTTCCGATACGCTCCAGGTCTTGGTGAAATTGGTCTCTATCTTCAGAAACTGTGCGTATGGGTTTTTGAATAGTTCCTTGTAGTGTTCATCCCATTTCTTACCATTGGCCATGTAGGCAAGCGAGAGGAAATTTCCCGCCTCACTGACTGATGTCTCCAAAAAAATAGGGTTTCGGTAACGAGCTGGGCTTGAAAACATCACGGTATATTTCATCTTCGGGATAAACATATCCATCATCGACGCCATGAGATAGGGATGTTCTGTGAGCATCTCAAAGAATTTTTCTGTTCCATTCTTCAGATAGTTGTACTCCACCATCAGTGGTGTGAACTGATGCATCCACTGTGGAGACTTCTGCATCTTATAGGTCAGTTCACCTGATACAATATGACGCTTGAAATAGCCAGAACGGTTGACGACATTGGTAGACGCCTTGATGAGAGTGGACTGCAACAGGTACCGGCGGCGACGTACGGGATTGCCATTGGCATCTCGACGTGTTTGGGTCGACTGCTGCAACGACTTGGTGGGAAACCAAGTGCGCTTGGAGAAAGGATTGAAGAGCCGGGGCAGTTCGATGGAGGCATCGCCGCCATATTCATAAGAGTTGATCTCTGAGTCGGAGCTGTCGAAGGCATGACCGGTCTGCCACTCGTAGGATCCGTGCAGGTTAATATCCAGTTTCTCGCCTCCGCGGAATGCGTTGCGCTTGGTGAGACCGACGACCAACTGAGGCCCTAAGAATCCCGATGTCTTTCCTTTCAGGTTGGATTCTATATAGAAATCATAGGGTCGGTCGAAGGTGCAGTTGAGCCTCAGGTCCAAAGTGTCGCAAGTGGCTGATGTGTCACGCGGCGTGAAAGTGAAGTCAACACGGCTGAACAACTCATTGGCCGCAAGTTTGTTGGCAGACTCCAAATAGTCTGTGTAGTTATAGAGTTGGCCAGCCCTCAGTTTCAGGTCACGCACGATGACACCAGGTCTGATGGGTGGGTGCGACCCGCTGAAATGGATGGTGTAGCGACGGCGCTTGATGGAGTCCTCTATCTGACGTAAATAAGACTTGCGCAGATAGATGTCGACTTTGCCAATATACCACTGTCGCAGAGCCTGTGTTGGCAGGCTGTCGGCCATCTGCATTCTCAACTGCACTTTCCCTGGTACGGCGAAGGTGTCGGCCAGATAAGATGCATAGCTGGGCTGATAGTAGAAATAGCCGTTGTCACGAAACAACGTGGCAATCCTGCTGCGCTCCGCATCGAGGGTAGAGACGTCGAAGGGGTCGCCAGGATGAATCTTTGCCTCTGTCGCCGCACTGTCTATCAACAATTTAGCATCATGAGGGAAATTCTCATAAGTGATGGTGTCGAGCGTATAAAGAGGACCCATATACACATTGTAGGCCAGTTTTCCCTTTTTGGGATTGCTTGTCGCCACTTCCTTCGACTCCACCCATCCGTTGAAATAGCCATGTGCCTGCAGCGTGGACTGCGCGACGGAGGCTCTCAGTTCGGGATTCACATTGCTCATCAGCACCGGTGCCTTGCCAAAGGATTTGGTCATCCATTTGGCAAACTTCGACTCTGAGTCGGCATATCTGTTGTAAATCCACAGGCTGATGGGGAAAGGCGAGCGGTAAGAGGAACTGCCAAACAAGGCACCATTGGGCTCGCAGGCAAGGGCAGCCTCAATCTCCTCCTGTGTGGTGGTGAAATGGTCGCTGCGCTCATAGCCTTCGTATTTGATCTTGTCGATGCCCGTGTAGAGTTGGTCGCCTTCTGGCACACTGCTGGTGGTAGAGCAGGCGGCGAACAGGGCCGCGGTCATCACCAGCGAGACACAGACGTGGATATGTATTCGCGGACTTCTCATGGCCTTCTGTTATTGATTGAATCGTTGGGTAATAAGACTCTCCTCACAGAGTCGACACGCAGGGTGTCATTGCGTGGCCGCAACATGAGCGTGCTGTTGTCGTTCTTGAAGCTGAAGATGTCTTTGAAATGCTGCAGTTTCCTACGCCACAGGAAACCTACGCCATACTCACCGACATCACCCTCGAGCCAGTCGTATGAGTCGCGGTCGTAGAAGACTTTCACATATTGGTTGGATGTGGGACTGAGTCGGTATTCAAACGTTACATTGGTGAGGAATGACTGGTTCTGAGTGGTCTCAGTGCCTGTGGACACCTTGCCACCCAACACGATACGCAGGCGGTTGTTCCAGAAACGCTTGGCAAACTTGAAAGAATAGTCGGTGTGCATAGTGCCAGTGGCATCAGTGGCATTGTCGACACCCACCGAGATATCAAGCGAGCGAAGAGCATTGCCAGTGATATTGTTGATCTCGCTCTGGAGGAACGAGCTCAAGGCACCGTTCATGGTGAAGCCGCTGGTGTTGCCGTCAGCCAGGTACATACCCGTGGTGAGCATCGTGACTGCCACTTTGCTCCGCTCTTCAGTGGTCATAGAAGCCAGCTCAGAGCCAATCGTGACATCGTCGGGGGCTTCGATGAGAAACTCCAGTCCCATGTCATCAAGTGTCTGGGTGATGATGACTCCGCACCGGAAGTCGACGCTACGAGTGCTGCCTCCATCATCCTCCACAGTGGCTTTCCGGTCTTCCGTGGCAGTGATATGAAGCACAGGGTTCATCGGGTCGCCCTTGAACTCAATATAGCTGCCGTCTTGGATGGTGAACGTCTTCAGTGGTATGACCGGCAGCGAGTATTTCATCTCGCCGTTGCTCAAGGTGTACCGGCCTGTCAGACGCAGATTGTCAATCACATTATAGCGCATCCGCAGGTCACCGCCACCGATGAGGTCGATATAGTTGCTGTGATCAGCATTGAGGTCGCACTTGATATGAGCGGCCTGGTCGACATTCATGGTGAGATCCATTTCGAAGCCTGTGAGCGGTGGCCGTTGCACGACATGTTCGGTAGTATCTTTGAAGTCGACAAACTTGACCAGTTCGTTAAGGCGTGTGTCGGCGGTGAGGGGTGAGTCGCGGAGTACATACGTCATATCAGTGGAGCCGAGCACGTCAAGCCGTCCACGCATGTTAAGAGCGTCGAGTGGTCCTTGCATTCGTCCGAAGAAATTGACGAAAGCCTTGCCGTATGCTTCCGACTTCAAGTTCTCTTTGGCATTGATGAGCTGAAAATCACGGGCCTGCATACGTAGGTCGAGATACATCTTGTCCAAGTCGGAGAAGTCGAGATGTCCTTTCAGCTCCAACGATTTGTTGTTGTGCGAGAACAACTCGAAATTCTCGAAAAGCAGATTGCTGCCCACGATGCGCACAGGATCATTGGCAGCACGCAGCTCCACACCGTATGGGAGGCTGAAGATATAGGTGGAGTCGAGGTACAATTCGCCATCCACAATCGGTTGTGAGACAGGCCCCTTGATGGCCAGTTCTCCCTCAGCATAACCTTTGAATCCAACGAGTTGGTCGGGGATAAAACCATTCATCATCGACAGAGGCATGCGACTCATGTTCATGCGAGCATCAAGACTGCCCTTGCCCTCGGGATTGTAGGTGCCAGTGAGTTTACACACCTCCTCGCCGTCTTGATAAAGTATCCCATCCACAAAATGTGAGCCATCTTCATTTGGCATATATACAAACTCGGAGCTCAGATTGCCGAGGTAAGAGCCCTCGTAGTTGAGTTTTGAGATGGCAAGGTCACTAGACACAGTCAGTTCGTCTGTGCTTTGAACGATATGGAAGTCTCCATTGGCCACACCCGACACCTTGGGCAGATACGGCAGGATGGACATGATTTTTTCCAAGTCGAGTTGGTGCACACTCACTGTGAGGTCCTGCAGGGCATCCATATTGGTGTCGTCGGTGTAGACTTGCAGCCTTGCTCCGTCTTGTCCGATAAGTTTCAAGTCGGCAGAGAGACGGTTGTCGTTGGAAAGGAAGATATAATTGTCCTCATTGGCCTCAAATGGAATATAGCCTAAGACAGGGTTGGTTTTGACAAGTCGCATCCGTACGCCATCTTCCTCGATGATGGCCTCGGCTCCGATATCCAGACCCAATTTGTTATATTTGTCGTACAACTCCAAGTTGATATCCGCACCACGCTCCAGAATAGACCCGTCAAACATGGCATTGAACACATACTGCGGATTGTCTATGCCGTTGCGCACCTGCCCACTGTAATTGAAACCAAGACTATCGGTGACCACCATAAAAGTGGCTTGATCGATCTGTATGTCTTTGGCGATGAGTGAGTCGACGCTCATCGTGCCATTGAGTCCTTCATCATTCGACGAACTCATGTCTACATAAAGACTTTTGTATGAGATTCCCTCCTCTGAAAGAATATACGCGAAGACATTTTCTGCGCCACTGGTAAGATAGACATTCGCATTAGGAAGTCGCTTGCGTAGTTCCACCTGGTCAAAACGTTTCTCTTTGAGTTGTTTGTTGAGTGTGTCGGTAAATTTACCCACATCAGACAAGAGTCGTTTATATCCTGCCCCCGCTGTCATGTCCAACAACAAGTCACCGCTCTCCACCTTTGCGTAGGTGGAGTCACGACGTGTCATGATATCCAAAACGGTATCATCAGGCTTGTAAAAGGTATCTTTGTAAAAAACAGTCATATCAGAGAGATACCCATTTACTTTAAAGTTATCCTTTAAGTCGGTATCCACATCGACATGGGCACAAATAGATGCGGTGAGAGGCTCATCGGCTATTTTCAAGCGATAAAGGTCAGCTTTTTGCAAGTCGCAAGAAAAAGTGCCCTTCACCTTTGAAGTATTCATTAAAGCATTGAAGGATAACTTTCCATCCAGCAAGGGGTTACGGCTATTAATGTCAGCGCTCAAAACACCTTTGTGGAGCAGAGCATTGGCGGTCATGCCATCCAAGTCGTAGCCAGCGTAATGAAACTTATCAATTTTAGCCTTTGCCCTCATCGAAGTGGAGGGCGAAAGGAAGTCAGTGCCCTCACCGTCAGCTTCGATATGTCCGGTAAGCGGACTCAACCCCATTTTCGGTAAGAAATGCTGCATGGGGAATTGATTTGCGTCGATGGTGGCGGAATATTTCATACGGTCGGCATCCAATGCCACCTTCGCCTTCACGTTTCCCCCACCCTCTTTGGCGACAAAATCTGCGCCATACTGGCTACCATTGACCTTGAAGTTGCCATCCAACGCAATACCTCGGGGGATGGTCACCGTCTCATTGATTTCCTTGTCAAGCAACGCGGCAACAAAGTCGAGGTTATCTGCCTGCCCCTTCAATCTCACATCTGCTTTCATCTGTCCAGGTTGGTTGAGATTGGAAACATATCCGTCTGCCTGGAGACGGAATGCTGACGGCAACGACATGTTGAGTCCACGTATATCGGCATGTTTCATGTTGCCACTGACCTTGCCATGAAGCGACAGGGGCTGGTTGGGCCATTTCCTGACAAAATCCTGCGGCATACCGCCGAGGAAGCGCATGATATCCTGTTTGCCCACATAACCATCTACATCAGCAAACATTTTTCCAGGATTTTTGTCGTCGAAGGCATTCATATCCATCTCGACACTGGCAGATAGGTCTGAGTCGGGAGTCTTGATGCGAGCCGAGGGTAAGGAAAGACGTGTCGAGTCGAGCGCCACGGCACCTGATAGGTTGTCAATCTGCAAACCGCTCTTCTCCTTGAAAGCACAAGAGCGCACAGAGACTTTTAGCCCCGCATCGCTGTAAGAGAGAGAGTCGAGTTGTAAATTGAGCTGACTCACGTCAAGATGGTTGGTATCAAGGCCATCGACGGGAAGCTCAAAGGTGTTGTCGTATTGTAGCCGCCCACCGTTCATGGCAAGTTGCTTCAGACGATAGGCACCTTTCTCTAGGTCAAAATCACCATCCGACGCCTGTGCGTCGGCAATATAGGCGCCGGCAGTAAGGGTGTCTCCCGGCAGTCTCACCTTGATGTCAGCTCGTGCGATGTTTAGGTCATCGACATGTATTTTCCATTTGTTTTCGGTATCTGTTGTATCGGGAGGAACCGTATCAGCGAGACAAATCTCCAGGCGTGCGCTGTCCAGCCGCGCCTTGTCCACATTGACTAACGACTTTTCAAGGTCGATGCCATGGCACTCCAATGAGAGCGACTCGACATAGCCTTTCACTCTAAGGTCAGGGATAAATCCATTGGTATTAAGACCCACCTGCCGCAGACTGAGTTCGTCGACCTCCACTTTTTTCTTGAAGAGCGGTTTCAGTTGTACGTTGGCCACCAACTGTCCCACGTCCGCAATCGTATCTCTGAGACCCGGTATAGAATCATTGTCTTTGATCATCTTAAAATCATCGATGACCAAGTCGAGGGGAAACTTCAGAGACACATGACCTACTGAGATATCCATGCCCGTCTGCTCAGAAGCATAAGCAGCCACCTTCTTTACTGCCCAATTTTGTACTGGCGGAAGATAAAGGAGCACCGTCAGCAAAAAAAAGAGCAGTATAGGAATCAGTATGGCCAGAAGGACCCACTTGATGGCTTTTCTCATAGGCTTATTCAGCATTTCACCATTTCATGCCACAATTTTTCGTCGGGCAGCGGTGCCTCGACATGGACCATCTCCTTCGACACCGGGTGCACGAACTCGATGCTACGTGACAAGAGCGAGATGCCCCCGTCAGGATTGGATCTCGGCGCACCATATTTCAGGTCGCCCTTGATGGGGCAGCCCATCGCCGCCAACTGACATCTGATCTGATGATGCCGCCCTGTGAGGAGTTTGACCTCCAAGAGACAGTATCTGTCAGAGACCCCTATCATGCGGTATATCAGTTCGGCTTTCTTTGACGACGGCACCTCATGGTCATAGACATAGCTTTTGTTTTGGCGTTCATTTCTGACAATCCATCCTGTCAGTCTCGCCTCTCTGACAGCAGGGCGTTGCTGGACGATGGCCCAGTAAGTCTTATGAACCTCCCCGTCATGAAACATCTTGTTAAGGCGTGTCAGAGCCTTGGAAGTGCGTGCGAAGACCACCAGTCCAGAGACAGGCCTATCAAGCCGGTGGACGACACCGAGGAAAACGTTTCCCGGCTTGTCGTATTTCGTCTTGAGATAGGCCTTCACCGTCTCTGAGAGCGGCTTGTCTCCGGTTTTATCACCTTGGACAATCTCGCCGCTGCGCTTAGAGACTATGATGATATGGTTGTCTTCGTAGACGACTTCCATCAGTGAACAACGGTGTTACATATTCATACCACCATCTACCTGTATGACTTGCCCTGTAACATATGAAGACAAGTCAGAGGCGAGGAAGGTGGCCACATTGGCGATGTCCTCCACAGTGCCGCCACGACGGAGTGGTATCTTCTTGATCCATTCAGCGCGGATGTTTTCAGGCAGAGCCTGTGTCATCGGTGTGTCAATGAATCCCGGGGCTATCGCGTTGGCCCTGATGCCACGGCTACCCATCTCTTGACCGATACTCTTGGCAAGGGCAATGAGACCGGCTTTTGAGGCGGCGTAGTTGCACTGTGCTGCATTGCCGTGTACTCCAACGACGGAAGACATATTGATGATAGAACCGCCACGTTGCCTCATCATAATGGGAGTGCATGCGTGGATGAAGTTGAATGCCGACTTCAGATTGACATTAATGACAGCATCCCACTGTGCCTCAGTCATTTTGAGCATCAAGCCGTCTTTGGTGATACCGGCATTGTTGACAAGGATGTCAATCCTTCCGAAATCCTCCATCACCTGCTTGACCACCTCGGCAGTCTGTGCGAAGTCAGCGGCATTGCTGGCATAAGCCTTCACCTTGACTCCCAACTGAGCGATTTCCTGTTCTGTGGCCTTACCATTTTCGTCTATCACAAGGTCTGTGAATGCAATGTTTGCGCCCTCCTGGGCAAACTTAATGGCCAAAGCCTTACCGATACCACGCGCTGCACCTGTGATCAGGGCAGTCTTTCCTGTTAATAATCCCATTTTTATTGTTATTTTTGATCGTTTCAAGCGCTGAACACACTATAGCATACAGCGTTATTATTTATTAAAACTCTTTCCCAAGGCTCCATATACCACTTTTGCCACCAACGGCTTACTGGTCTCTGGTGTGAGACCATGCCCCAGTCTGCCATAGATATACGGAACTTCAAGCCCTTTAATACAATAATGAGTGATGTCAGCCACCAACTCTACATCATCGATGTCAAACTCTCCATCCGCCTTGCCGTCTGCATAGACTTTTCGGAATAGTTCTATCTCGTCTTCATCAAAGTGCTTGCGCATTTTCTCCACCATCCATATATTCCTGAAAAACTCAGCGCGCAGGTTGCCGTTGCGCACCACTGTCTCTTTGATCATACTCAGATGAGTATAAATGAGCTCAATCACCTTGTCCTGTGGTGGAATTTTCTTGGCAGCCACTTCATCTAGTTTGTCAGACAGTCTTTCAAGCTCTGACTCGATGACAGCATAATATACTTCCTCTTTGCTCTTGAAATAAGTGTAAAGCGTGCGCCGTCCCTTGCCTGAAGCGACAGCGATATCATTCATTGTGGTATTTTCTATGCCTTTTTTGGCAAAAAGCTGTCTTGCCACATCAACGAGCTTCTGCCGTGTCTTTGAAATGGACATAATAAACTCTAATTTGCACAGTGATTAATACATGTGCAAAAATAGTGCAATTATTTGACTTGCACAAATTTTTACGAATGAAATACAGCAGATTAATCTTTTTTTCATCTTTATGATGTTTCCATGCAAAAAATCACTAAAATATTTGGTGGAATGAAAAAAAAGCACTACCTTTGCACTCGCAAAATTAAAACCGCGGAGTGGAGCAGTTGGTAGCTCGCCAGGCTCATAACCTGGAGGTCGCATGTTCGAGTCCTGCCTCCGCAACAATGAAACCATCCTTAGGGATGGTTTTTTCGTTATTGGAAGTCTACTACCAGCACAAAAAAAACCGTCTTTAAGACGGCTTTTAAATCTTCATTTTGTCTATTACATATAACTCATCACTTTTTCATAATAGCGCTGTGTGCTGCGCACTTTATAGTTGATACCTCCCTGCCACATACGAATGGCACGCTCCACATTGTTGCCGGGATTGTAATAAGACTGGATGATGGTGAACATATCAAATGATTTCTCCTTACTGAAACGGTCGGACATTGAGAATCTCTTGCTCACATTACGACGCTTGAGGATGTTGTTGCACTCTTTGACCAATCCCGGAGAAATCTGAAGCGGTCCGCAATAGATGCCATTTCTTGCATTGACATTACCCCTGCTCTCCACTTGCATGATTGCATTAATAACAGGTGTCCAGTCAAAGCTTGACGCTTCTTCTTGGGCAGAGATTGTAGTCGTTGCAGAAAACCATGTAACCATCAACAGAAATACATACTTCATAAAAATCTTCATTATCCTTCGATTTATGGAGCCTCATCAAAAAAAACACGTAAATCCGATACTGATCTGCTATCGGTTGGGCTCCGATTAATAATCTGAATGGTCTTCAGAACAAAAGAAAACTCATTCATTAACTAACACGATGCAAAGGTAATAAAAAAAGTGCACAAAATGGGTATTTTTAGGGTGTTATTGAACAATTTTAAGAATTTTGCCGCCGAATTAACAATTGTTTGGAGCTAGGTTAGCGGTTCGCTGTTAGCTTTTCGCCATTCGCCTTTCGCGGTTAGCGGTTGGGGTGGAAGCAGCGAATAGCGAACAGCGAACAGCGAATAGCGAAAGGCGAACAGCGAACACCACAAAAAAAGCCCCTGCCTGATTCAGGCAAGGACTTTCAGATTAAAAGAAGGCGGCCTCCTACTCTCCCGCATTGCATTGCAGTACCATCGGCGCAGGCGGGCTTAACTTCTCTGTTCGGGATGGGAAGAGGTGGGACCCCGCCGCAATAACCACCTGATATGGGTTCCGTCCA
>JAEEGL011191655.1_pt1 | contig 11698 bp, 11 predicted proteins | sample 9134231 | NCBI WGS metagenome assembly JAEEGL01 (sample SAMN16246548, study PRJNA631951) | gut metagenome | biome: gut microbiome; feature: rumen; material: fiber-attached | host: Bos | place: Iran: Karaj | collected 2018-10
CTCTGGATGTCCACGATGGCGGCGACCCCTTTTCTGGTGGCTATCCTCACCAAGTTGTACAGCGACAAGACCCCGGGAAAGCGTATCAGTTACCGTCATGCCTATGCCCATTCTGCACTGACCGTGTTTTACGCCTCACTGATCATGGCCATTGCCCAGTGGGCTTATTTCCAGTATCTGGACCACGGTCAACTCATGTCACGGTATGCCAGCATCCTGAGCGACCCACAATTCAGCAAATCGCTTGAAAGCATGGGCTACTCGAAGGACATGCTCACGAAGATGATCGAACAGCTCCGCGCCATGCGCCCCATCGACATTGCCCTGCAACTGTTGTGGAGCAACATGATAGCCGGTCTTCTGATGAGCCTGACCACCGCCCTCTATGTAAGCAGCCGCCGCTATTTCAAGCAGAACAAATAAGAATGATGAAGAAAGGAATGAAAAAAACGAACAATATGGATATATCAGTTGTCATCCCCCTTTTCAATGAAGAGGAATCATTGCCCGAGCTCTATCAATGGATTGAGCGGGTAATGGATGAACACGGATTCAGTTTTGAGGTGATTTTCATCAACGACGGTTCGACAGACCGTTCGTGGAGCGTCATCGAAGAACTATCGCAACAGTCAGAGCACGTGAAGGGCATCAAATTCCGCCGTAATTACGGCAAGAGTCCTGCCCTCTACTGCGGTTTCAAGGAAGCCCAGGGCGACGTAGTGATCACCATGGACGCCGACCTGCAGGACTCCCCCGACGAGATACCCGAACTCTACCGGATGATCACCTCCGACGGCTATGACCTCGTCTCGGGCTACAAGCAGAAACGTTACGACCCCCTCTCGAAGACACTCCCCACGAAGCTGTTCAATGCCACGGTGCGCCGCATCAGCGGCATCAAGAACCTGCATGACTTCAACTGCGGTCTGAAAGCCTACCGCCGCGAAGTGGTAAAGAACATCGAGGTATATGGAGAGATGCACCGTTTCATCCCCTATCTGGCCAAGAACGCCGGTTTCGACAAGATCACCGAGAAGGTGGTGCATCATCAAGCCCGCAAATACGGTAAGTCGAAGTTTGGCATCAACCGCTTTGTCAACGGTTATCTCGACCTGATGACCCTGTGGTTTTTGAGCAGTTTTGGCCGCAAGCCGATGCATGTATTCGGTTTTCTGGGCACGTTGGTCTTCTTCATCGGTTTTCTGTCTGCCGTCATCATCGGCGCCGACAAGTTGATTGCCCTTGCCCACCATGTGCCCCAGCGTCTGGTCACCGACTCCCCCTATTTCTACATCGCCCTGACGATGATGATGATCGGCACCCAACTGTTTCTGGCAGGTGTCCTGGGCGGCCTCATCAGCCGTTCGTCCACCACGCGCAACGACTATCAGATAGAGGAGGAGATCCGATGCGGCGAATAGTTCCGGTGCTCCTTGCGGTCATCCTGTTGTCGGCCTGTTCCTCCATCGACTGTCCGCTCAACAATCAGGCGTATGTCAAATACGTGCTGAAAGGCGATGTGGACGCCATCCCCGGCATATTGTCCGTGAGCATCGAGCGTGCTGACGGGACTGACACGCTTGTGCTCAACCAGCTCTCGTATGCTCCGGATTTTATCTTGCCCGTCAGTTATAACAGGCCCACAGACGTGCTGCTTTTTCAACTGACAGGTCCCGATGACATCGTCTATACCGACACGGTGACCCTCAGCAAGACCGACTATCCCCATTTTGAGTCGGTGGACTGTCCTCCCAGCTACTTTCACGAGCTCAAGGGAGTGACCTGGACACAGGAAGCCATAGACTCCATCATCATCACCAATCCGACTGTAACCAACGACACGACCGGCGGCCATGTGCAAATCTATTTTAAGTCTGATTTTTAGTCTTCTCCTGGTGCTGCCCCTCCAAGCCCAGAAGAAGGTCACCGCTGCGGAACAAGAGGCCAACGACAGCGTGCCCTTGTTGCGCGGTTTCGCCGTTGGAGTCGACCTGGTGGGTCTTGTGCAATCAGCCGTGAGCGATTACGGTCAATATGAAGCCTCGCTGCGCCTCAACCTCCGCGACACCTATTTCCCCGTCTTGGAAGCAGGAATCGGAAGAGCCTCTCACGACGATGTGGTGACCCTCATCAAATATGAGTCCAAAGCCCCCTATTTCAGGGTCGGCATGGACTACAACCTGATGAAAGACAAGCACGACAACTACCGCATCTACGGTGGAGTCCGCTATGCCCTGACTTACTTCAACTACGACGTCTCCTGCCATGACCTGGTCGACCCGATATGGCTTGACAAGGTCTCCACCTACCACGCAGAGGACGTGAAATGCAATTATCACTGGATGGAACTGGCCGTCGGCGTTGACGCCAAGATTCTCGGTCCGGTCCATTTTGGATGGAGCGTGAGATACCGCAAGCGCATCAGCCATCAATCCGGAGAACTGGGCAACGCATGGTACGTGCCCGGTTTCGGCAAGAGCGGCAGCACACGCCTGGGCATGCTTTTCATCCTCTCTATTGACATTTGAAAACCTAAAAACCTTTTCCCACCATGAACAAGCGCAAGAACCTGATCTGGCAGTTGCCCTTCCTCACTTTGCTCATTGTCGGCACGGTGCTGATCGTGATGCAGCAGCGCAACATGCCCTACACCCGTATAGAAGGCAAGATATTCGGCACGTTCTACCATATCACCTACCAGAGCGACAAGGATCTCAAGGCAGAGATTGAGAAAGCCCTCCAGGAGGTGGACAACTCCCTCTCCCCCTTCAATCCCACATCGATCATCACCCATGTGAACAACAACGAAGACGTAGTCGTCAACAAGATGTTCACGGATGTGTACCGCATAGCGAGGAAAGTCTCAGAAGAGACCAACGGAGCTTTTGACATCACCGTGGCCCCTCTGGTCAATGCCTGGGGATTTGGTTTCAAGGAAGGCCAGATGCCCGACAAAGCCGCTGTTGACAGTCTGCTTCAGCTCATTGGATATCAGAAAGTCAGTCTGGGCAAGAACAACCGCATTCAGAAGGCAGACCCCCGGATCATGCTCGACTGCAGTGCCGTGGCCAAGGGATACGGGTGCGACGTGGCTGCCAGTGTGCTGCGCCGCCATGACGTGACCAACTACATCGTGGAGATCGGCGGCGAGGTGGTGACCAAGGGCGTGAACGAAAAGCGCGTGCCCTGGCACATCGGCATCAACCGTCCCACAGACGACCCCCTGCAGTCCTCACAGGAGATCATGACCATACTCAACGTGACCGACAAGGCGATGGCCACCAGCGGCAACTACCGCAATTTCTATTACAAGGACGGCAAGAAATTCGCCCATACCATAGACCCCAAGACCGGTTATCCCGTCCAGCACAGTCTTCTGTCAGCCACGGTGCTCGCCTCTGACTGTGCCACCGCCGATGCCTACGCCACCTCGTTCATGGTGCTGGGCCTCGAGGGTGCCCAGGCCGTGTTGTCGAAGCATCCCGAACTGATGGCCTATCTGATCTACGCCTCTCCCGACGGCAGCTATCAGGAATGGTTCACCCCCTCGTTGAAAGCCAAAATCATAGAAGACTGATGAGCGGCAACGGCCCGTATATGGTCACCCGGCTGCTGGAGCTGCCCCTATTTCAGGGTATCAGCCAGGATGACCTCTCCGACATCTTAGGGCACACGAAACTCGAGTTTGTGCGCCGTCATGGCGGGCTGCCCTTTGTCACTGCCGGTCAGCGCTGTGAGTCGCTGCAATTTCTCATCAAGGGCAAGATGCGTGCCATCACTTACAGCGATGACCGCAGCTATCATGTGGAAGAACTGCTCTCCGCCCCTGCTGTTCTCCAGCCCGAATGCCTTTTCGGCCTCACCCAGCGCTACACGCAGACCTGCATCGCCGCCGACCGCTGCGACCTGCTCATCATCAGCAAGTCTGAGATCCTGAAACTCAGCAAGAGCTACGAGATTTTCCGATTCAACCTGCTCAACATCATCACCACCCAGGTGCAGCGCCTGGCACGCAAGGCCTGGCGCCCCAGTCCGTCCACGGTGCATGACAAGATCTGCCGTTTTCTCGGCGACCATTGCCGTTATCCCGCCGGTACGAAGACCTTCCACATCAAGATGCAGACCTTGGCCACCGCCATCGGCGAGAGCCGTCTCAACGTGTCGCGCGAGCTGCATGCCATGGAAGAGGAAAAGCTGCTGACCCTGTCGCGTGAGCAGATTCACATCACCAACCTTGAATGGTTGTGGAGCCACGCCCGACAGGCCTGAAACCGGCTATGCACAACCCTCTGCGTGAGCAAAAGTTTAATTATTGATTTGAAAACAAAATCTTTGTTTAATTATTTTGCGTATTGAACGGATTTCATTACTTTTGTGCTCCAAAAGACGTTATTATTTATGAATACTGATCACGAAGAGTCACCCAAGAGAGAGAATCCCTTTTTTGCCCCATTCCATACCCTTCACGACACCTATCCCTTCGACAAAATCCGATTAGAGGATTTTGAGGAAGCCTTCATCGAAGGAATCCGCCGTGACAAGGAGCAGATTGACAAGACCATCAACAATCCTGAGAAGCCCACATTCGACAACACCATCATCAACAAGGATGATGACAATGAATATTATGGCCTGCTCGACCGTGTCTCGACCGTGTTTTTCAATCTCCTGAGCGCAGAGACCTGCGACGAGATGGATGCCCTGGCCCAGAAGATCGAGCCCATCCTGACCCAGCATGCCAACGACGTGCTGCTCAACAAGGCCCTTTTTGAGCGCATCAAGGCTGTCCATCTGCATCACCGCCGTCTCACCCCCGAGGAGAAGCGCCTGCTGGACAAGACCTACGAAGGATTCACCCGCTGCGGTGCACTGCTCGATGAGGAAGGCAAGACCCGCCTCCGCCAACTCAACGAGGAGGCCAGCATGCTCTCGCTGCAGTTCTCGCAGAACCTCCGCAAGGAGCGCAAAGCCTTCACCCTGCACATCACCGACGAGGCCGACCTGGACGGTCTGCCAGAACGGGTCCGCGAGCAAGCCGCTCAGGAAGCCAAGGACAGGGAACTTGAGGGATGGGTGTTCACCCTCGACGCCCCCAGCATGGGGCCGTTTATGAAATACGCCACCAACAGAGAGCTCCGCCGTCAGTTGTATATGGCCAGCAACACCCTCTGCACGCACGACAATCCCGAGAACAACACCGAGATCTGCAAGCGCATCGTTAACATCCAGCGCGAGCGTGCCCAACTGCTCGGTTTCAAGACCTTCGCCGACTTCGTGCTGAAAAACCGCATGGCCAGCAACAAGCGCAACGTCTATCGTCTGCTTGACCAACTGATAGAAGCCTACAAGCCCACCGCCCAAAAGGAACTGTCGGAGATTGAGCGGCTTGCCCGCAAAATGGAAGGCAAGGATTTCCAGTTGGAGCCCTGGGACCTGAGCCACTACTCCTATCAGTTGCAGATGAAGAAATATGACCTTGACTCCGAGATGCTCCGCCCCTATTTCGAGTTGTCGAAAGTCATCGACGGCGTGTTCGGGCTTGCCCACCGGCTCTACGGCATCACCTTCCGCGAGAACAAGGACATCCCCGTGTATCATCCCGACGTGAAAGCCTTTGAGGTGTTTGACAAGGACGGCAGTTACCTGGCCGTGTTCTACGCCGACTTCCATCCCCGGAAAGGCAAGCAGGGCGGCGCCTGGATGACCAGTTTCCAAGGTCAGTGCATCAACCGCAAGGGAGAGAACGTCCGTCCGCATGTGAGTGTGGTGATGAACCTGACGAAGCCCACCGACAGCAAGCCCTCACTGTTGAGTCTCGGCGAGGTGGAGACCTTCCTGCATGAGTTCGGCCATTCCCTCCACGGGATGTTTGCCAACACCCGTTTTGAGAGCATGTCGGGCACCAATGTGTGGTGGGACTTCGTGGAACTGCCCTCGCAGTTCATGGAGAACTACTCCATAGAGAAGGAATTCCTCCGCACCTTCGCCTTCCACTACGAGACCGGCGAGCCCCTGCCCGACGAGTTGATCTCACGCATCGTGAAGAGCCGCAATTTCATGGTGGCCTACAACTGCATGCGCCAGGTGAGTTTCGCCCTGCTCGACATGGCCTACTACACCCTCGACAAGCCCCTCGAGGGCGACCTCATGGCCTTTGAGCACAAGGCATGGCAGAAAGCCCTCGTTTTCAAGCAGTTGCCCGGCACCTGCATGACCGTGCAGTTCTCACACATCATGTCAGGCGGTTACTCCGCAGGCTACTACAGTTACAAATGGGCCGAGGTGCTCGAAGCCGACGCCTTCAGCGTCTTCAAGAAGAACGGCATTTTCGATACCGCCACCGCCCAGCGTTTCCGCGACAATATTCTGTCGAAAGGCGGCACGGAGCATCCGATGACCCTCTACAAGCGTTTCAAGGGCAGCGAGCCCACCATCGACGCCCTTCTGCGCCGCAATGGCATCCGTCGTCCGAAGAAAGCCCCCAAAACCCATTGACGCCATGACCCAAGAAGAGAAGCAGAACCAACTCGACCGCCGCTACCTGCGCATGGCCCGCATCTGGGCGGAGAACAGCTATTGCGTGCGCCGCCAGGTGGGCGCCCTTGTCGTCAAGGACAAGATGATCATCAGCGACGGATACAACGGCACCCCGAGCGGTTTCGAGAATGTCTGCGAAGATGACAACAACGTGACGAAGCCCTACGTGCTTCATGCCGAGGCCAATGCCATCACCAAGTTGGCCAGGAGCAGCAACAACAGCGAGGGCAGTACGCTCTACGTGACAGCCTCCCCCTGTCTGGAGTGTGCGAAACTCATCATTCAGTCCGGCATCCGCCGCGTGGTTTACGGAGAAGAGTACCGTCTCTCGGACGGTATCGACCTGCTCCGCCGCGCCAATATAGAAGTGAAACTCATTAATCTGGAACAACATGAATCTGAATAAGACCAATCGGTACATGCCCCTCATCCTGGCCGCCTGCGTGGTGGTGGGAATCCTCATCGGCACCTTTTTCGCCAAGCATTTCTCCGGCAACCGGTTGAGCATTATCAATTCAGGCAGCAACCGTCTGAACAACCTGCTCCACATCATCGACGACCAATATGTGGACAGTGTCAACATGAACGACCTGGTGGAGAAAGCCATTCCAGAGATCCTCAATGAGCTCGACCCCCACTCCGTGTATATCAGTGCGAAAGATGTGCAGTCTGCCAATGATGACCTCCGCGGCTCATTCTCCGGTGTGGGCATCGAGTTTGTGATCCGCAAGGACACCATCCATGTGCAGAACGTGATCTCGGGCGGTCCTGCCGAGAACGCAGGCGTGCTGGCCGGCGACAAGATCGTGAGCATCAATGACGAGCCCTTCGTCGGAGAGGAGGTGACCAACGAGGAAGCCATGCGCCGCCTGAAAGGTCCCCGCGGCACGAAAGTCAAGATCGGCGTGCTCCGTTACAAGCAGACGAAGCCCAAATACTTCACCATCACCCGTGATGACATCTACACCAGCAGCATCAGCGCCGCCTACATGCTCGGCGAGAAGACCGGCTATGTCCGCATCAAGAATTTCGGCGAGAACACCTATGGTGAGATGTTGTCGTCGCTCACGATGCTCTCGCAGCACGGTTTTGAGAACCTGGTGATAGACCTGCGCGACAACAGCGGCGGCTACATGGCCTCCGCCATCCAGATAGCCGACGAATTCCTGCCCAAGAACCGCCGCATCGTCTATACCGAAGGCCGCAAGCAGCCCCGTGAGATCTTCACGAGCACCGGCCGCGGCACCTATCAGGACGTTCCCTTGGTGGTGCTCATCAACGAAGGTTCGGCCTCGGCCTCAGAGATTCTGGCCGGTGCCATCCAGGACAATGACCGCGGCACGGTGATTGGTCGCCGTTCCTTCGGCAAAGGATTGGTACAGAAGCAGATAGAGTTTACCGACGGCAGCATGATCCGCCTCACCATCGCCCGATACTACTCCCCCTCCGGCCGTTGCATTCAGAAGCCCTACTCCACCGGCAAGGACAAGGACTACGAGGAAGACCTGCTCGTGCGCTATGAGCACGGCGAGTATTTCAGCGAGGACAGCATCAAGCACACCGGTCCCGAATACCACACCATTCTGGGCCGCACCGTTTATGGCGGCGGCGGCATCACCCCCGACATCTTCATTCCCGAGGACACCACCGGCATCACATCCTATTACAAGGAAGCAGCCATGAGCGGCCTGATCATCCAGTTTGCCTTTGAATATACCGACGACAACCGCGACAAGCTGAAAGACATGAAGACGATGCAGGGGCTCCTCGCTCATCTGAAGCACCAGAACCTGCTGGAGAAGTTTGCCGACTACGCTGAGAAGAACGGCCTGCAGCGCCGTAACCTGATGTTGCAGAAGTCGAAGGGACTGTTTGAGAAATATATCTACAGCCGCATCATCTACAACATGCTGGACGAGGAAGCCTGGATGGAGTATCTCAACCAGAACGACCCTGCCATCAACAAGACCCTTGAGGTGTTCCGCAACAAGGCCGCTTTCCCTCAGAAGGCCGATGACAAGAAGTCAGCCAAAGGCAAGAAATTCAGCCAAAGGCAAGAAATAAGGAAGGATTCAAAAAAATTTGATGTCGGCAATCACCCTTACTCCAACATGCTGGTTGAGGCGATTGACCAGTTGGGTACGCATCATCGACAATTCGGCTCTCAGGGCGGAATTGTTGATTTTGACCATCAGCGTCTGGTTGGAGATGAAGATGTCGCCCGTATAACGAGCCACCACCGGGCCGGCCACCTCACCCCAGGAGTCGATCAGGCGCCGCTGCAGCAAAGGGGTCTCCAGTCCTGAGGACCGGAGAAAGGCGTGGAGCACACTGTCAAGTTGTTTTACGTCGCGTCGGAACATCTTTTTTATGCTTTAGGAGTGATGACCCCGTTTTCCACCGAGAAGATGCGGTAGTCGAAGGCATTGTTGTGAAGGATCTGGTCGAGGTGGTCGCGGTTGGTGTCGGTGATGAAGATTTGTCCGTACTCCTCCCCCGAGACCAATTTGACGATGTGCTCCACCCTTTCCGCATCCAGTTTGTCGAAGATATCGTCGAGCAGCAACAGCGGTGTCGTCTGGCTGTTGGTGCGCTTGAGGAAATCAAACTGTGCCAGTTTGAGCGCTATGGCGAAAGACTTGATCTGTCCCTGGCTTCCCTCCCGTTTCATGAGGTAGCCGCCGAGTTTCAGTTCAAGGTCGTCACGATGGATGCCATGCAGCGAATAGCCCACGGCACGGTCTTTGAACCTGTCGCGCTGGATGACCTCGAGCAGAGGTCCACGCGAGCCGTGGGAGACATAATCGATGGTCACCTCCTCTGAGGAACGGCAAATCCGCTGGTAAATCCTCTGGAAGACAGGGACGAATTCCCTGACGAACTCCTGACGTTTGGCGAAGACAATCTCCCCCTCGGCAGCCATCTGCCGCTCCCAGATATCCATCAGCATCTCATCGGGCTCCTCCTCCATTTTCAACAAGACATTGCGCTGCTGGAGCACCTTGTTGTAGTTGAACAAGGCACTGATATACGCCCTGTCATACTGAGCGATCACCATGTCCATGAGTTTTCTTCTCTCCTCGCTCCCTCCGTCGATGATGCTGGAGTCGGAAGGTGAGACCATGACGAGCGGCAGCAGTCCGATATGTTCAGAGAGTTTCTTATACTCTTTCTTGTTGCGCTTGAAATGCTTTTTCTGTCCCCGTTTCATCCCGCAGTAGATGGTCTCCTGGTCACCGTTCTCATGATGAAACAGTCCTTCGACCATGAAGAAATCCTGCTGATGAGAGATAACCTGGGAGTCGATGGCCGAATGAGCGCTCCTGCAGAAGGCAAGATAATGGATGGCATCGAGGAAGTTGGTTTTCCCCATGCCGTTTTGTCCCAGCAGGCAATTCATCTTCGGCGACAAATCCGCATTCGCAGAGAGGATATTCTTGTAATTGACGATGGAAATACTGTCAAGTATCATGCTATAGAGAGGGAGAAAGAGTCAATTTTGTGCAAAGTTACGCCATTTGGGAGTGAAAAACGAAAAAAGTCTGCAATAAATTTCAGCATGTAAGAGAAAATGAGTAATTTTGCGTCGCAAAAATCCATGCCTGTCCTTTCACCCTGAGAGGACCGTCATGACACAGGAAATGGAACAACAATTAAATCATAATCAACAGCAATGGCAAAGAAAAAAGAACCACAGGCTAATCAGGAATTGATGGAGACCCTCAACAAGTCTGAAGCCTTCCTGACCAAGCACAAGAAAAGTCTTATTATCGCACTGATAGCACTTGTCGTGATCATCGGTGCCATCATCGGATGGAACAGTTATTCCTCCTCCCGCAACGAGAAAGCCAGCACCGCCCTCGCCCGCTGCCAGGAGCTTTACATGATGCAGGATTTCGACAAAGCCCTCAAGGGAGACAGCCTTGGAACACCCGGATTCATCCAGATATCCAGCGAATACGGCAGCACGAAAGCCGGCAACCTGGCCAACCTTTACGCCGGACTTTGCTATGCCAAGCTTGAGAAGTGGCAGGAAGCCCTCAAATACTTAGACAATTTCAGTCCGAAAGGCGACGTCATGGTCAGTCCGCTTGCCGTGATGGCCATGGGTGATGTTTATGCCAACGTGAAACAGCTCGACAAGGCTATTGACTCCTTCAAGAAAGCTGCCAGCATGGCAGACAAGGCCACAGAGTCAGGCACCAACAACACCGTTTCCCCGATAGCCCTCCAGAAAGCCGCCATCATCCTCATCGACCAGAAGAAGAACGACGAGGCCCTGGCCCTTTTCCAGACCATCAAGGACAAATACCTCGGATCACCTGCCCAGCAGGATGTCGACAAGTATATTGAGTATCTGACGAAATAAGCCATGGCCACAGCACTTCGCAACATCTCTGAGACTGACCCGTCTAACGTGCCTGATGCCAGTAACATGTGCTTCGGAATCGTTGTATCGGAATGGAACAGCCAAGTGACCAATGCCCTTCTGCAAGGTGCTGTCAGCACGCTTGAGGCGCATGGCGCGCTGCCCGAGAACATCCACGTCAAGACGGTTCCCGGCAGTTTTGAGCTGATCTACGGCGCCCACCAGATGACCCTCAACGGTGGCTATGACGCCATTATCATCCTGGGAAGTGTCATCCGCGGCGAGACCCCGCATTTCGACTACATCTGCCAGGGAGTCACCTACGGCATTGCCCGTCTGAATGCGAAGAGCGAGATTCCCGTCATCTATGGTCTTCTGACCACAGATACCCTTGAGCAGGCCATTGACCGCTCAGGAGGTAAATTGGGCAACAAGGGTGATGAATGCGCTGTGGTAGCTATCAAGATGGCAAAATTCTAAGTATCAGCCATGCCATAGAGCATGACAAACTTATAGGGGGTGTGTCAAAATGAACACACCCTCTATTTTTTATCATAAAAAGGATAAAGAGGATTCGAATGACCTTTCATACTATTAAAAAAATGACATCGAAAGATAAATATGATAAATATATAATCTCTTATTTGGATATTACAACAACAACTATCTTTGCAGATAGAATCAACAATTGAAAAGAAATGATACTTACAAAAGAAGAGGCTATCAAACGTCTCAAAGTTGCTCTCCAGCGGAAAAAGGATTGGGAGCAGCACTTTGAAAGCAAAAACAAAA
>JAEEGL012037469.1_pt1 | contig 11698 bp, 10 predicted proteins | sample 9134231 | NCBI WGS metagenome assembly JAEEGL01 (sample SAMN16246548, study PRJNA631951) | gut metagenome | biome: gut microbiome; feature: rumen; material: fiber-attached | host: Bos | place: Iran: Karaj | collected 2018-10
CAGTAAGGATTTTGCGCGTAGACCCCTTAGTTTCCCGGCTTTCCGCAGCGCGGTCCGGCGGTGACTGAAGACACCGCCGGACTTGCCTCGGTCTTTCATCCCTCTGGCAACTGCTCCAATCCGGCGCTTGCCTTTTTGTTATCTATCAACTATTGTCTTTTTTATGGCGATTCTCTCCATACGTAACGTTTCCAAAAGCTATCCTCGCAAAAAAGTACTAGATTCCGTCTCTCTTTCGTTCGAGGGCGGGCGCATGTACGCTCTTTTAGGCGAAAACGGAGCCGGAAAATCAACGCTTGCGTCTGTGCTTACCGGCAACTTGCGCCCAGACTGTGGAGAATTTCTTTTAGATGGAGTCACAATCGATGCAAATCCGGCAGAAACTTGCCATATCGCTGCCGTAAGCCAAATACCGGAGCTTGTGAACAACATTTCCGTTCTGGACAATTGCATTTTAGGCGCAGAACCGACCGGACGCTTCGGTATTGTAAGGCGCAACACAGCTCGTAAAGAACTTGAGTCTTTGTGCGAAAAGTGGAGCACAGGGCCGGTTCTGGACAAAAAAACGTATTCGCTTACGGCGCAAGAACGGTTTTATGCCGCATTCCTTTCTACCCTCTACCGAAAGCCTTCTTTTCTTATTCTTGATGAGCCTTCTGCGACTCTTTCTGGTACAGAGCGAAAATCTCTTTTTGAAAAACTCCGTATCGCCGTCGCTGACGGGCTTTGTGTCATTTTCATAACGCACGACATTGAAGAAGCCGTTCTTTATTCGGACGCGGTTTATGTTTTGCGCGACGGAGTAGTATCGGCACAGTTTGAGACCTCATCGTTAAAAAAAGAAGGCGCAGAAAAATCTATCAAGAAAATATACTCCGCGATGTTCAGCGAAACAAACGCAGATGAGGTTTGTGAACCCGACGTTGTTTCAGGTACACCAGCTAAGGACGATGTGGCACGCACCCCGAACGACGACACCGCTGCCCCCTATCTGGCAAGCGACACTGCTTCTACGGTAGGCGACGAAGTTCTCTGCTTCCAGAACGTCTCTGCATACCCGTTCCGCAAAGCCGCTCTTCACGATGTCTCTTTTGCCGTGAAGAAAGGTATGGTTACTTGCATAACAGGACAAAAAGAATCCGGGCTTGATACACTTGAAGACATCGTGACAGGCATGAACGATTTTCCGTGTGACGGCACAATTATTTTCATGGGCGCAGCGCATAACCGGCTTTCACCTACATTACTTCGAAAAAACGGAGTAGGAATTGTGCCGTCAGACAAGACAAACAGGGCTTCGTCGCCGCTCTTATCCGTCCGCGACATTCTTACAACTTGCTATAATAAAGAAAAAGATATAATAAAGCTTTCCGGTGTCGATATTCTGCCTGATGAACCGGTTACAACCCTTTCTGGTGGAATGCTCCAGAGCTTAGTAATAGAACGCGAGCTTTTTTCCGCGGACGGACAGCCTAAGCCGAGTTTGCTTATTTTCGCGAATCCTGTATACGGACTGGATAGAAAGCGGACATCAGCAATAATAAAGAGGATCAAAACAGAAGCGGGGAAGGGTGCGGCTGTTCTTGTACTTGCAGCAGAAGGCTCAGAAGTCGTAAAACACGCAGACGTAACGTATCATCTTGTGTCGGGAGTCCTTAAAAAAAGCGATTCCAGCGCAACAGCTTCAAAAACTGCAAGTCACGTAAAAGCCGCAACTGCCGCAGATCAAGCAAAAATAGCGACAGTTGCCCCCACCACACAAAGCGAAAAATCTGCGCCGAAACACAAAACACAGCGCAAAAAGGTTTTCATCGCTTATCCGCAATACGCGCTTCTCGCAGGATTCATAGCCGCAGGCGGGCTTATCCTTCTGATGGCAAAAAATCCGTGGCAAACGCTGCTCTCGTTTTTTACCGCGCCGGTTTCATCGGCTTTTTTCACCGGAAACTGGCTCAACACAGCGACTCTGCTTCTTGCGGCGGCGGCGGGGGCCTTTGCTTCTATTACGGCAGGCTCAATAAACTTGGGCGGCGAGGGGCAGGTTTATGCCGGCGGCTTTGTTGCTGCTATTCTGCTTGGTTATATTCCAGAGCTTCCTTTGGGGGCCGCCGTGCTCGTGCTGCTTCTAACCGCCGTTTTGTCCGCCGCCGCCGGTGCTATGATGACGGCAATTCCTGCAGTTCTTAAAATACATAAAAATATAGAAGTTTTATTATCATCTTTCCTTCTTTCCGGCGCGGTGATTCCCTGCATCGACAGTGCGATAACTAACGTTTTCCGCGCGAAAAATGGCAATCTTCTTGCAACACCGTTCCTTGCTGAATGTTTCAGGCTTCCGCAGATTCTTAAGCCTTCGTCGCTCAACATATCAGTTTTCATGGTACTTGCTGTTGTTGCTTTTCTTATTTTTATACTCGTCAAAACAAAAAATGGCAGAATCTTCCGCATATCAGGAATGTCTCCTGCCTTCGCAAAGCTCAGCGGCTTCAACGTGAATGGAAACTTTATGTCTGGAATGCTCATTTCCGGTGCTTTCCACGGATTATGCGGCTTTTTGGCAGTGACTGGCACGCATTTTACATGTCACTCAGGCTTTTACTCCGGTTTCGGCTGGAACGCGCTCACGGCAGCCCTTATTGCCGGTAACAATCCTGTTATGCTCATTCCGTCAGTCCTTGTGCTTTCGTTCATTTACACTGGTTGCGAAAAAACAGTTCTTACCGGCAGCATGAACCCGGACATGACGTACATAATTCAGGCTGTAATTCTTCTTTTCGTTACGGTCAGCCACACGAAAACACATTTTGGCAAAGGAGGAAAAGCATGAGAATCATTTTGAATATCTTAGTTTCTTCTGTTCCTCTAATGCTTGCCTCCGCCGGTGCGTTAATCAGCGAATACGCCGGTGTGCTTGCGGTTTTCATTGACGGAATAATTAATTTGTCGGCTTTTCTTACGTTTCTTTTTGCGTATTGTACCGGCAACACGTTAGCCGCCTGTCTGCTTTCCGGGCTTTGTGCGGCAGCAGTTTCTGTTCTCGCATCGGTGTATACCGAAAAAACAGAATCAAATCCGTTTGTCACAGGAATTGCGCTAAACTTATTTTCTGCCGGATTCACGTCCGTATGTTCGTCTGTCGTTTTCAAAACAAAAGGAGTTCTCTCTCCGGCGATTTTGAAGGCGAACTTTAATTTTGCAGAAGGTCTTTTTCCAACAATTTCAAACGGAACATCGGTTTTCGCCCTTTTCATACCGACGCTTGTTTGCGTATTATTTCTTTTTCCTGTAGTGAAATATACAAAATGGGGGCTTAGACTCGTTGTCGCCGGAAGTGACCCGAAACTCCTTAAAAAGAAAGGAGTGAATCCGGCTTTTTACAGATGCTCGTCGTGGCTGCTTGCAGCAGTTTTTGCGTCCGCCGCGGGTTCTGTCCTTACATTTCGTCTTTCGTCTTTCGTGCCAAACATCAGTTCCGGGCGCGGCTGGATTGCGCTTGCGGCAGTTTTCCTTGGAAGGCGGAATGTCTTTGGGGTGATAGCGTCATCGCTCCTGTTCACAGCAGCTGGATACGCGGCGGACAGCATTCAGACAGCCACAGGGGTCTCATTTATCCCGCCGTCGGTGCTTCCGGCTCTGCCGTACATAGCGGCAATCGCGGTGTTTTTCTTCGGAAAAAAGCCGGTGAAGTCACAAAAACGCAGCCACGCAATTAAGAATTGAAGTACGCAAGAAGGTCATCATCGTTGTCGGGTTCTGTCGTGAATGTTTTTTCTGGCTCTGTTTTTTCGGTGTTGTCGCCAAAATTTGCAGCATTCGCGAATGCCACGTTTTGTTCCAGAATGCTGCCAGTAACCACGCCACTCGTTTCGCCATCTTTTCCGTTGGAAAGCCCATTAATTTCGGTTTCTGAGCTGTCAGCGGCTTCTCCTGTATCACTTTCCGAATCGGATGTTATAAATGCCGAAAGTTCTTTTGAAAGATTTTTCATGTTGGTGCTTGACTCTACACTGAGTTCGCTAACCTGGAGCATCTTCTCAACAATGTCGTTTGCGCCTGTGCGAATCTCGTTGACACCCGTCTTTGACTCCGAGAATATGCCATGCATCTGCGCCATCGCTTCTGAAACCGCCATCTGCTGTGTGTTAAGCTGGTCGCATTGTCCGCTTATCTTTGAAGCGGTTGAAGCAACGGAATGAGTTCGCTTGTCTAATTCGTTTATTTTTTGGTCAACGGACCGCAAATCTTCTGTAATGTCATGGAGAGAATTGCTCATATCCTGCGCCTGTTCACTTACCCGTGCAAAGGCATCTGCCGCAAGACTGCTGGCTTTATCGGCATTCTTTACTTTTTTCACTATCGCGTTGATAGAAGCTGCTATTCGGTGTGAGTTATCAGCTGTTGATTCTGCCAAATTGCGGATTTCTTCAGCAACAACCGCGAATCCTTTTCCGGCTTCACCAGCATGTGCGCTCTCTATTGCCGCGTTCATAGAAAGAATGTTCGTCTGTTCGGCAACTCCGTTAATAATTTCGATAATGTCACCAATCTCATCGAGCTGACTAGTAATCTCGTTGAGCAGATCTGTAGTCGCGCTGATTTTGCTGTCACCGTCTGTAACGAACTGCTGTATACGCTCGGCATTCTGCGATTTTTCTATTGATGTGTCGGTTATTACCGTGACGAGTTTCGCCATCTTTGTTATGTCTGCAGAGTTTTGCGAAATAGAGTCGAACTGCTGCTGGTTGTCTACGACAAGAGCAAGCGCGATATCGGACATTTGCATCAGTTTTTCCATGGAGCTTTTTACAGCCTTTTCAAGGAGCTCGAACTGCCTGTTCAAAGACTCTATGCTCGTTCGTATCTGATGTGTGGCAGCCGCTGTCTGTGTGGCGGCTCCTTCGTATGTGTTCCCGAACTGCACTGCGATAGCCGCACCATGCTTAACATCCTGCAAAATGCTGTCGAGTGTAGAAACAGTTTCGTGAAGATCGCGCGTAAGGTCGCCCACCTCATCTTTTCTGTGGTCAGAAAGCTTTACTGTAAAGTTTTTGTCAGAAAGCTTTTTGGAAGCATCGCGCAAAGTCATTATACGCTTTGTTATTTTTCCTGTTGCGGCTCTTGTTAAGAAAAATGCTGTAATCGAGGATGTCACGATAATTATGAGAGTCACTACCAGAAACTGATAATATTTTTCCCAGCAAAAGCTGCTGAGACCTTCGCAGAGTTCTGTAAGCGATTTGTTGAAAGTATCATTTATGTAGACTATGTTTTTTTGAGTTGTAGATATATTGTATATTGCATTGTCTAGAACTGATGTGTCGCGCATGCCTTTAAGCTGCTTGACACCTTCCAAAAGGCCGTTCACTTTTACGGTGAGTTTTATAGCTGGATCGATGTTGTTATTTGTGATAATTTCGTTGTACTGTTTGGAAAGATCGTCGAAACTCGGTTGGATGTAGTTCCATGTTTTTATTACGGACGAAAGTTTTTCTTCTAGCTCTTCATCGAGCCGTTCCATAACGATAGGATTATTAAGTTCCTCAAATATGATGTTTGCTTGTTCCCTGAGCGATTCCCAATTGGTTGAAACATCGTCGTAAACGAACTGCCGTGCAAAAATAGCGTCGCTGTAGGAAACAAGCTTGTGAACGATAGTATCTGCGTTTTTTGCAGTTGACTCGTAGTCACGGAGCTTCATTATCTGCATGAAGCTCATGAACATAAAAACACTTATGGAGCAAGCGATTATAAGGAGCGAAATAATAATCGTTTGGAATTTTGCGTTAAGTTTCATCAAACCCTTCCATATAGCTTTCTATTTTAAAGTTATTCTTCGATGAGTTAAGCATATAGCAAGAACTTGAAAAAATAAACTGAAAAAACGCCCAATTCTTAACGTTTCCTTAATTTTTTTTCTCCTTGATTATCACATTCTCCAAATTCTCTTTTTCGTTCAGATAATTCCTAGAGGAATCAGTACGACAAGCAATACCGCGACGCTTCCCCAAAGGATGATAAGAAAACGTTTGCGTTTTGCAGGAGCCATGTCTGGAACATAGTTGCTCGCCAAAAAGAATGGAACGTATGTCGTTATGAATACAGGAATAACGCCCCACCATTTATAAACCCAGATAAAAGAATGATTTGATGTTCCTGCGAGGAACGATTCGAACAAAGCAAAAAGAAGTGCCATCTCAATAGCGACAACGAGTTTGCAGCTTATACCTTTCTTTCCGTTCTTGGTGAAATATCTTTTGGTGCGGTCTTGGGGCATCATCCTGAATGATATTATTCCTGCCAGCGAGAACATCATGGAAAGTTCCCAGCAGACACCGATCAACAGAATGAAAGTCGTGGAATCGTTGCTTACTGACCATAGCGGGTATCCGGAAATATGCCCGATAATCGCGTTCACAATTTCATACAACCAGTGTACGCCATAAAGCGCGAGTCCAGCGAAGACAGCCTCGTAATTCTTTTTGTGGATTTCAGTCCAGTACACATAAAAAACAACTGCAAGTATAAAAATAAACGTCCAGTTGAAGTTTTCGGTACTTCTTACCCTGATGTTATCGACAAGCCCTTTTGCAAAATCGGAGCCGTCTCCCCAGAATTTAAACATATATCCTCCTCTTTTTTACAATCTTGCTGCCTGTTTCCATAAAACGTTTTTGTAACACGACAGCAAAAGCTCAACTGTTTTCAGGATAACATGAAAGTTTTATTCACGCCAGAAAAAGTTTTTTTTGATTTTTGAAAAGCACGGTTTATGAGAAAGTATGGGGGGGAGTTTTTTCTGTGTAAAATTTTCATTTGATGTAAATGCGGTCTTAAATCTTAAAGAAGCCCTACAGATTTTAAAATCGCCACATCATTAAGAAGTGTCTGGTCATCTGGGAACTCGGAAAGCCCCTGTTCCAGAATTTTTATTGCCTCTTTGTAATTGCCGCTGTTTGCTTGTGTTACAAAAGCATTATGAATATCGATAATGCAGTCGGTGTAGAAAATTTGAGTAGTTTGTTTGAACGTTTCGCTTTCAGGTAACTGAGTTTGTGCCGTAAGCGAATCCTGGTAGCCTTCGCGGAATTCGCAGTTATTCATGCGTTCTGTCAGAATTATTAGCCAAGTGTTTTCCAGTTCTGTTGATAAGCGTTTCCTTTGCGCGGAAGATAAATCAGCTGAGTTTAGCAAGTCATATATAATTTCTGTTTTTTGATATGGCTCAGCTCCATCCGTTTTTGAGGTAATTAGTATTTCCGTAATAATTTCTTGCGATTCCGCAAGTTGCTTTTTCGAGATGTATGGTTTCAGTTTAGAGAAAGATGTATTCGCTAGGTCATAGTTTTTTTCTTGGAAACAAAGGTAAATAAGATTGTTGCATGCGGCATCCATATTATCCTGCAAAGCAGAATTTTTGCCCCATCGTTTTATAAAACTTGCGAACCAGCTTACAATTTCTTCATATTTTGATGCTGGATAAGAATCTAAGTCGATGGATACATCATGTATGTAGGAGCATGGAAATCCGAAAAAATCTTCCTGGATTTGATGTTGCGCAGAAGATTTCTCATTTTTTACAAGGTCATACAGAGCGCCCATACTTGGAATGGCAGAATAATAGTCTCCGCTTTTCTGGTAATCAGCACAAAGATTGTTTGCGACTAACCCGACAAATACTTTGTCGCTCACTTCCTGGCGGTTCTCATAATCTGATGCAGGAACGCTGTAGTACAATTTCATGTTATCACCGTAGTCAATCGTGCCAGTGGTTCCAGAATTGAATCCATATGGATTTGTCGTCTCTACGTCAATGCGGTGTTTTTTGCCTGTCGTTTTGTTTTTGATGTATATGGAGCAGAATGCGTGTTCGGGTGTTTTTTGTCCTCTTACCTCAAGCCCGGCGGCTTTTGCCGCAGCCATGTAGATAAGAGCCGATGATACGCAGTTATAGTAGCCAGTCTCGAAAACTGTATTTATTTTCGATTGGTCTTCATTGTATTCAAAAAGCGTGTTTTTATACAAAAGCATGAGTATTGCTTTTCCACGTTCTTCTTCGCTCATCTGCATGTATTCTGGCGAGGATACTTCTTTTTTTATACGCTCGAATTTCTGGAACGCACGCCGAGCTGTAACTGATGAAAGAGAGCATTCCGAGAACAGAAGTGAAAGTGTGAGAATCTCATCAGCGGTAAGAATTTTATCGGGAGTGTAGCCTAGCTCTTCTTCTGCTGTAAAAAGCGGCTCAATTGAAGGAAACTGGGTTGGAATATCAGATGATGTCAAGGAAACTGAGCGTTGCGATGATGGAATTGTAACAGAGGTATGCTGTGATGATACGATTGCGCTTTGGGCGAATAAATTTACAGAGGCAACAAATAAGATTGCTGCTACGGTTACTAATTTCAAAACTCTCATAGAAAAACACTAAATCATAAAGATACTGTTGTCAACATCAGATGACAATCAAAACTTCTTGCCTATTTTTTTCTTTCCTCTTAAAATCAAAAGCATGTAATTTTTCTTTTTTGAGGAGATAAGAAAAAATGAAAAGAATTATGTTTGTTCTGATAGCAGTTGTGACTTTGTTCTGTACTGTAAGCTGTAAAAAAACAGAAAAGAAAGATGCCGTCAGCGCATTGGAAGGAAGAGGAACTTTTGTCCTCGGTTTGGATGATTCATTCCCACCGCTTGGTTATAGGAATGATAACAATGAAATTGTAGGTTATGATATCGACCTTGCGAAAGAAGTCGCAAAAAGACTTGGTGTTGAGTTTAAGGCACAACCAATCGACTGGGATGCAAAGGAATTTGAGCTTGAGACTGGAAAAATCGACTGTATCTGGAACGGTTTTACAATCACAGAAGAAAGGAAGAATGCACTTTCTTTCACGTTCGCATACTTGAACAATGAACAGGTTCTTGTCGTAAGAAATGACAGCGGAATCAAGACACTTGCAGATATGAACGGCAAAAAGCTTGGTATTCAGAGTGGTTCAAGCGCCCAGGATGCTGTTGATGAAGAAGCTAATAAAGCGTTCAAGGCTGGACTTAAGGAAATCGTTCCATTTAAAGATAATATCACTGCATTGAACGATCTTAAAATCGGTGGTGTAGATGGCGTTGTGATGGACAGTGTTGTGGCAAACTATTCAATCGCACAGACTGGTGAGCCGTTTTATGTAGTTTCAGAGGCACTCGCGAATGAGGCTTACGGAATCGGTTTCAGAAAGAACGAGCCGGAGCTGCGTGACAAAGTTCAGGAAATCCTTCTTGAAATGCAGAAAGACGGAACTATCGCCAATATCAGCAAGGCATGGTTCGGTAAAGATGTAAGCGTAATAGGAAAATAATCCTTTTATGGGCTTTGAAAGATATTTGAAGACACTTCAAGCTATGCTGAGCGGTTCTCTTACGTCGCTTGAAGTGTTCTTTCTTACTCTGATTTTTTCAATTCCTCTCGCGCTTCCAATTGCAATGGGACGCATGTCAAAGAATAAACTTTTATCAGGGTTGGTGAATGTTTTCCTTTTGATAATCAGGGGAACGCCTCTTATGCTCCAGCTTCTTGTCGTTTATTTCGGACCGGGGCTTTTTATAAGGTGGCTTGTGAATCTTGGCTATGCCGTGAACTTCAGCTGGAACCGATTTGCAGCTGCAATTATCGCTCTTTCAATAAATTATGCGGCATATTTCGCAGAGATTTACAGAGGTGGAATAGAGTCTATTCCAAAAGGTCAGTATGAGGCTTCAAAGGTCTTAGGATATACATCCGGGCAGACATTCTTCAGAATTGTTCTGCCTCAGGTTGTAAAACGAATTGTACCTGCTATGGGAAACGAAGTAATTACTCTTGTAAAGGACACAGCGCTTGTCTCTGTAATTGGTGTTTCCGAGCTTCTTATGGTCGCAAAGGAACGGCAGGGAGCTTTGTTCAGTTTTATTCCATTGTTTTTAGCAGGTATATTCTATTTCGTAATGAACTGGATTGTTTCTTTTGTTTTCCAAAGATTAGAAAAGAAACTTGCCTATTATAACTGAATTTTGCTTGTGGCGAGCGTAATTCCGCAGCGAGACTTCTTATAAGCTTGGTTGTAAATCGCTGCGGATATTTGAATACTTGCGTTAGGAAAAAATATGTCTGAAATTATCACAGTTGAGAATTTGAAAAAGTCATTCGGAAATCTTGATGTTATAAAGGGAATTTCGTTTTCAGTGCAAAAAGGCGAGGTTCTTGGAATAATCGGGCCGAGCGGTTCAGGAAAATCGACTATTTTGCGTTGCATTTCACAGCTTGAAGACGTTACGGATGGAACAATCAAGATTTGCGGAGAAACGCTCGTTGAGAATGGTATTTATTCAGACAAGGCAAAACGCCACGCAATAATCCTTAAAAGCGGACTTGTATTTCAGAATTTCAACCTTTTTCCACATTATTCAGTTCTAAAAAATGTTGCCGACCCGCAGATACGTGTGCTGAAAAAAAGCAGGCACGAAGCGGAAGATGTCGCGATGGAGCTGCTGCATCGGATGGGACTTGAATCTAAAGCGGGAGCATATCCGTGTGAGCTTAGCGGAGGGCAGCAGCAGCGCGTTTCCATTGCGCGTGCGCTTGCGTTGAAGCCCGAAGTCCTTCTTTTTGATGAGCCGACATCCGCGCTCGACCCGGAGCTTACAGGCGAGATTCTTGCTGTAATAAAAGAGCTCGCTGCTGAAAAAATGACAATGGTTGTAGTCACTCATGAAATGGCCTTCGCGCGGGATATTTCCAGCCATGTCATCTTTATGGACGGTGGTGTAATCGTGGAAGAAGGTTCCCCTGAAGACGTGATAAACAATCCTCAGGTTGAAAGAACACAGTCGTTTTTGTCCAGATTTTCGAATAAATAATAGAAATGATTTTTATATCGTTGCTACATGAGAAGGAAAAGAAAAAAATCTTGACATACATATATAATATATGTATGTTATAACTATGGCAGTACATTTAAGAAAAAAACCGGTTACGGTTTATTTACAGGAATTAAAGTATCTCATGTTTCAGCAGATGGCTGTAGCCCAGAATCGTAAAGCGGCAGAATTGGTCCGAGAGGCAATGGATGAGTATATTCAAAACCATTCGAAGCCAAAAAAATCTCTTGAAGAATGGCAGCCTGTTTCGCTCGGCGGAATAAAGCCAGGTGCTCAAGACTGGCTTTCAAAAGACTATCAGGACGAAATGCTTGGGAGCGCATCTTGGTAGGAATCGACACAACTTTTCTTATAGACTTGGAGATTCTGGATTCGCCGCGCCACAATGGTGCTGTAAAGCTGTTCGAGAAATGGCTTAAAGAAAAGCATTCAGTGCTTGTCATTTTTAATCAGACTTTTCTTGAATTCCAGCATGTTATAACGGATTCACGCCGGTTTGTTTCACCGCTTACAATGGAGCAGGCAATTGAGCGCACTTGGTTTTGGGTGGATCAGGATAGGGTGAAAGTTATTTACCCAGATGATAATTCACTTAAGCGCGCGCTTCTTTGGACGAACATGTACAAACTCGGCCGTAAACGCATTCAGGACACCCACATGGCGGCTTCTTTCGCAGAAGCCGGTGTAACAGAGCTCTGGACGGCGAATCCAGCCGATTTTGAAATGTTTGAGACATTCGACCTCGTTGAGTATAAGTGAGCGAAATTGATAAGACCTTTTTATAGTAAAA
>JAEEGL012054867.1_pt1 | contig 11698 bp, 10 predicted proteins | sample 9134231 | NCBI WGS metagenome assembly JAEEGL01 (sample SAMN16246548, study PRJNA631951) | gut metagenome | biome: gut microbiome; feature: rumen; material: fiber-attached | host: Bos | place: Iran: Karaj | collected 2018-10
TATACTCAGTCGGGGTACAAGCTCCGACTGAGTTAAAACGCTCCGCGGGATGCGCACGGATTCGAATAGGAAGTGAGTCTGCTAAAGCAGACCCGAATCCGGCGCGCAAGACTCGCGAGCGAGTCTTGACATATTTGGTAATTGTGAAACGACTATGCATAAAACAATATACAATTATGTTTCGTTCCGCAATTTCCTGATTAGATAAATGATAAAGAGGAGTAAGGTGAATATGTATACGTTGCAGACAAGCGACTGCTTTGACAGCGCTCATTTTTTGAAAGGGTACGAGGGCAAATGCAGTAACATCCATGGGCACAGATGGAAGGTTGAGGTTACTGTCGCCGCTGCTTCTTTAGAGGAGGAAGGCAGTACAAGAGGAATGGTGGTTGATTTTAAGACACTTAAGGATGATCTTAGTGAGCTTTGCGATTATTTTGACCACAGCCTTATTATCGAAAAGGGAAGCCTTAAAGAGACTACATTAAAGGCATTATTGTCAGAGGATTTTCGTATAGTTGAGATGGATTTTCGCCCTACGGCTGAAAACTTTGCGAAATATGTATATGAGGAAATGACAGACAAAGGATATCAGGTGGTGCTTTCTAAGGTTTATGAGACACCGAAGAACTGTGCAGGTTATGCGCCTGATTATAGCGAAGAATAAGGCGATGTTTTTATAGGAGTTTGCGATGAATAATAAAGATGGCAAATTAGAATGTGTGCCTGAGTATGGTGAGCCGGTCTTTAAGGTTGTTGAACAATTTTTAAGCATTAACGGCGAAGGAAGACGCGCAGGACAGCTTGCTTTGTTTGTAAGATTTGCGGGATGTAATCTAGACTGTGAATACTGTGATACAAGGTGGGCTAATGAGAGGGATGCTTCTTATGATGCATATACCTGTGACCTTCTGTATGAAATGATAACGGGAGCGGGTATCAACAATATAACCTTGACGGGTGGTGAGCCTTTACTGCAGCCGGGTATCGGCATACTGTTAGATCATCTTCGTACGGAAAGAAGGCTTAATATCGAGGTCGAGACTAATGGCAGCATAGATATCGAACCGTTTTTTACAAAGCGGGAGGATTTCATTTCGGATAATGTAACATTTACTCTCGATTATAAAACCAGGGCAAGCGGTATGGAGAGTCGGATGTGCATGCATAATTATGAGCTTGTCAGGGATATTGATACTGTGAAGTTTGTTGTTGGAAGTGTCGGTGATATTGAAACGGCAGTTGATGTTATCAAAAAATACCGGCTCAAGGAAAAGGGATGTTGCATATTTATAAGTCCTTGCTTTGGAAAAATAGAACCACGTGAGATTGTGGAGTATATGGTTAAGAACAGAATAAACGATGTAAATGTTCAGCTGCAGCTGCACAAATATATCTGGGATCCGGACAGACGGGGCGTATAGATTGTCTAATAGTTAATTGAATATGAATATATTAATATAAATTTATGTTTTTGAAATTTGAAAGGAAAGGTTTAAATTATGGCTATTGATCAGGAAGCAATTAAGAAGCATATCAAAGGGATCATCGAAGCGTTAGGTGATGACCCGGAAAGAGAGGGTATACGTGAAACTCCCGAGAGGGTTGCAAGAATGTATGCCGAGGTTTTTGAGGGGATGAATTACACCAATGATGAGATAGCTTCGATGTTCTCAAAGTGCTTTGTCGTTCCCGAGAACGGAAAGCATGATATGGTGGTTGTTAAGGATATAGACGTTTTCAGCTATTGTGAGCACCATCTTGCGCTTATGTATGACATGAAGGTGACGGTGGCATATATTCCTAAGGGTAAGGTGATAGGTTTATCCAAGATTGCAAGAATAGCGGATATGGTCGCAAAAAGATTGCAGCTGCAGGAGCGTATAGGAACGGATATAGCTGAGGTTATCGAGAAGGCGACAGGCTCGCCGGATGTTGCAGTATATATCGAAGGCACACATAGTTGTATGACAGCAAGAGGTATCAAGAAATCAACGGCGAGAACGATCACGACAACATTTAGAGGCAAATTTGAGAAGGATATGGAGCTTCAGAATAAGCTTTTAATGATGATCAAATGATAAGCTGCTAGAATTACGAAGTGATGGAGAAACTCGTATATCAAAAAAGGTATGAATGGAGAGATAGTATGAAGTTAAGTACAAGAAATAAAGACGCATGTGTGGTTGTTTTTTCAGGAGGACAGGACAGTACTACCTGTCTGCTGTGGGCAATGAAGCAGTATAAAGAGGTTGTTGCGGTATCCTTTGATTACGGACAGAGGCATAAGGCGGAGCTTGACTGTGCAAAAGAGATTACTGATGAGTTAAATGTTGAATGGCATGTGATGGATATGTCGCTTCTTAATCAGTTAGCACCGAATTCTTTAACTCGTTCAGATATTAAGGTTCAGCAGGAAGAGGCGGCGGACGGCGAGGTTCCTAACAGCGTTGTTGATGGAAGAAATATGCTGTTTCTTACATTTGCTGCAGTATTTGCAAAACAGAGAGGCATAACTGATATTATCACCGGAGTTTCACAGAGTGATTTTTCGGGATATCCGGATTGCAGGGATGTGTTTATTAAATCGCTTAATGCTACACTTGACCTTGCTATGGATTATACCTTTTGTGTAATCACGCCGCTTATGTGGATAGATAAATGCGAAACCTGGAAAATGGCTGATGAGCTTGGAGGTCTTTCTCTTGTGCGCGACAAGACTCTTACCTGCTACAACGGTATCAGGGGAGAAGGATGCGGTAATTGCCCAAGCTGTAAGCTCAGAAAAGCAGGCTATGATAAGTTTGTGGAATTGTACAGAAATAATAATTGATAAAAACTACTGGTATAATATTGCAATATAGGAAGAAAATAGTTATAATAAAACGATTTGTTATATCTTAGATTAGGATGTCTCATCTAATAGAAATCTTTAGGTGGGGCGAGTCTTGAATCTAAACTATTGGGAGGATATCAGGCGGAAATGAAGAATATGTTGTTTATCCTTAATCCTTCTGCCGGAAGAAAGCATATTAAAAGTAAGCTGTTTGATATTGTGGATATATTTGTCAAAGGTGGCTACAATGTCAAGGTTTACCCGACTCAGGCAAAGAATGATGCCAGAAGGATAGTATCTGAGGAAGGATGGATCAATGATCTGATCGTATGTGCCGGTGGAGATGGAACCTTAGATGAGGTGGTTGGTGGTCTTATGGATTGTGGATGTGATACTCCTATCGGTTATATACCATGCGGAACCACTAATGATTTTGCAAGAAGTCTCGGAATACCCAAAGATCATATAAGAGCAGCGAAGCGTATTATCAAATACGATCCAAAGCCTATAGATATAGGATCATTTAACGGCGACAGTTTTGTATATGTTGCTGCTTTTGGCGCGTTTACCGAGGTTACATATACTACTCCACAGGAATATAAGAATTATTTCGGACATATGGCATATGTATTAGAAGGGATAAAGAGTGTTCCCAATCTTACTCCGCACCATATGAGAATAGTTCATGACGGCAATGTAATAGAGGATGATTTTATATTGGGAATGGTGACAAACTCGCTTACTGTCGGGGGATTCACAAGTCCTAATGCTAAGCTTGCCAAGTTTGATGACGGATTGTTCGAGGCGCTGTTGGTTAAGTATCCGACGAATCCGCTTGATTTTCAGGCAACCGTAACCTCGTATTTTATGGGCGATTATAATCCTGATTTTATGTATCAGTTTAAGGCTAAGCATGTAGTTATAGAAAGTCCTGAGGCGGTAATGTGGACGTTGGATGGCGAATTTGGTGGCAGCGTGACTTATACTGAAATTGATAATAAGTGGCATGCTGTTAATATTATCAAGAAATAAAATGAAATGAGTGACAAAATGTAATTTTGACATTTATGCCATGAGTTAAAAATTAATTATTTATAGAATAGAGAGGACATAATAATGGGTAAATATTTTGGTACAGACGGTTTCAGAGGTGAGGCTAATGTTAATCTTACTGTGGAGCATGCGTACAAGGTAGGAAGATATTTAGGCTACTATTACGGTAAGAATCATGAAGACGGTAAAGCAAGTATCGTTATCGGTAAGGATACCAGACGTTCTTCATATATGTTTGAATATTCTTTGGTTGCAGGACTTACTGCAAGCGGAGCGGATGTATATCTTATGCATGTTACTCCAACACCAAGTGTATCTTATATTGTAAGACTTGATGATTTTGATTGTGGAATAATGATCTCCGCAAGTCATAATCCTTATTACGATAACGGTATCAAGATCATTAACGGACAGGGTTCTAAGGTTGAAGCGTTTGTTGAAGATGAGATTGAGGCATATATAGACGGCGAAATACCGGAGATTCCCCTTGCAAAGAGAGAAAAAATAGGAAGAACGGTTGATTATTCAATGGGAAGAAACAGATATATCGGTTATCTGATGACACTTGCTACCCGTTCGTATAAGCATAAGAGAATCGGACTTGACTGTGCCAACGGCGCATCATCTACTGTAGCCAAATCAGTATTTGAAGCATTGGGCGCTAAGACCTATGTGATCAATAATGATCCGGATGGAACCAATATCAATGAAAACTGTGGTTCTACCCATATAGAGCAGCTGCAGCAGTTGGTAAAGGATAAGCAGCTTGATATCGGATTTGCCTATGATGGTGATGCAGACAGATGTCTTGCGGTTGATGAGAATGGAGAGATCATCGACGGAGATAAGATTCTTTATGCGTGTGGATGTTATTTATCTGAGAGAGGCGAGCTTAATAATAATACTGTTGTTACGACAGTTATGTCTAATCTTGGATTATATAAGGCGTTTGACAGAAAGAAGATATCATATGAGAAGACAGCGGTCGGCGATAAATATGTATTTGAGAATATGATGGAAAACGGTCATTCGTTAGGCGGTGAGCAGAGTGGTCATATAATCTTTTCTAAATATGCAACAACCGGTGACGGAGTGCTTACCTCTATCAAGCTTATGGAGGTTATACTTGAAAAGAAGGTTGCCGCTTCAGAGCTTTTCAGGGATTTAAAGATATATCCACAGCTTCTTCAGAATGTAAGAGTAAAGAGCAAACCGGAAGCAAGAGAAGATGAGGATGTAAAGGCAGCGGTAAAGAAGGTTGAGGAAGCCTTAGGCGATGAAGGAAGAATACTGTTGCGGGAAAGTGGTACTGAACCTGTTATACGTGTAATGGTTGAGGCCACTACAGATGAGCTTTGTAAAAAATATGTTGATGAAGTTATAGATGTGATTAAGCAGAAGGGGCATGCATCTTAAGGAGCCGGATGATGAAAAAACGTGAACAGTTTAAGCGAGTGATCAGTTTTTTTGAAGGATTTGTGATACTTGCGGCACATGTCCTGCTTTTTGCATACGTATGGTACGGATATTACGTTCAGCAGTTAAAGATTCCATTCTTCCGTCGTGGTGACTGGGCGGTTATAGGAATGTATGCTTTGATCTTATTTTTGCTTACTAATCTTTTTGGCGGGTTTAAGATCGGCTATCTGCGTCTGATGGATGTACTTTATTCGCAGATATTGTCATTGCTTAGTACCAATGTAGTTGCTTATGTACAGGTAGTTCTTATCAGCCGGAAATATCTAAGCGCAACGCCGCTTATTAAGATGACTTTAGTGCAGCTTATATTCATTCTGCTGTGGGTACTGATATGTAAGATCATTTATGCGGCACTTTATCCGCCAAGGCAGATGCTATTGGTGTGCTATGACAGAGATCCTGACGATATTATCTTAAAGATGAGTTCAAGACAGGACAAGTATGAGATATGTGATATTGCTGATCTTAATGAGGAGCCGTTAGATGCTGTCTGTGAGATGGTTAAGGATTATGAAGCAGTTCTTATCTATGATATACCTGCCTATGAGCGTAATATAATACTTAAGCGCTGTTTTACCGAATGTGTGAGAACTTATGTTACGCCTAAGATCTCGGATATTCTGTTAAGGGGAGCGGACAATATTCATATTTTCGATACGCCTTTGTATCTTTCAAGAAATAAAGGTCTTTCGGGTGATCAGATCATCTTCAAAAGATTATTGGATATTTTGATAAGTATACCACTTGCGGTAATACTTATGCCGTTGTTTTTGATCATAGCTTTTCTTATTAAGGTATATGACGGTGGTCCGGTATTATATAAACAGCCAAGACTTACAATAGACGGTAAGATTTTTAATATATACAAATTTCGAAGTATGCGAATGGATTCGGAAAAATATGGAGCCCAGCTTGCTAAGAAAAATGATGACAGGGTAACTCCTGTAGGAAAAGTATTAAGAATGCTTCATTTTGATGAATTCCCACAGCTTATTAATATTATAAAGGGTGATATGTCTGTTGTAGGACCAAGACCTGAAAGACCTGAGATAGCAAAGCAGTATCAGGAGATCATTCCTGAATTTGATTTCAGACTTAAGGTTAAGGCCGGACTTACGGGATATGCTCAGGTGTACGGAAAATACAATACTACACCATATGACAAGCTGAAATTGGATCTGACATATATAGAGAATTATTCTTTCTGGCTGGATATTAAGCTTATACTTCTCACCTTTAAGATTCTGTTTCAAAAGGATAATACAGAAGGAATCGACGCGACACAGATTACTGCTATCAAGAAAAAGAGGGAGTAATTTCCGGTATGAGTAAAGCATTATTAAAGGTTTTGTTCTCGGATCTTATCCGGATAATTACCTTTCCGCTCCGGCTTATGCCGGTTAAAAAAAACAGAATACTGTTTACGGGACTTACCGGCGGCAATGTATATGATTATTCCTGCAATCCCAAGTATATCTATGAATATCTAAGAGATAATCATAAGGATCAATATGAGTTTGTATGGATGGTTTCAGACCCGCTAAGGTATGGCTTTTTGAAAGAAGAAGGAGTTAAGCTTTATAAGCATTTTGCTGTTTCTTCTTTTCCTGTATTATTGACATCAAAAATAGTGGTTACCAACGGTTCGTATGCACCATGGTTTCCGTTTCGAAGGTCGCAGTATGTTATTAATACCTGGCATGGCGGAGGAGCATACAAAAAGGTCGAGAATGGGAGACCTGATGCTGATTATGCAACAAGACGAAGAGCGAAATTAACTGCGGATAATATTGATCTGTTTCTTGCAAGCTGCAGAGTGCAGGAGGAACAGATGATTAAAACCACGTATAATTATAACGGTGAGGTTTTAAGAGCCGGTACACCTAGAAATGATAAACTTGTAACGGGCGATACGGATCTGATGGCAGAGAAGGTCAGAGCTGCTTTTAGCATACCAAAGGATGGCAGGATAGTGCTGTATGCTCCGACATACAGGAATTTGAAAACCGGGGTTATACTGGATAGTGATCGTATTTTGAAAAAGCTTGAGGAAAACGGAGATAAATGGTATTTTTTGAGTCGTTACCATCGTTATCATACCGGAGAAAGCAATGTTAAGGTTGTTGGGAAACGTGTAATAGTGGCAGCGGATTATCCTGATATGCAGGAACTATTAGCTTCCGCCGATCTGCTTATAACGGATTATTCATCTTGCGTATGGGATTATTCATTTTTGAACCGACCATGTGTATTATTTGTTCCTGACAAGGAAGAATATAACATTAATACCGGCTTTTATGTTGGTATGGAAAGATGGCCCTTTCCGGAAACATTTACTATTGAAGAATTGGCGGATAAAGCCGCTTTATTATTAGAGGATAAGGAAAGAAATCTCCCTTATTGGAGAGGACTTAAAGGACATATAGATGAGCTTGGAAGCTATGAGAGTGGAAAGGCTTGCAGCATTGTTGCAAAAAGGATAGCTTTAGTTACATCAGAGAGTGATCCTTTGATAAGAAGGCTTGTAAAGGGGATGGTCTTTAAGGTGTTATATCCGCTTGTTTACAGACTTGCCGCTATAAGACCGGTAAAGACCAATAAAGTAATATTTGTTGAAAATCACGAGGATTATCTTACTGATAATTTTGTGAATATATATGATCGTTTATCTGATATAAGAAGTACAGACGGTAAACCTTTTGAGAGAAAGATACATTATCTTAAGGTGGCAAGCTCGGGGTGGGGAGCGATCATTAGGCGTTCCCTTCATCTGATATGGGATATGGGCAATGCAGGCTATGTTTTTCTTGATGAATCCAACAGTCTTTTCGGTGCGTTTAGGCTTAAGGAAAATACAAAGCTTATACAGCTCTGGCATGCCTGCGGCGCATTTAAAAAATGGGGCTTTTCGGTAGCGGATAAATCCTTTGGTGATGATAAAAGTACGCTTATGCGTTATTCCGGACACAGGAATTATTCCCTGGTTCCTGTCAGCGGTGCTGAGGTCATATGGGCTTATGAGGAGGCATTTGGATTATCACATAAAAGAGGGATCGTTAAACCGTTAGGAGTAAGCAGAACAGATATTTATTATGATGAAAACAGAAGGAAAGAAGCTTATGAAAAGCTTGATAAATTATCTGTAAAGCTTAATGGGAGAAAAATCGTATCATATCTGCCTACATTTAGAGGAAGCATAGCAAAGGCCAAAGGCCCAAAGGAGTTTGAGCCGAAGCTTCTTAGAAGATTTGGTGATGAAATGGTTTTTCTTATAAAAAACCATCCTTTTGTTAAAGAGCCTTTTGACATTCCGGAAAACTGCAGGGATTTTTGCATGGAGATCCATGATGAGCTTAGCATTGAAGATATGATAATGGTTTCAGACATCTGTATAACGGATTATTCGTCAGTAGTGTTTGAATATGCCCTTATGAATAAACCGATCATTTTCTATGCATTTGATGTAGATAGCTATGATCTGGAAAGAGGTTTTTATTATAAATATATGGATTTTGTTCCGGGTCCGGTGGCGTTTGATATGGAGAAGCTTTGTGATATTATAGAGAATATTGATGATTTTGATCATGAAAGACTTAGAAGCTTTAAGGAAAGATTTATGAGCGGATGCGACGGCAAAGCAACGGAGCGCATCTTAAAGGAAATCGGAATATTGTAAAGTTATAATTATGATTATGGAGGTAAGAAAATGGAAGGAAGCAATGTTTTCGGAGTAGTACTTGCAGGCGGTGTTGGAACCCGTATGGGTAATGTGGAAAAACCCAAGCAGTTTATGGAGATCGGTGGCAAACCGATAATTATTCATACTATTGAAAAGTTTGTTATGAATCCTCAGTTTGATGAGATTCTTGTACTTTCACCAAAGCAGTGGATAAAGCATACACAGGATCTTATCAAAAAGTATATACCCGGTGTTGCTAATATTGTAGTTATCAGTGGAGGCTCTACAAGAAATGAGACTATTATGAATTCAATTGCATATATTGAGGAACAGGGTAAGCTTAATGATGATACGATAATAGTAACTCATGATTCCGTAAGACCCTTTGTAACTCACAGAATATTGGAAGAAAATATCAAATATGCGAAGGAATTCGGGGCATGCGATACTGTGATCCCGGCTACGGATACTATAGTTGAGAGTAAAAATAATGAGCTTATTTCGTCTATTCCTGACCGATCTACCATGTATCAGGGGCAGACTCCGCAGTCATTTAAAGCTGTTCAGCTTCGTGAGCTCTATGAGGGACTTAGTGAGGAAGAGAAAAAGATCCTTACGGATGCCTGCAAGATCATGGTAATAAAGGGAGAAAAGGTTCACCTTGTAGAAGGCGAGGTTTCTAATATCAAGATAACATATCCGTATGATCTTCGTGTTGCGGAATCACTGCTTGGAGCATAATGATTAACGGAATAATAGTATAATAATACCTTAATTGCAGATTTTTATTGTTGATAGTAACATTTACCGGTTATCGCATAAAGTAATATATTTTTAATTGCTTTTGCAGGGTTAATATAAACAGGAGGCATATTGTATGTTAAGTGCTGTATATCAGTTGAAGCGTCCGAGACAGTTTGAATTAGTATATAAAGATATCACATTAGATAATGAGCATGTGATCGTAAGACCGACACATTTATCTATATGTAATGCGGATCAGAGATATTATCAGGGAATAAGACCACAGGAGGTTTTGAAAAAGAAGCTTCCGATGGCGCTTATTCATGAGGCGATAGGAAGGGTTGTGTACGATCCGACAGGAACGTTTTCTGTTGGAGATCATGTGGTAATGATCCCTAATCTTCCGTGTGAGGAGGATCCTGTAATAGCGGAGAATTATCTTAGAAGTTCTAAGTTTCGTGCAAGTGGAACAGATGGTTTCCTTCAGGAATATGTTCAGACCACAAAGGACAGACTGGTGCTGCTGCCTAACGATATCAATTATACTGTGGCTGCATTTTCTGAACTTGTGAGTGTAAGTATGCATTCCATCTCAAGATTTATGAAGACGGCTCATGAGAGAAGAGAGCGTATAGGAGTATGGGGAGACGGTAACCTTGGTTATATAACCTCGCTGCTTTTAAAAACTCTTTATCCTGAGATAGAGGTGTACGTTTTCGGTAAGAATGAATCAAAGCTTCAGGATTTCACATTTGCTGATGGAATATATCAGATCAGCCAGATCCCTGAGGATTTTTGTATGGATCACGCCTTTGAGTGTGTTGGAGGTGGTGGAGCCCACAAGGCAATTAACCAGATAATAGATTACATTAAGCCGGAGGGAACGATAGGAATTCTCGGAGTATCAGAAGAGCTTGCGCCGATCAATACGAGAATGGTTTTGGAAAAAGGATTAAGGATAATCGGAAGCAGCAGAAGTGGCAGAGTGGATTTTGTCAACCTTGTGGAGCTTTATAAGGAAAAGCCGGAGGTTGTTGACTATCTCGAGAATATTGTCGGTGAACAGATTGTTATCAGAGAGATCAGGGATATCGCAAGAGCCTTTGAAAAGGATAGTCATAAGCTTATCGGAAAGACTGTAATGATCTGGGAAAAATAAGCTTGCTAAGAGGGTATATTTGTTTATGAAGGATATTCAGGTTTCGGTTATTGTTCCGGTATATAATTGTGTGAAATATATAGAGAAAGCATTGTCATCTGTATTAAAACAGGGGACAAGTTGGGAGTGTATAATAGTAGATGACTGTTCTACTGATGGAACGGATAAGGTTATATCGGGATTTCTTAAAGATGAACGGTTTAAGTATGTAAGAAATGAAAAGAATATGGGAGTGGCTGCCGGAAGAAATCTCGGAGTTTCAATGGCTTTGGGCAAATATATCGCTTTTCTTGATGGTGACGATTACTGGACTGATGATAAGCTTGAAAAACAGTTTAAGCTCATGGAGGATAAGAATGCCGTGCTTAGCTCGACAGGCAGAGAGCTTATGGACGAAGACGGAAGGCTTACCGGAAAGATAATAGGTATTCCGCAGGAGATAACATATAGAAAGCTTATTAAAGGAAATGTTATCAATACCTCGGGAGCAATGGTAAGGCGGGATGTGGCGCTAAAGTTTCCGATGACAGAGGATCATTTACATGAGGATTATATTATGTGGCTGTCAATTCTTAAGGAATATGATAAAGCCTTTGGCATAAATGAACCTCTTTTGAAATATCGTATAGTAAAGGGCTCAAAATCCGCCAACAAATTCAAATCTGCCGGTATGACCTATGGAGTATACAGATATGTGGGTATGGGAAGGCTTAAGGCTTTCTACTGTTTTTGTAATTACGCGGTCAGA
>JAEEGL012459615.1_pt1 | contig 11698 bp, 8 predicted proteins | sample 9134231 | NCBI WGS metagenome assembly JAEEGL01 (sample SAMN16246548, study PRJNA631951) | gut metagenome | biome: gut microbiome; feature: rumen; material: fiber-attached | host: Bos | place: Iran: Karaj | collected 2018-10
CTCTGAGTGTTGCGAAAAAGTCATCTCCATATCGCTCCATAGGAAGATCGCCGTAAGCATCGCTTGGCTCGTACTCAACAAATTTATCTGTATCCATATCTACATAGTACAGATCGATATAATCCTCAGAAAGAGCCCTTGCCACATATGTATATGTAAGCGACGGATCCTGCGTTTTTTTATCATTTACGGAAAGAATAACAGTTGCTATCGCTGAAAAACCGGTTACTTCATTGACTGCGATCCTGCGCACAAAAAGCTGTAGTGCTACGCCTTTTCGTGTCTGTTCTTCCAAAATAGCTCTTCTTCCATCTTTCGCACACTGCCTGAGAGCCCTGAAATATGTATCTCCTGCTACACCTTCAAATTCTGACAGATCATAATCCTTTTTAACATCGAGATTAGACATATTCCTGCCCATAAAGTCTCTAAATGACTTGTTGGCACGCACAATCTTAAGGCACTTATTGTTGACCTCCATTATGACCATTGGAAGTGTGTCAAAATAGTTGCTTAAGTGCTCATCGTTTTGCGAAATAGACATGTTGTAGAGATTAACTCTTCCGAGCGATGCATAATAATCGGCTTCAGCAGGATTCTCAAAGCCAATCTGAATTCCTTTTCTGTTTCGCTCATATATTTCTGACTGTGGAATAGCCTTGCAGTAGTACTCACCCTGAAGTTTGGTACACCCGATCTCCTTTAGGAAATCTACCTGTTCCATGGATTCAACGCCTTCTGCAACGGTCTCGATTCCAAGAGATACTATCATCTTTATAAGCTCAGCAAGAACGATCTTGCCGTTTCCGGTATCATCCTCTTTTATCTGCTTAACAAAGAGCATATCCACTTTGATAAGGTCAAAATGAATCTTCTGAAGAACAGTAGGTGATGCGTAGCCGCTGCCGTAGTCATCCATCCAGACCTTAAAGCCAAGCTTCTGGAATCGCTCTATCTGGATCTTCATAAACTCAATATCTTCAGCAATTACACTCTCGGTGATCTCAATTGTGATATTTTCTCTGCCTACACCTGCTTCGTCAACGCGGCGCCTGATCTCCTCAACCATATCACAGGAGTAGAAGTCAGATTTGGATAGATTTACGGACTGAGGCACTACAAAGTAGCCTCTTTCCGCCTGATCCTTGAGTTTCTCAAGAACCTTATCAACCACATATAGGTCCAGTTTGTAGATCAGATTTTCTTTTTCAAGAATGGAAATAAACTCGCTGGGCTTCATGAAGCCTTTTTCCGGATCGTTCCAGCGAGCAAGAGCCTCCTCGTCGCAGACTCTTCCGTTGGCAGTACGAACTATAGGCTGGAAATAAATCTCGATCCAGCCTTCTTCCAGCGCTTTGTCCAGATTCTGGATTATATACTGACGTTTCTCAATGGCATGAACCATTGACTCATCAAAATAGACGAATTTGGAAGTAAATGTATGCTTCTGGGCATCACAAGCCATCTTAGCTCTGTCACAAGCGGTTGTAACACTGACTCTACTGAGATTATCTGGATAAATACCAACTGTTATTGGAAGATTCTTGCCGTCATTTGCTTCTCTCACTTCATCAAATACGTCAAGAAGCTCTGCATCAAGCCCCTGAAGCTTGGTATAGATAGCAAAGTGGTCCGCATTAAATCTGCTGCAGTTATCTGCACCAAAGTGCTTGATAAGTACCTTTGACACCGCACGAATAAGCTTATCACCTTCGGCAAAGCCATATTTTTCATTAAAACTCTTCATTCCGCTAAGGTTAATGAAGAGGAATGCAACTTCAAAACCGTTGTCCTTAAGAGTATCCCTGCCAAGGTCTGCCAGGTCAAAGAAATAAGACATACCCGGAAGGCCGGTCAGATAGTCATAATTGGCCTGCTTGTACATGTTATTCTCATCAAGCTGCCTGCTCAGTACATGTTCAAGCTCACTGCTTTTATCGTCTTTTTTCTCGGAATAAGGTCCTTCATCGTTGTACCAGATGGTAGCAAGTCTTACACCGTTTTCCTTGAAAACATGCTTACCAAATGCATGGATTATCCTGTACTCACCGTTTCTGGCACTCCTGTACCAGATGTTGTAATCACCGCCAGTAGTCGCAAAATCAACTGCCGCATCGGAAATTCTCGCCACATCATCGGGATGCACATCACGGTACATATCATTATCCATCAGTTCGTATGCAGCTTTTTGATCATCCAAAGCAAAGAGCTCGCAGAAGCCGGCAGAAAGCGCAATAGTAACCACACGTCTATCAATGAACTGATAAACCGCAAAAGGAATACAGCTCTCTTCGATAAGCGCGAGTTCAGTTGTATTGTACTGATAACGCTCCATGCACGACCTCCGTCGTTAGTACTACAGTTGAAGGATCAATCTCTGCCTCTTCCTTTTAGAGCCAGCATGATCAAAAATACATAAACAAATCCAATGCATGCCGTTAAAAACTGGTATAGCGAAAATGATGTCTGAAAAGCAGGCATTTTCCCGCGTAGCGGGCTTTCAGCAGGTATAAATGCAGGCAACAGCCAAAGAGATATTGTAAGGCCCATAAATGCCCCTTTAGCAAGAGCACATATCACTGCCTTTCCCATGTTCATTGGATTGATAAAAGCTCTTCCCGGCTTTGTCATATCTTTTTTCAAAAGAAAGAATACTGTGACGGCTAATACTGCATTTCCGAGCATGATAAAGACTATAACTGCCGGAACTGCCATCATAACCGGTGATGCCGCTATGATATAAGCGGTCAGTGGTGTGATAACACAAAGAATAAGAGCACATGGAAGGTTTACCATGAGTACTGCCATAACAATACAGGTATTTATCACCGGACCGGTAATAAATATGCTCAGATTCTTAAAATACTGGCTTACAATACATATTGCCAAAAGAATTGCTGTAGTCGTGATCTGTTTGGTACCAAATGTTTTTGATGATTTTTCCATATGAAATTCCCCCGTTTTACTTTTTTCATATATCACTTTACTCCCAAATAGTCACGCATACAACAATATTATGTTTCCATCATCCACTGTCTATCAGCATTTGTCTATTTCATCGAGGGCTAACTGGTAGATATTCTCGTCTTTTACGCCTTCTTCTGTTCTAAGACGCAGTGCTACAGCTATTTTAACGGTAACACTCTTTCCTTCTCAATTGCTTCATCAATGTGTGCAACAACATATTCACTTATTTCTCTCTTATTAGTGAGGTCCATAAATTAGAATCTCCAAAAGAAAAATAAAGTTGACATTAGGTATCTCGGCAATAATGGCTATTGTAATAACGCCATTGCATCACATTAATAATAAAATATACACGATAAAAAGCGAAGTAAATTAACGTTATTTAGAAAAATTTAATACTATAATAAATTCTTTGACGACACGGACGGAATGTACGATAATAGTGGAGTAGGGGTGTTTTTTGGGGGAATAATTGTATGATCAATGGTAAAAAAATCGTAGCTCTATGCACATATCGAGTATATGATCCTCAGCTCTTCGAATTCATCACAGAACTCAATGAGCTTCTTAAGGCAGAAGATTGTCGCCTTTTTATATACGCAATGAACTCAGAAATAGGTAATTCCGGTGATTACAAGGCAGAAGCCCTTGTTTATGACCTTATTCAGTATGACAAGACAGATGTAGTTGTCATCATGGATGAGAAGATCAAATGCAGGGAAATTGCCCAGCAGATCATTGATAAAGCAACTGAGAACAACGTTCCCGCTATTGTGATAGATGGTGACTATGACAATGCCTGCCTTGTTAAGTTTGATTACAGGAAGGGATTTGAAGCGGTTGCTCGCCACATTATCGAAGATCATCATATCAGGCGCCCTCACTTCATGGCCGGCAAGAGAAAGAGTGCTTTTTCGACCGAGAGAATTGAGGTATTTAAAGAGATCCTGAAGGATAATAATATAGAATTCGATGACAGTATGCTTAGCTACGGCGATTTCTGGTCCGACCCATCAAGAGCCGAAGCTCACAAACTCCTTCAGCGAGATCAGCTTCCTGAGGCTATCATTTGCGCCAATGATATCATGGCCATAAATGTATGCGATGTCTTCGCAACAGCAGGCGTGAAGACACCTGACGACGTTCTTATCTCAGGATTTGATGGCATAGACGAGGCTTTTCTGTCAACACCGGGTATCACAACAGCCCTTTGTGATGACAAGCTCCTCGCCGGTTCTGTCAAGGATGCTATTCTGGGTGTTTTAAACGGCGAACGTAACACTACAAGATACATTGTGCCTAAATTCATACCCAATGAGTCCTGCGGATGCCCCAGATGCAATTTGAGCTCCATTTCAGCAGTTTCTGCACTCAATAACAGGTTCTACCATCATCAGGATGATATACACAGAATGCAGACACTGACCACCAAGATCATGGTCAGCGAGAAGGTTTTTGATTTTACGGGTCACATCAGAGACACGATACCTGAAAACATGTGTATTGTGGTAGAAAACGCCTGCTTTGGCGTAGAACAGAACTATTTCCTGGAAGATGTTGCCAAGACATCCCAGAGCATAATTTATAACTCCAGATATCCGGGCGACGCTGTATTTAGATACAATCGTGACAGTATCGTCCCTGACCTTGATCTGATACTGGAGAAGGGCTATCCGCTTATATTCAATGAGCTCGAATACATGGGCAAGACTACCGGTTTTGTCTGCTATTCTTTTGAGCGATATGACCTTATCGATTACACCAAGACCGCTGCAATGACCAACTGTATCAGCATGGGTATTGCCGGCTTTATCACCAGAAGATACCAGAATTACCTGCGTGACAAAGTGCGCAAAATGTATCAGAATGATGGTCTTACAGGGTTGTACAACCGTCTTGCTTTCCTGTCTCTGTTCAATGAACTCAAGGATGAACCTGAGAATATTGGCAAGACTCTGACCATCATCATGGCCGATCTAAATGGTCTAAAGATCATCAACGACACTTATGGTCACGTGGCAGGCGATCAGGCTATCGCAACTGTAGCCAAAGAGCTTAAAGCTGCCTGTCCGTACGGTTCCATATGCGTCAGGTACGGCGGCGACGAGATGATCGCACTTGTTCTGGGTGACTGCTCATCCTCAGATATCCTCTACCAGATTGAAGATAAGCTCCGCGAAGAAAGTGACAAGCTTGGTTATACTATTTCATCTAGCTTTGGCGTATATTCCACAATATTCAATCAGGGACTTGATCTTGATACCATCATCGGAATCGCCGATGAACAGATGTACAAGATGAAAAAAAGAAAACGCAGGTGATAATTATCTGCGTTTCAGGCAAAAAAACGGCTTTGAGAATGCTGTTCTCAAAGCCATTATTTATGTTTGAAGGTAATCATTGGCGGTTGTGTGACATTTGAATCACAGCTTTGCAAATCTCTCCACAGCCTTGAGTGTGTTCTCTCTGCTACCAAAGGCTGTAAGTCTGAAATAGTGCTCTCCGGAAGGACCAAAGCCTGAACCGGGAGTTCCTACGATATTCACCTTCTCAAGCAGATAATCAAAGAATTCCCAACTTGTCATGTTGTCCGATGTCTTCATCCAAATATATGGCGCATTCACTCCGCCGTAAGTCTCAAAGCCGGCCTTTTTCAAACCATCTGTTATTATTTTGGCATTTCCCTGATAATAAGCTATCTGCTCCTTGACCTGAGCTCTTCCCTCTTCTGAATAAATGGCCTCTCCTGCCCTCTGAACGATGTATGGAGCGCCGTTGTACTTTGTTCCATGTCTTCTTGCCCAAAGCGGCCAGAGCTTTTCTCCGCCAGCTTCAAGCTCTTTTGGAACTACCGTGTAGCCAAGCCTGAGTCCTGTAAATCCTGCTGTCTTGGAGAAAGATCTGAACTCGATCGCACACTCTTTTGCGCCCTCACATTCATAGATTGAATGAGGAATGCCATCTTCTGTAATATAGGCCTCATAAGCTGCGTCATAGAGGATTATGGAGCCGTTTTTGCGCGCATAATCAACCCACTCCTGGAGACGTGCCTTATTGATCACTGCGCCCGTAGGATTGTTAGGGAAGCAAAGATAAATAAGATCAGGCACTTCGGTAGGAATTTCAGGAACAAATCCATTTTCCTTGGTACATGTCATATAGATAACGTCTTTGAAGCGCTCAGTAGCCTGGTCATACTCTCCGGTTCTGCCCGCCATTACATTTGAATCAACATATACAGGATAAACCGGGTCACATACTGCGATCTTATTATCAACAGAAAAAATCTCCTGAATATTGCCACAGTCGCTCTTAGCACCATCTGATACAAATATCTCATCAGGTGAAATATCACAGCCACGAGCCTTGAAATCCTTCTCTGAGATGGTATTTCTGAGGAAATCATAGCCAAGGTCAGGTGCATATCCCCTAAAGCTCTCAGCGCTTCCCATCTCATCTACAGCACTGTGCAAGGCATTTATTACTGCCGGTGCCAGAGGCTGCGTCACATCACCGATTCCCAGACGGATTATCTCCAGCTGCGGATTCTTTTCAGAAAACTCCCTTACCCTCTTTCCAATCGTAGAAAAGAGGTAGCTTCCGGGAAGCTTTAAATAGTTGTCATTTATCTTTGCCATACCTTTCCTCACCTTCTATTATAAATTTCATTTGTTATTAAACAAAAAGGGCGTCTTAGAGCCATTCTCTAAGACGCCTTTGTCCTATGTTTATGAATTGTAGAACATGGTATTTGCTATGTCAAGATTATCTGTAAAGGAAAGGTGAGTACTTTCCACAGTAATCTACATATTCATCCCATGCATGTTTGATAATGTTCTTAAGTGTATTCATCTTATATTCTCCTTTTATGCCCAGTTAGTGATCGCGCATGTCCGAAGATAAGCGTGTCTTATTTCTTTCAACCGTTGTATCTTACTGCCGGAAATAACAATATACAAGGGTTATATTAGACAAAACTAACAACCAAAAAAGGAGAAAAACCGTTAAAAATACCCCCTTTGTCATTGCGTTCTGACAAAGAGGGTAGCAATTTTCAATATGATCAGTTGAGAGTTGAGTATCCAAAACCATTACAGATAGCGTCAACAGGCACTCCGTCTCTGCAAAGAGGACAACTGTCATGTGTGTAGCTCGCATAATCAGGGAAGTCTCTCTTTGTGAAAAGAGCCTTGATAGGAATGTTCTCGATCTGCGTTGCGATTGAGAATACTGCTGAAATTCCTACGATCTCGCCCTGATAGAATCTAACTGAATCAAGCGCTGTCTTAAGAGTTCCACCGGTTGTAGCAGAATCAATGAGAATCAGGACTTTTTTGCCATTTATCATATGTTTGTTGTTATCCCTGAACATCATCTGTCCATTGACGTTGTACTCAGGCTGTGTGATATACATTGTCTTGTGGGCGTTCATCGAGATGATTCCTGCCTCTGTGAGCTTGTCTGCGAGGTATGCTCCCACAACTTCCATTCCGTTAAGGCAAAGTATGGTATCAATAACGTCTGAAGCAATATACATCTCAGCCAAAGCCTCACCTGTAGCGCGTGCTTCCTTCATTCTGGCCTTTGTATCGCAAAGATCCATGTAATAATTTACATGTGAATGCGGGGTGATGAAATGACCTGGTGTAATACGAAGAATCACATCACTGTTGCCATTGTACTGAATTTTCTGATAGTTTTGCATAATATAGCCCCCATGAAAAATGAAAGGTTAATAGTATCAAACGTTTATAAAAGTATTATATCACGATAACTTTTGTCCTACACACCTAACCTTAATATTTTCTGTCCGGCCTTTTAATATCTTCACTCTCTTCTCGCCTCCATTGAGGTCAAAGAAGTTGTCAGAGAGTAGCAGATCGTCGTTGTCATTGCTGATCTCCACGCTCTTTGCAAGTGCTTTTGCGGATACTACGATCTCATCACCTTCCACTCTTGCAGTAAGCTGCGGGTCAGCGAACTTGAAGTGCTTAGGCGGGCAGAAAAGAACTGTTCCTTCAGAAATGATCCTTCCCTCGTCAAGAAGCTGATAACTCACATAATTCTCATAAAGATCTGCTTTGTCCATATCAATCTCGTCGAACCAGACTGCAGACAGCTGATCAATTTCAAGCTCTTCCTCGCTTGATTCAATCACATTTGCCTTGCTGTCTCTAAGCTGCCAGCACACCATAAGACTGTGTTTTTCCATTGTCTCGTTATGTACGTTGAGTCTTATGGATTTCTTTATCGGATCCTTTTCGTCGTTAACACTTAGTCTCTGATCAAGGAAGCCCTTCTCCTCGCAGGAAATCAGTATCGGCGCAAAGAATCTCTTTGCATAGTACTGTAGCGCTTTCCATCTGCCTTCATAGTCGATCGATGCCCAGGATGCAACAGGCCAGCAGTCATTGAGCTGCCAGTACACCGTTCCCATGCACCTTCCTCTGTTTCTCCTGAAATGCTCAACGCCGTAGCGAATAGCCTCCGCCTGAAGAAGCTGCGAATAATACACAAGCTCTGACAGACTCTCAGGATAAAGATAAGTCTGGCTCATGTAGTTCATGATCTTGCCATTTGCCGCATTGTTGCGCTGATGTTTCTCCATTACGTAGGAAAAGATATTGCGATCCTGCGGCTCTGTAAAGGTCTCGATCGTCTTCACAGAAGGGAAGGACTGGAATCCAAACTCAGAAAGATATCTGAAATGGAACTTCCTGTACTCTGTAAATGGCTGATTACCATGCCATACATCCCAATAATGGGCATCTCCCCTGTTCTCATCATTAGGATTGTCGAATCCGCCGCCTGAAGACGGGCTTGCAGGCCAATAGAAGGTCTGAGGATCCTCTTTTTTCATGATCTTAGGGAAAAGATACTCATACATCTTTACATAGTCGGATTTGAGGGTAAATTTGGCTCCCCAGTGCTCCTGCCCAACGAACAGTTCCATCTCGTTGTTGCCACACCATAGTCCAAGGCTTGCATGATGACGGAGCCTACGCACATTCTGTACTATCTCGGTGCAGATATTCTCCTCGAAATCCTCAGATAATCTGTAGACTGCACAGGCAAACATGAAATCCTGCCATACCACAAGTCCCAGCTCATCGCAGATATCGTAGAAATCATCCTCCGGATAATATCCACCGCCCCATACACGAACGCAATTGAAATGTGAGTCAGCACAGTGTTGCAAAAGTGTTCTGGTGCGCTCTTTATTGACTCTTCCCAGAATATTGTCCTGAGGGATATAATCCGCGCCCATGGCAAATATCTTGACGCCGTTTACCTTGTGTGCAAACTCTTCGCCGTATTCATCCTTTTCTCTGGATATTTCCATGGTCCTAAGGCCAATTCTCTTTTCCCATACATCCAAAGCTCTTTCGCCTGAATCTGCCGCAAAAAGCTCCGCTTTTACAGTATAAAGAGGCTGCTTGCCGTAGCCATTGGGCCACCACAGCTGAGGATTATCAATAACAATTGTTTCTGTTGCAGAGCGCTTCTCTGCCAGTACTTTGCCGTCAGGTGATGTCACTGTTACAAGTACTTCATAGCTTCCTGCCTTCTCTGTTTCTGTCTCTACTGTAAGCTCAACCTTGCCGTCTAAATGGTTCTGTTTTACATATACTGAGCTAAATCTTGTATCCTCTATTCCGATAAGGGAAACAGGTCTCATAATGCCTGCATCGGGAAGCCTCGGGCCCCAGTCCCAGCCAAACATGTAGTGCGCCTTACGCAGCTTAGGAAAGCCCATACTGCAGTCTTCTGAACCAAGTACAGGGTCCTTCTTGAATTCCTCTTTGATAAACTTTGTAGGCGAGTGTAGAACAACTCTCAGAGTATTTTCATCCTGAAGCACATCCTTTACAGGAAATTCGTAGGTTCTGTGCATATTAAGGGTATTCCCTAAAAGTACACCGTTCAAATAAACGTCGCCCACTGTATCGATCATTTCAAAGGAAAGAAGGATATCATCGCAGCTGCCAAACTCTTTCTCCTTATCAGTCTTAAAGCTCAGTTCATACTCATAATCGTAATCCATGAGCTTAAGCGCTTTATCCTCATTGTCCCTGTAATAAGGGTCCTCCATCAGCCCATTTCGCAGAAGATCCGTATAAACAGTTCCTGGAACAACAGCGTCATGCCAGTCATTCTCGTCAGTTCTCTTCATTTTCCAGCCGTCATGCAGATATGTTCTTATCATGTCTCTTTTCCTCTTATTGCAAGATTTTTGTATAACTGCTTTATCTATGGCAATAGCATAGATTTATGCTATCTTCCAACGATATTAATTATATGTTATGGCATTTCTTAATTAAAGCATGAATTTATGATTTATCCTCATTTATCGTTTCCTTTTTAGGCCTAATTTGTTAGTATATATAAGGACTGTATAATTTTAGTTTTTGGGAGGCAATATGGGAAAAAAGTCTATTAGGGAGAATAAGAATATATTCTTTGAGAGCCGCGAAGAAGCGGGGCTTACAAGAGCGCAGGCAAGCGAGCTCATCGGCACGATCAGCGAGAGCCGCCTTGAGAAGATGGAAACAGGCAAAACAGCCATTTATCCCGAAGATGTTGTAGATATGGCGCAGGCCTACAAAAAACCCGAACTGTGCAACTATTACTGCACACACGAATGCAGGATAGGTAAGACTTCTGTTCCGGAAGTCAAGCTTTCATCTCTTTCTGAGATCGTACTTGGTATGCTTTCAGCTCTCAATTCACTTGATAAACAGAAGGATCGCCTTATCGATATCACCGCTGATGGCCAGATTTCCGACGATGAGCTTCCTGATTTCGTTAAGATTCAAAAAGAACTTGATCAGATCGATCTGACAGTTGAATCCCTCAAAGTATGGGTTGCCAGCACCATCGCAGAAGGTAAGATCAACAAAGATAAGCTTGATTCTCTTATGAAGTAAAAAAACTTCGTGCAAATAAAAACCTCTTTTACCGGGTATATCACTCAGTAAAAGAGGTAATTTTTTATTTTAATTTACAATTATTTGTCTTCAGATTGGCAATTACTTACTCACTCTTCATCAGGATCGCCAAACACCTTATCAACTGCCGTGATGACATCTGAGGATGAAAACGGCTTGATAATAAAGTCCTTAGCACCTCGCTTGATCGCCATAACGATCATATTCTCATATTTCTGGTCGGAGCACATGATAACATTGGCCTCTGAGTCATATTTGATAACCTCTGTGAGCGCATCAATGCCGTTCATCTTGGGCATATTGATATCAAGGATCAGCAGATCAGGCTTTTTTTCTTTATAGTATTCAACTGCCATTGCTCCATCCGTAGCTTCTCCAATTATCTGAAATTTCTCCGGATCAAGGGCAGATTTCAGCATTTCTCTCATAAATGTCGTATCATCGGCTATAAGTATCTTTTTCCTCATTGTGCCTCTCCTTTATACCATTTTCAGATAATTATATCTTCCTACAATACAATTCCGATTTCAAATTAAAACAATATAAAATCTTTGGAACGCTTATTGATTGTAGCTGTATTCACCTACTCGAACCGCGCTTACAATAAGCCTCTGATCGTCTTTTGAAGTACAGGTAGCAAGTGTTATTACATGGTCAGATTCGTTTGTTGTGATTCCGGTTTTATGATAAGAATTTTTCTCAACTGCTTTAAGCATCTTGAAATATCCTTCGGGCTCTTTTCCATAAACCCAGAATACATCATCATTATCAGCTACTTCCTC
>JAEEGL014561393.1_pt1 | contig 11698 bp, 8 predicted proteins | sample 9134231 | NCBI WGS metagenome assembly JAEEGL01 (sample SAMN16246548, study PRJNA631951) | gut metagenome | biome: gut microbiome; feature: rumen; material: fiber-attached | host: Bos | place: Iran: Karaj | collected 2018-10
CGATCTCGCTGCCGGCCTGCTCGAAAATATCGATCACCGGCTCCAGATGCGCCGGGATCAGCCCGTTGATTTTTACCGTGCCGCCGGTGATCGCGCCCGCGGCAAGCAGGGTTGCGCCGGCGATGCGGTCCGGTATTACGGTGTGAAGCGCGCCGTGCAGGCGTTTTACGCCCTCGATCACCACGGTGCTCTCCCCCGCGCCGCTCACCTTCGCGCCCATGGCGTTCAAGAAATCGGCAAGGTCGCTGATCTCCGGCTCGCGCGCGGCGTTGAGGATGCGCGTTTCGCCCGCGGCGAGGCACGCGGCGATCATTACGTTTTCGGTTGCACCCACGCTTGGGAACGAAAGGCGGATCACGCTGCCCTTCAGCCCTTCGGGCGCGGTGCATTCTATTTTTCCGGCTTCATCGCGCACAACTGCGCCGAGCTTTTCCATGGCCTGCAGGTGCAGGTCTATGGGCCGCAGGCCGATCTCGCAGCCGCCGGGCGCGGAAAGCACCGCGCGCCCCGTGCGCGCAAGCAGCGCCCCGAGAAAGATCACGGAGGAACGCATTTCGCGCATCAGGTGATCGGGGATCGGTTCGCCGTTCACGGCGGAGGCCTCCACGCGCAGAAGCGCGCCCTCGCGTTTTACCCTGCAGCCGAGGAACCGCAGGATGCCGAGCGTTGCCTCCACGTCCGTTATGGCGGGCACGTTGTTCAGCACGATCTCACGATCGCACAGAATGCAGGCGGCCAGAATGGGCAGCGAGGAATTCTTCGAGCCCTGGCAAACGGTCTCGCCCTGCAGCCTGCGGCCCCCGTTGATGATATATGCACTCAAGCACATCGCCCCTTCATACGTTTTTCAAGGGTTATCGTATGAAGCGGGGCGCGTCCGTGTGAAAACGGGGTTTATTTTGCCGCGGATGCGGCAAGCGAAAGAATGATATCGCAGATGCGCTCTTTGGCGTCGATCAGCGCCATATTGCGCGCGTTGCGCCCGATGGCGCGGTATTTTTCGGGGTTCTGCAGAAGATCTTCGATCACCGCGGAAAGCGCCTGCGGGGTAAGATCTTTCTGCTCGATGATCAAGGCGGCGTTGTTATCCACCAGCGCCATTGCGTTGTGGTACTGGTGGTTTTCGGTAACGTAGGGCGAGGGCACCAGCACGGAAGCCTTGCCCATGGCCTCGATCTCCGCCAGGCTGCTTGCCCCCGCGCGGGAGATCACGAGATCCGCGGCGGCCATGCAGTCCGCCATATCGTATATGAATTCGCTCACGCGAAGGTTCTGCGTGTTGAGCTCGGTAACGCCCTTTTCCTTCAGCTTTTCGGGCACGAAGCGGCCAAGCTCGCCGTAGCCGTGGATGATGCAGAGATTTCTGCTGCGGAACGCGGGTATGATTTCGCACATGGCGTTATTGATGCTTTCCGCGCCGAGGCTGCCGCCCGTGGCAAGCACAACGGGCGTGCCCTCCGGAATGCCGAGCTTCGCCCGTGCCTCGCTCCTGTTTGCCGTAAGCAGCTGCGCGCGCACGGGCAGGCCGGTTACCACCGGCTTGTTTTTCGGCTTCATCTGCTGCGCGGCGCGTTCGGCGGTAAGCATAACCGCATCGGCGTATTTCGCAAGAGCGATGTTGGTTTTGCCGGGGAAGGCGTTCTGCTCGTGGATGGCGGTTTTTATGCCCATTTTGTGCGCCGTGCGCACAACGGGGCCGCTTACGTAGCCGCCGAAGCCCACAACCACGTCCGGCTTGAAATCACGGATGATCTTCTTGCACTGCCCGGTTACGAACAGCAGCTTTTTAAGCGTTTTCAGGTTGTGAACGATGCCGTTCAGATCAAAGGAGCGGTAAAACCCGCTGATGTTGATGGAGGCGAAATCGAACCCCGCCTTGGGAACGAGGTTGGCCTCCATTTTCTCTTTGGTGCCCACGAAAAGGATCGCGGCATCCGGCACGCGGGAGCGCAGCTCCTGCGCGGCGCTGAGCGCGGGATTGATATGGCCGCCCGTGCCGCCGGCCGCAAACAGTACTCTCACTTTTTATTTCCGCCTCCTGAGCTTTGAGGTTCTTGATATACTCAATACCACGCCCATTTCCACCAGCGTGATCACGAGCGCCGTGCCGCCGTAGCTGAAGAACGGCAGCGAGATGCCGGTGTTGGGGATGGAATCCGTTGCCACAAGGATGTTCAGCACCACCTGCACGCCCAGCTGGAACACGATGCCCATTGCAAGCAAGGCGTTATACCGGCTGGGGTTGTTGATGCCGATCACCACGCCGCGCCAGATGAGCAGCGCGAACAGAATGAGGATCACGGCGGCGCCGATGAAGCCGAGCTCTTCCACCACGATGGAAAAGATCATATCGTTCTGCGGCTCGGAAACGTAAAGGTGCTTCAGGGTGGATTGCCCCAGCCCCTTGCCGAACAGGCCGCCGGAGCCGATGGCGTACAGCGCCTGGTTCACCTGCCAGCGCGCGCCCCACGGCTCGTAGCCCTTATCCAGCCACGCGGTGATGCGCTCGTCCATGTAATCCTTGAGGAAGCCCATTTTATACAGCAGCGCGATGCCCGCGACGCCGCCGGCAAAGCCGCCGATGAACCATTTGCCCCGTACCTCGCCCAGATACAGCAGAACGATGCCGATGATGAGCATCAGGATGGTGCCGGAAAGGTGCGTGCCCAGCGCCACCAGCCCGGCGTATACGATGATGATGGCGCCGCAGGGCAGGATGACCTTGAGCGATTCGTTGAGCAGCGGCCGATTTGCAAAGACGTTTACTTTCCGCGCCAGTTCACTCTGTAAAGGCTTTTTACTTACCACCAAACTGTGATACTGATCGAGGATGGCCGCCAGCGTGAGGATGAGCGCGAACTTGGCGACGTCCGAGGGCTGGAACTGGATAAACGGCAGGTAAACGTAACGCTTCGTGCCGTTGTACGAGGGCATAACGAGCGCCAGCAGAAGGAAGAACCACGAGGCCAGCGTTGCGCCCAGCGCGATAACCATTTTGAGCCGTTGGAAATTGATGCGGGATACGATAAGCATAAGCGCCAGGCCGACGATCATCCATATCAGCTGACGTTTGAAGTAGTAGGCGGAATCGTCTTTATAGTAATATGCGTATACGTAGGTTGCCGAAAACAGCATGATAAGGCCGGTGATCGTAATGGTTACCACCAGCGCGAAAAACGGTATATCCACACCGCCTTGCGTAAATAGGTTTTTCAGCCCGCCGAACAGCGGTTTTCGGGCTTTTGTTTGTTGCATATCCCGTGGACCTCCGTAATTGATTTCCTGAATGTAAAGCTATATACCTTTACTGTAATCTGCCGAACCAGAGCAGCGCGATGGCCGCCGCGGAGCCCAGAACCGTTACGAGGCTGAACACCACGCAGATCTTTTTTTCGCTCCAGCCGCCCATTTCATAATGGTGGTGGATGGGCGCCATGCGGAACAGCTTTTTGCCGTTGTGGGTTTTTACGTACGCCACCTGAAGAACGTCCGAACCGAATTCCGCCACGTAGATGATGCCGATCAGCAAAATCGCCCAGGGCGCGTCGATGGCGTAGGCAAGGGCGCAGACGATACCGCCGAGGAACAGGCTGCCAACGTCGCCCATCATCACCTTCGAGGGGTTCCAGTTCCAGATGAGGTAACCGGCAAGGCTGCCGAACACGGCGCACGCCAGCACGCTGAGGCCTGTGAACTGCCGCAGCACGGCTGCCACGGCAAAGGCGGCGCACACGAGCGAGGTTACGCTGGCGCAGAGGCCGTCCACGCCATCAAGAAAGTTCACGGCGTTGGTGGTGCAGTACAGCGCGGCGACGCCCACCACCCAGAACAGCACGGTGCTCTGCAACGCGCCGTAATACGGGATGAACATATAATTGATGCCGGCGAATTTATGCAGCGTGAACAGGTAAGCGACGCTCACCATCAGCTGCAGCACGGTTTTCTGCAGTTCGGTAAGGCCGAGGTTGCGCTTTTTCACAACCTTGATGTAATCATCGATAAAGCCGATGAAAGCGAAGCCCAGCGCCATGAGAAGCCCGGCGAACACCTTGGTGTAAAGCACGCTTGCGGGCTTATCGGTGCCGTAGGTGAGCAGATCGCCGCCCAGAAGCTTATCCGTAATAAGCACCACGGCGAGGCTCAGCAGCGTGCCGATGATGAACAGGAAGCCGCCCATGGTGGGCGTGCCCTGCTTTTTCTTGTGCCACGAGGGGCCGATATCCAGTATGGTCTGCCCGAATTTCAGCTTATGCAGAAACGGGATCAGAACGTAGCCCAGGGCGTAAGATACGCCGAAGCCGATCACGATGCTTAAAACGATAGCCAGCCAAACTTGCATTTTTCAGGTTCCTTCCTATATTAAAGGTATATATTACATTATATTTTTTCAAAGCGAGCGGATCACGTCCGCATCGCAGAACGGCAGTTTTTCGCCTTTGATGAGCTGATACCGCTCGTGCCCCTTCCCGGCGACCAGAACGGTATCGCCCGGGGCAGCCTTTTCATAAGCCGTGCGGATGGCCGTAAGGCGGTCCGGCACGATAAAAACGTCCGTTCTTGCGCGCACGCCCCGGCGGATCTCGGCAATGATCGCCTCGGGATCTTCCTCACGCGGGTTATCTGATGTGAGGATCACGGTATCCGCCGCCGTACCGGCGGCCTCGCCCATCAGGGGGCGTTTGCCGGGATCGCGGTTGCCGCCGCAGCCGAACACGCAGATGAGCCTGCCCCGCTTCCCCTGCCGCAGCGCGGTGAGCGCGGCATAGAGCGCCTCGGGCGTATGGGCGAAATCCACAACGAACTGTACGCCGTTTTTTTCGATGCGCTCCATTCTTCCCGGTACCGCGGGCAGCCGGGAGAGCAGCGGCGCCACGGCGGAGATCTCGGCGCCCTCCAGCAATGCGGCGGAGGCGGCACACAAAGAATTATATACCGCCGGCATGCCCGGCGCGCCTACGCGCACGCGATGCACGGCGCTGCCGTTGAACAGCAGGTAGCCCATGCCGAAGCCCTCGGGGCGGATGTTTTTTGCCGAAAAATCGCTTAAAAGGCCTCTGCAGGAATACAGCGAAGTTTTTTTGCCCCCGGCGGCAGACGAAAAGCGGTCGCAATAGGCGTCGTCCGCGTTGAGCAGCAGGCGCTCGGAAAGCGTGCACAGCCTGCACTTTGCTTCCACAAGCCGCGAAAGCGTGCGGTGGTAATCAAGATGGTCGCGCCCTACGTTGGTGAAAATACCGAGGGCGAACGAGGCCCCATCCACGCGATATTGCGCCAGCGCCTGTGAGGAGACTTCGCACACGCAGTACTCACAGCCGTTTTCGGCCGCGTTCGCAAGGGCGGCAAAGAACGTTTCCGGCGCGGGGGTGGTATAGCCCGTATCGGCCTCCCCTTCGCCGGTATCCGCGCCCAGCGTGCCGATCACCGCGCATTTATGCCCGGTTTGCTCCAGCAGGAAGCGCAGGTACTGCGCCGTGGTGGTTTTGCCGTTGGTGCCCGTGATGCCGATGAGCCGCATTTTCAGATCCGGCCGGCCGTAAAACGCCGCGCACAGCTTGCTGTACGCCAATCGGGCGTTTTCGGTGAATACGGCGTTGGAGGCTTCGGAACGTTCCTCCGTAAGCACGGCGGCAGCGCCTTTCAGCAGCGCCTCCGGCGCAAGGGCGGCGCCGTTCACGCGCGCCCCGCGGATGCATACGAACAGGCTGCCCTGCCGCACGTTTTCAAGGGTATCGGTAACGTTTGCAATATCGGCGTCGAACGAAGCGGGAGCGACGCCGCTCTCCCGGAGAAGAAACGAAAGCTTCAAGGTAAGATCCCCTTTGTATGCTTATTTCCTCTCTTTCACACCCGTAAAAAATCAGTTAGTCGTGTACGCCGGTGGTGGTGCGGAACGAAACGGTGATCACGCTGCCCGCTTCCACCTCCTGCCCGCTGGCAACGTCCTGCTTATACGCGGTAACCGTGCTCTCGGAGGAGCCGCTGCCGGAAACGCGGATGTTCAGGTTGCTGCTTACGGCAAGCCTGTTGGCCTGGTAAACGGTAAGGCCGGTGAAATCCGGCACCACCGCGGTTTGCTTTTCGTAATCGGTTTCGGTATAAAGCACCAGAACGCCGTCCACCGGGATCTTTCGTCCGGCCTCGGGCATCTGGGCAACAACGGTATCGCCCTCGCCCTCGTAGCGCACGGTGTAATCGGAATCCGCAAGCAGCTCTTTCGCCTCGGCAACGGTTTTGCCGGTAAGCTCCGGCATGGCTGCGCTTTCAATGGAGGTGTTCGTATCGGAATACGAGGGCTCAACGCCCAGGTACGCAAGCGTTTTTTCGATCACCTCGCCCGCCACGGGCGCGGCGATGATACCGCCGGAATAGTTCGCGCCCTTCGGTTCGTCGATTACGATCACCACGCTTACGCGCGGATCGTTGCGCGGGGCGAAGCCTGCGAAGGAGGCAACGTATTCCTGGTTTGAGGAGCCGAGCTTTTCGGAGGTGCCGGTTTTGCCCGCCACGTGGTAGCCCTCCACGAAGGCGTTTTTACCGGTGCCGTCGTTCACAACGTCCTCCATCCACGAGGCCACCTTTTCGGCGGTGGAGCGGGAAACCACCTGCCGCTTCACCGTGGGCTCGGTAACGGAAACGGTATTGCCCTGCTCATCCAGCATTTTGCCTACGATGTAGGGCTGCATCAGCTTGCCGCCGTTGCCGATGGCGCTGATGCCGGTGATGATCTGCAGCGGCGTTACGGCGATGGACTGGCCGAACGAGGCGGAGGCAAGGTTATCGCGCGTGAAGGAGATGGCCGGATCGTGATACTGGCCGTATACGTTGTTTGCGGGGTCGGTTGCGCGGGGCGTACCCTCGCCGGCAAGATCAACGCCGGTGCGCTCGGAAAAGCCGAACGCCTGGTAATATTTGAAGTAAAGCTCCGCGCCCATATTCAGGCCCACGTTGATGGCGAAGGTGTTACAGGAGTTCACCAGCAGCGTGCGGGGCGTTTCAAGCCCGTGGCCCGTGGGGTTGTAGTCCTTGATGGTACGGCTGCCTACGGTTGTGGTGCCCACGCAGTTATACTGGGTGTTTTCATCGATCACGCCTTCCTCCAGCGCGCCCGCCACAACGAACACCTTGAATACGGAACCGGGGTAATAGAAGTCCGCAACGGATTTGTTCTTCCACTGCTCCATACGCGCGGCGGCCACCGGATCCTCCTTCTGCTGCTCGGTGCCGTTTTCGGCGAAGTAATCCTTAAGCTCGGGGTAAAGCACGTCGAACGGGTGGTTGGGATCGTAATCCGGCAGGTTGGCCACGGCGAGGATGGCGCCCGTTTTGGTATCCATAACTATGCCGTAAACGTTTCTTGCGCCGGTATCCTTCAGCGCGCCGGCAAGGGCGTTTTCAAGAATGGTTTGGATCTCTTCGTTGAGCGTGAGCACAAGGCTGAGGCCCTGCTGCGGCTCGTAATTGATCTCGTAGGCGTTTTCCAGCTCGAACTGAACGCCGTCCTGCGCAGTGATGATGCGCCCGTTGGTGCCGGTAAGGGTGGTATCGTAAATATTTTCAAGCCCGTACAGGCCGTTGCCGTCCACGCCCGTAAAGCCGAGGATGGTGGAAGCAAGCGTGCCCTTGGGGTAATAGCGCTTGGTATCGGGATACACGGAGATGATGGAGGAAAGCTTCTTTTCGCGCATGGCCTCAACGAGGCCGGTTTTTTCGTTATATTCTACCTTGCGCTTCACGATGAGGTAGTTGGAATCCGGATGCGCGTCGATATCGCGGCTGAGGGCGGCGGCGTCCACGCCGAGGTTATCGCTGAGCACGGAGATCAGATCGCTGCGGTTCTTTTCCGTTACCTTGCTGGGATCGATGAACACGAGCCACGCGGAGGCGCTTTCGGCAAGCACGTTCATGTTGGAATCGTAGATCCTGCCGCGGATGGCCTCTACGGAATTATCGCTGAGCTGCTGGTTTTCAGCGCCGCGGCGGTATTCATCGCCCTTTACAAGCGTTAGGTAGCCGATGCGCCCGATGCAGCCGGTGAACGCCAGCACGGCAACGATGAGCATCACGATCACGCCGCGCACGCCGGTAAGGCTTGAACTTTTCATTTCACCTTTTTTCATATGCTTTCCCTTTTGCGGGGCCGCGCCCCGAAACGCTCCTTTCCGGATAGGTAAACTGTTTACTTTTATTATAATAATTATAATTTAAAGCGGAAAGGGCGAAGAACCTTCGCCCCTTATGAAGGCCCCTTTCCTTCCATTTTTATGCGGAGGGCGCGCCGGTAAGAACGGCGCGGCAGGGCCTGCTTTGCTGATTTTTACGGATTCAATGGTTTGAGAAGATGCCTAAAAAGCCGCCGTCGGAGCAATAAAGAACGCCGTCGTCCCGGCCGAGATCGATATACTCCACCTGGTAGCTCTCCACCTTGCTCATGCCGAGGATGCGGGTGGCGTAATCATCGATGTTGCCGATGCTGGTAATGCCGTCCAGCTCGTAATTCAGGCGCACCTGTTCGCTTCTGGCCTGTTCGATCTGGGCTTCCACGGCGGAGATCTGGCGGGAGATCTCGTAGATCTTGGCGCCCGCGTTGATCTGCAGGCTGAGCATGGCCAATATCACCACGGCGAACGACAGGATGAACACGATGAGCCCGGTGCTTCTTCTGTACTGAGCGCGGCGCTCCTTCGGCGTGCGCTTGGGCACCACCTTCAGAGGCTCGCGGGGCTGTACGCGGCGCTGCGGCGCAGCGCCCGCACGCACGGCGCCGGCGCGCGCGGTACTTGCGCGAGCGGTGCTTGCGCGCGAAGCCCTTACGGGCGTATCGAACAAACCGAAATTATAATCGAAATCCTGTTTCACTGCCGCCATGTTTTTCTCCTTGAATTTATCTCTTCTTTTACTTCAGCTTTTCAATGCTGCGCAGCTTTGCGCTGCGCGCACGCGGATTTTCTTCCAATTCCTTTGCCGAGGGGCCTTTTTTGCAGCATACCCTGCCCCGCGGCGTTTTGCCGCATACGCAAACCGGGAAATCCGGCGGGCAGGTGCAGCCCGTTGAAAGCTCGCGGAACACGTTCTTCACGGTGCGGTCCTCCAACGAATGGAAGGTGATCACCGAAAGCACGCCGCCCACCGCCAGCACGCCGAACATTTCGTAAACGCTCTGCTGCAGGTTTTCAAGCTCCCCGTTCACTTCGATGCGGATGGCCTGGAACACGCGGCGGGCCGGGTGGCCGCCCTCGCGCCGCGCCTTTGCGGGTATGCCGCTTTTAATGATCTCGGCAAGCTCCAGCGTGGTTTCCACGGGCTTGATTTTCCGCGCCGCAACGATCCTTCCGGCAATGGAGGAGGCGAACTTTTCTTCGCCGTAGGCGAAAAAAATACGCCGGAGTTCAGCTTCGTCGGAAGGATTCACCACGTCGAACGCGCTGAGGCCCTCTTGGCTCATGCGCATATCAAGGGGCGCATCCAGGTGGAATGAAAATCCCCTTTCGGGGGTATAGCGCTGGTAGCTTGAAACACCGAGATCCGCCAGCACGCCGTTTACGCCGGCAAGCCCCATTTCGCTTACTACCCGGGCAACGTTGATATAATTCTCGTGCACGACGCGCACGTTCGGCGCGCCGCCGAATTTTTGCCTGAGGTTTTCAATGGCATCGGGATCGCGGTCGATGGCGATCAGCAGCCCCTCGGGGGAAAGCCGCTCCAGAATTGCGGCGGAATGGCCGCCGCCGCCCGCGGTGCAATCCACGTAAACGCCGTTGGGCTGTATGCGGAGCGATTCTATGGTTTCACCGAATAAAACGGGAACGTGCCTGAATTCCATAACGCGGCGTTAAAACTCGATTTCGGGGTAATCGTTCACGGTAAGCAGCGTTTTATCGCCAAGCCGCTCCAGATACGTCTTTTTATCCCACACCTCAACGTGGTTGTTCACGCCCAGAACGATCACTTCGTCCTTCAGCGCGGCATGCGCGATGCATTCCGCCGGAACCACCAGACGGCCGCTGCGGTCCATGGCGACGTTTGAAACGTCGGAATAGAAGCGGCGCAGCTTCTCACGCCCCAGCTCCGTGCGGGAAAGGGGCTTCAGCGGTGCGATCACCGCCTCGAACGCGGGCATATCGTAAACGAACAGACAGCCATCCGGCGAGCGGTACAGAACCACGTCCGTACCCAGCTGCTCACGGTAGCGGGAGGGCATGATCAGGCGGTTCGCCGCATCCAGATTATAGGTATATTCACCGAAATACGCCATTTCATAACCTCCTTGTGTTTTCTCTCCATTTTGCCCCATATTTGCGGTGCCGATTGGTGTTTTTACGGAGTTACTCTCCATTTCGCTCCATTTGTAAAGTTATTATAATAGACATCGCCAAAAAAATCAATACTTTTTCATAAAAAAATACCAAAATTATTCAAAAAAACAAACAAAAAAATCCGCCGCATGCCAAAAGGCATACAACGGATGAAAATAACCGGAAAGCCACCCCGTTTTACGGCGGGAAAAGCCCTTTATTTTTTGAACTGCGCCTGCTGCGTGGGGCCGTAATTGGCGGCGCCGGTGTAGGAAACGTCCTCCGGCGCGGGGTAATATTTCGGCACGGAAAGATCGCGCTGGTACAGGCGGATGTGCTCGCCGCGCGGCAGGATATCCACCACGTCGCACGCGCGGGTAACAACCGTGTAATCCGTACCGCGCACGTTCTCGGTGTGCCGTTTCGTTTCTGCGCCGAAGCGCAGGTAAAGCGTATCGCCCGGGGCGGCAAGCGCCCAGAGCACGCCGTTTTCGGTTTGTGCGGTTTCACAAGGCTGCCCGTTTATATACAGCGCGGGGGAATCCATCCAGCCGTACAAACGGAAGCCCGCCTTTCCGCCGTTTTTCACGGTAAGCGTAACAGCGCCCTCGTTGGGCACGGCGGAGGTCATTTTATACGCCGGCGTTTCCCGATCGAACGGGATATTCACCGTGAGCACGCCGTTTTCGTTGGTAACGGCGTTATCCCACACGGTTTTCAGCGCCACGGGCGCGGTGCCCACGCAGCAGCCCGCAATGGAACGGAAGCGCGTAAGCGAGATGGAATTGGGCTCGCTGCCGCCCGTAAAGCCGCCGATCATGCGTTTATCGATATCGCGGTAGGTAACGCCGTCGGCATCCGGCAAGGTGTTGTCGCAGGTAACGTAGCCCGTGTAGCGCACCTGGTTTTCCATGAGCTGGTTGCGGGCGAAGCGGTTCATCACGTCCCAGTATTCGGCGTAGCCGCACTGGATGAGCTCGTAGGCGCCAACGATCATATCCTTGATGCAGCAGGTTTCGCAGTGCTCTTCGCTCATGGGGTGCCATTGGGCGTACTCCGGCAGCCAGCCGAACCCGGAGGAGAGCGAAAGGGCGTAATCGAAAATTCCCTTGCCCTTGAGCACGTATTTTTCCTCGCCCGTAAGGCGGCCCAGCTTTATAATGCCCGCGGCAAACCATACGGCGGAATGCACGTGGCCGAAGAACTCCATTTTATAGTTGAAGTAGCGCGAAACGCCCAGCACGAAGTTGGCAAGGCCCCTTGCAAGATCCAGCGCCGCCTCGTCGCCCTTAAGCTCCCACCGGCGCACCAGCGCCAGCAGCATAACGGCGTTGCGGATGGGCTGCTCGCCGCGCCCGGTGTGGCGGGTGAGATCGAAGCCGCCGTATTTCAGATAAACGTCGTTC
>JAEEGL016511018.1_pt1 | contig 11698 bp, 6 predicted proteins | sample 9134231 | NCBI WGS metagenome assembly JAEEGL01 (sample SAMN16246548, study PRJNA631951) | gut metagenome | biome: gut microbiome; feature: rumen; material: fiber-attached | host: Bos | place: Iran: Karaj | collected 2018-10
AGCCTCCGCAAAAGCGTCCTTGACACACGCGATTTCCAGCAGCTCGCCAAACGCGCTCTCATTCTCCTCTATCTTGACTCGCCGCAGAAATTCCCCCAGCCGGAAGAACAGATCCGCCATCATGACATCATCCGCGACCGCTTCCAGATGAAAGGCAAGAAGCTCCCGTACGCCGTCATTATCGACGCAGAGGGGAAAGTCATCACGCAAATCGAAGGAGTCCTCCCGAAGAACGAGTATCTGGACATCATCCAGAAGGCAGTCGCCGGCAATCTCGGCCACAAATGATCTTTCTTTTCACAACCAACTCATTTATAAAAACATAGAACAACCATGAAACAAGAAAAATTCTTCACGTCTTCCAAAGGCGAAAACGTCAGCCTTTATACATTAACCAATAAAAACGGCGTTCAAGTCAAAATCACGGACATGGGTGGCGCAGTCGTCAACATCCTTGTTCCAGACAAGAACGGCAAAATGACGGACATCGTGCTCGGCCATCGCGATCCGAAAGAATACGAGCCCAACGGCCCGTTTTTCGGTGCGCTCATCGGCCGTGTCGCCAACCGCATCACCGGCGGCTCTTTCACGCTTGATGGGAAAAAATACCAGCTCATTCTGAACGAGCCAGACAAAGGCAACACCCTCCATGGCGGCGACAGCTACGGCCGCCGTCTCTGGAAAGCCACGCCCATCGGCGACTCCGCGTTGAAGCTCACCATCGTCTCGCCAGACGGCGACGCAGGTTTTCCCGGAAAGCTCGAAGCTGAAGCAATCTATACACTTACAGATGACAACGCGCTGAAGATCGACTACCGTGCCACAACGGACAAGACGACCGTCGTCAACCTCACGAACCACGCCTATTTCAACCTCAACGGCGAAGCCGCCAACGAATGCGGCGACCATGAAATATGGTCCACCGCCTACGGCCACACGGAAGTCGATTCCAATCTCGCCGCCACTGGCCGCACGCTTCCCGTCGCCAACTCCCCCTTCGATCTCACAAAAGGCCGCACGTTCAAATCCATCTATGAAGACAAAGCCCTTCCCATCGCGTTCGACGATAATTTCGTCATCGCCGAAAAGCCCGGCAAGATGCAACAAGGTGTTTTCAAAGCCGTCTCCCATCGTACAGGCATCACGCTGACCGTCGATACGGACCAGCCCGGCGTCCAATTCTACATGGGCTACTGGCTCAACGGTGAAATCGGCAAGAACGGCGCCCCCTACAAACGTTTCGGTGCTTTCTGCCTGGAGACGCAGCTGTGGCCGGACTCCCCCAACCAACCGTCGTTCCCCTCCCCGCGCCTTGAGCCTGGGCAGGTCTATGAACATCACACCGTCTATCATTTCGGAGTGGAAAAATAATGGGAATCCGTCTCAACGAAGACAAAGAAATCGTGGCGACGATCCGCGAAGGCCTCAAGGCCAAAGGCGGCTATTGTCCATGCCGCCTGCAGCGCATTGAAGACAACAAATGCATCTGCAAGGAGTTCCGTGAGCAGATGGCCGACCCGAACTTCGAAGGCTATTGCCACTGCCGCCTATACTATAAATTCAAAGACTGAGCCACCGTATTTCATCCACCGCCCATGTTCACCACTGTCCAAGTGCTTGATTTAAAGATAAATGTCTCATCATTGAGACAGGCGGTGGATGAAGTCCAGTCGCTCATCGACAGCGGCAAGAAGCACTATGTCTGCTTTATCGAAGGAAATCTCCTCCATCATTACTTCAAGCAGCCGAAGGAGATAGCGGAAGTCCTTAATGCCGCAAGTCTTAGCTACCCAGATGGTGCATCTACCGCCAAATTCGCATCCATCGCCGCAGGACATCCCGTCGAACGCGTCACAGGCCCATCATTTTTCATAAAGGCCTGCGAAGAAGGAGTTAAAAGAGGCTGGAAGCATTATTTCTACGGCGGTGCGGAAGGCATCGCTGAAAAATTAGCGAACACCATGCGCGAACGTTTTCCGGGTATCCAGATCGTCGGCATAAAATGCCCTCCCTTCCGTCCGCCGACCGATGAGGAAATCGACTCGCTGGTTGACGAACTGCGCGAAAAAAAGGTCGATCTCCTTTGGGTGGCGCTGGGCGGCCCGCGTCAGGAAATATGGATGCATCAATATCTTGGACGTATTCCTGTTCCCGTCATGTTCGGTGTCGGCGCGGCTTTCGACTTCCATACGGAAAAGCAATCATGGGCTCCGCCGTTCATCCGCAAAATCAAGATGGAATGGCTATGGCGCGCCGTCACTGGCGGACGTCGAGTCTTCGTGCGGAACATTGTCTGCGTCTCCCATGTCGCATGGCGACTGTTCCTCTATCGTTTGTCCAGTTTTTTCCGGACATGAAATAAGAAGCATCTATTGCACTGGTCATCGCAATTTTCTAAAATGCAATAGGTTGTAATGGAACAAGGGGAACTCCGCGCAAGTAGCATCGCACGGAATGCAATTCCCACAAGCATACTCACGAAGCGGCAAGCAACCTATCGAAGGATGACTCCTGATACAGCGTTTACAAGCACACCATAATTCACAGGAGAGGTGGGCCACATCAATAAGAAAAACCAAATAAGATGGTTGCAATCACAGGAGTGGTCATTACATTAATAAATATTTAAGGATTGTTCTGTTCGTCAGCGATTGCCATGTTTTGGATTGTTGTTCTCAAACAAATAAAAAATCATATAGAATAATCCTTTCATTATCAAAAACTTAAAATATCAATATACATGAGTGGTAAACAAAAGGAGAAAAACGTGAGCAAACATTCTCGAAATATGATGTGGTCGCTTGCCTGGGTATGGCTGGCAGTTTTGTTTTGCAATGTCGTCCATGCGGCCGCACCGAACTGGTCGGTCATCACTTATCCCAATTATACAGTTGTGATGACGCGTGTCAAAATCAACGGCGTACCCCTCCAGTCCGAAGGAAGCCTGCTGGCGGCGTTCCATGGTGATAAACTGCGCGGCGTGGCGGAGATTCTCGGTGCGAATCAGGACGACGACATCGACGGCGAATATTATTTCTGTCTCATGGTCGGTTCAAGCCAATCCAACGAGACTGGCTTTACGTTCAAATTGTGGAATTCCGACGACGACAAAATCTATGACCTTGACAAGACGCTGGATTTCGACACCAATTATCCGCAAATGCCTGAAACTTATGGCGGATTCACGGCTGCCGGCTTCATCCCATGCGTCATGAACGCCTTGATCCCCGATGAAAAACACATTCTCACGGTATCCGGCGGCAAGATCAACGGCACAACGGTCACCACGGCCAAGTTCGCTCCCGGGGAGGAGGTCGTCATCACGGCGACGCTTCCCGTCAACCAGGGGCTGAAAATCTGGACTTCCAGCAAGGATGTGGAATTCATCGGTAGCGTTTTAGGAGCCACAACCACCATCAAAATGCCCGCGTATGACGTGACGGTCACCGCAAACTTCATTGCTAAGAGCGGCATGCAGGCCGTTGCCGTGAGATCGACTACAAATGACGGCGATGACACGGCGACGGAGCCAACCTCCGCCACGGCCTCCGCGGACAAGGGCAAATTCACGTTCACACGCACAAGTTCATCTGGTTCGTTGACGGTCTATTTCGATATCCGCGGCACGGCGACAAATGGCGTGGACTACAAGACCATCTCGTCAAGCGTCACCTTCCCAAGCGGCAAGACAAGCGTGGAACTGCCGGTCGAGCCTCTGTATGACGAACTTGAAGAAGGCGACGAAACGGTCCGGGTCGTGCTGAAACCTGCGACGCCCACCCTGACCTACCGTGGAGGTGCCGTCACCGACGCGACGGTCACCATCAAGGATCCTGAATTCGCGACCGTTCAATATACGATATCCCCCGCCGAAGCAGTGACCGCCGGCGCCAAATGGAAGATTGATGATGGCGATTGGATCGACAGCGGCGTGACGGTGACGACAACTGCTGGGCACCATGTCATTTATTTCAAGGATATTAGCAACTACACCACTCCCGCAAGCCAGACCATCATTTTGTCTGCGGGAGAAGAAAAGACTGACACTGCTACCTATATTATTTCTGGCGCAATTCCTCCAACTCTGACTGTAAAAGGCGGCATTATTAACGGAACTACTGCTTCCACCGCAGTATTCCTCCCCGGCGAAGAGGTTACCATCACAGCAACACTCCCCACCGGGCAAGGTCTGAAAATCTGGACTGCCGACAAGGAAGTCGAATTTATAGGCAGTGTTTTGGGGGCCACGACCACCATCAGGATGCCCTCGTATCCCGTGACAGTTACCGCCAGTTTCGTCCCGAAAAGCAGCATGCAGGCGGTCGCTGTAAGATCGACGACAAATGCTGGCGACGACACAGCTAAGGAGCCGTCCTCCACAACGGGCACTGCGGACAAGGGCAAATTCACGTTCACGCGAACCAGTTCCTCCGGTTCACTGACGGTCTATTTCGACATCCGCGGAACGGCGGCAAACGGCGTGGACTACAAGACCATTCCGTCAAGCGTTACCTTCGCAAGCGGCAAGACGAGCGTGGAAGTTGATATCGAACCGTTGTATGACAGCCTCAATGAAGGCGATGAAACGGTGGAGGTCGTTCTGATCCCCGTGACACCCACGCAGACCTACCGCGGCGGCGCCGTCACGGAGGCTACAGTGCTCATAAAAGACACAGAACCCACTGAATCATATAGTGTCACCGTCGTCAACGGCACAAGCGACAAGGCGGCTGCCGTCTCCGGAGAGACGGTCACCATCACGGCGAATGAACCCGAAACAGGAAAAATCTTCAGCAAATGGACTTCCAGCGACGTGACAATCGCCAATGAAACAGATTCCACGACCACCTTCACGATGCCCGCAAAAGCCGTGACGGTCACCGCCAACTATGTTGACATTCCCGATATGCCGTACCATCCTTCGGACAGCATGACGAAGGATTATCACATCTCCGGCCTGGAATATCTGTTGTACATCGGCCCCGTAAAGGCCGCCGCCATTGGAAACTACGAATACACATGGGACGGCTCCGATGTCCTGTCCATCGTCAGGAAGTCCACGCGCGGCGATAACGCACATCAGACACGTGGTGCCAACGACTTCGCCATCACCCGCGAAGTGTCGTCTGCCATGTACATGGCGGGCAGCGCCATTGAGGTGACATTGACCATCAGCGGCGTGAGCCGGATGACCAATCTGTTCATCGGCGAGAGGATTCCCGACGGATGGACTGTGACAGGAAGCGCCGCCGACTACGTCCAGAACGGCGTGCTGCGGATGACGTGGGATTCGCCGGACATTCCCGAAACATTCACATATACGATACAAGCCCCAACGGAAAATCTGGCTGACAGCTACGTCATCGCATGCAGTAGCGAAGACACCGCCTGCTTCGCTGATGACGAGATTCACGCCATTCAGGTTGAAGACACGGTTCTGGCAAACAACTACCATCCGGCCGACAGCGTCACAAAGGATGGCAGAATATCCGGTATCGAGTATCTGAAATACGCCGGCCCCATTAAGACGTTGGCTCTGACCAATGAAGAGTACACATGGGATGGCGTCGATATCCTGGCGATCAGGCGGAAGAACGCTACCCGCGGCGGTACCGCAACGGACAATGTCGCGATCGTCCGCAGCGTCGATACCGCCACATACGAAGCGAACGACCAGATAACCGTCACGCTGACAATCAACGGTGCGGACGGCATTGCCTGCCTGTTCGTCGGCGAACGGATTCCAAAAGGCTGGAGCGTGGTTGGAGAACTTGCTGATAATGTCCGAAATGGCGTGTTGAGAATGACATGGGATGCCCCGAACATTCCGTCAACCGTCACCTACACATTACAGGCTCCAGCGGAAAATCTCTCTGCAAACTGCAAGATCGCAAGCAGTTCCGCCGACACCGGTTGTTTTGTTGACAGCGTCCTGTTCCTTGACGCAGGCGAGACGATTCTGACAAACGGTTCGGTGACGAAGCCCGCCGAATGGCCGCAGGACATGGTGCTTTATTCGCCGGCCGATGAACGGAATTTCCGTGAGACCGACAATCTCGCCGTCACCTTCGGCTGGCCGTCCATCCAGAACGCGGAAGGCTACCGTCTGGTCGTCGCCGCATACGACGGCACGATCGTCTTTGATGGAACAGTCGAAGAAACCTCCATCACGGTTCGCGGACTGGAATGCGGTTCATACATCTGGAACGTCACTGCCGTCGGCGATGACTGCATCGCAAGCACTTCCGAAGACTTCCGCTTCGCTGTCGCCCCCGCCGTCTCCGTCCCGATCATCGTCGGCGCCGTCGCGGACGGCACGTCCATCCAGCTCGCCTTCGACACGGCGGAAGCAGGCTACGCAGACGGTGTCTTCACCTATCAAGTGGTCTTCTATTCACTTGAAACGCAGACGCTGACGAATCTGGAGCAGACGACCGCCGTCGCCAACGGCAAGGCGGTGATCGACCTCGGCGTGGCCACCTCCAACGGCTACCTGTGCATCCGCCTTGTCACGACGCCGGAATCCAATTTTACGGAACTGTATGTCAAATAACGGGTGTGGCGACGGCGGCCCCGCCGTCGCAGGAAAAGCTAAAAAAGAAAATGAACCAATATTGAAAAATAACGGAGATAAGAAATGAACGGGTGTTTGCGGAAATGGATGTGTTTTCTCTTCATGTTGACGATTGCGTGGCAATATGCGGCGGCCTATGCGCCTGCCGAAGCTTTTGAATATGCCATTGACAATGACGAAGTGACCATTACAAAATTCATTGGCGACCAGACAGAAGTCTCCATCCCTCCGACGATTGAAGGCAAGCCAGTCGTCGCCATCGGGGAGATGGCTTTTTATGAAAACAATAGTCTTATATCCGTGACGATTCCTGAAGGCGTGACCGTCATGGGAGAGTACGCCTTCTCTTATTGCAGGAACATGACATCTATAACGATTCCTTCAAGCATGATATCTATTGCTAATAATGCCCTCTACTTCTGTAGAAGCCTGACATCGGTTACAATTCCGCCAAACGTGACATCCATCGGGAATTCTGTCTTCTATGCCTGTAGTAGTCTGACATCCGTTACGATTCCTTCGAACATGACATCCATCGGTGAGTATCTCTTCTGTAATTGCAGTAGTCTGACATCCGTTACGATTCCGCCAAACGTGACATCCATCGGTGAGTATGCCTTCTATGGTTGCAGTAGTCTGACATCCGTTACGATTCCGCCAAACGTGACATCCATTGGAGATTATGCTTTCTCTGGTTGCAGTATTACTGAGGTGGTCATCCCAGCCAGTGTGGATTCGATTGGAAATAATGCCTTTAACAGATGTTCATCGTTGTTTTCCATCAATGTGGATTCAGCAAACACCAACTACACATCGGATGACGGTATCCTTTTCAACAAGTCCAAGACCACGCTTGTACGGTATCCTCCCGCGAAGGCGGGAAGTCTATATTCTATACCGAACAATGTGACTAATATCGGACGCGCGGCCTTCAATTATTGCACCAATCTGACAACCATAACAATTCCGGGAGGAGTAATATCCATTAAAAATTCTGCTTTCGAATATTGTACATCCTTACAGTCTGTAATAATTGAATTTGGCGTGACATCCATAGGAAATTATGCCTTCTACAATTGCGCAAGCCTGACATCCATCGTAATTCCTTCAAGTATGACCACCATTAGCAGAAATGCTTTCCTAGGGTGCTCAAATCTGGCAGAACTGTATTTTTGCGGGGCTCCTCCAGAGTTTGGTAATGACAGTTATCCGACGCCAATTACATTCTCCGTTCCCGCCGACATGGGGTGGGAGAATTGGGAAGCGCCGGAAGGCGTAACGGTAGAGATTCGATTCGAAGGTCAGGTGCTGGAATTAGTCGCCGGTTGGAATTGGATTGGATTCACGGCATTGCCCGAAAGCCGCAAGGTCAGCGATGTACTGGGCACGACTGACTTCACGTTCAATGACGCCATCCAGACGAATGATGGTACAGCCCGTTTTAACGGCACGTCATGGATGCCCGGGAGCTTGACTATTGAGTACGGAAAACTGTATCAAATCTATGTTGCCCATGATGTGGAAGTGAATATCAACGGAATGGTGGAAGGACCTTCTTCCATACCGTTAAGAGCAGGCTGGAATTGGATTGCCAATTCGGCGTTGGAAGATGCTGTACTGTCGCAACTAACGCACAGCGGCGGCTGGACAGCGGGCGACCGTATCCAATCGCCGGATGGCTCCGCGACCTACACAGGCGACAAATGGGTTCCAGCTGGATTCATGCTGGAATCAGGCAAGGGCTATCAGATCTACACGGCCAATGGGGGGACGCTGACGTTCCCGACGGTGAATGAAGAGAATGCCTTGTATGCCGTCGTCGATTTGTCCGGGGGCCCGGATGCGACGAACTACCCCGTGCGCTACACGAACAAAGCACCGCATCTGGATGATGATACATGCCGTACGACTGAGCTGTGGCTGAGACGGATTCCTGCAGGAACGTTTATCATGGGCTCGCCAGAGGATGAATTAGGACGCGTAGATAACGAAACACAGCATGAGGTAATGTTGACGCAGGACTACTATATGGGCGTATTTGAATGCACACAGAAGCAATGGGAACTGGTCATGGGTAGCAATCCATCTGAATATGTAGGTGACTGCCGTCCTGTGGAGCAAGTCTCTTATGACATGATTAGGGGGACAGGTCTTCATGCGGGGGCTGGCTGGCCCACTTACGGACATGCCGTTGATGCCGCGTCCTTCATGGGCAAATTACAGACAAAGACAGGGCTGACGTTTGACTTGCCGACGGAGGCCCAGTGGGAGTATGCCTGTCGCGCGGGAACTACAACTGCACTTAATTCAGGGAAGAATCTGACTGATTCGTCTGGGCATGACATTGCGATGGATGAAGTTGGGCGGTATGGGAAAAATATTGAAGACGGAAAAGGCGGATACTCGCAGCACACAAAAGTCGGTAGCTACTTGCCGAATGCATGGGGGCTGTACGACATGCATGGGAATGTCCGTGAATGGTGTCTTGATTGGTATATGCGGAATTATTATGCAACATCGCCAAATGAAGATCCAACAGGTAGCTCATCAGGCACATCTCGTACGGCCCGCGGTAGTGGCTGGTACAATAATGCAAATTATTGCCGGTCGGCATTTCGGTATAGTTATCAATCCTCATACTACTATAGCAATTGTGGGTTCCGCATAGCCTGTTTACCGCTAGAAGATTTATATGTCGTCGTCGATTTGTCTGGCGGCCCAGATGCTGCAAGCTATCCTGTGCGCTATACGGATACAGCTCCCAATCTGGATGACGACAACTGCCGTACGACGGAGCTGTGGCTGCGGAAGATTCGAGCGGGAACGTTCACGATGGGATCTCCATCGAATGAAGTGGGGCGGCAAGACAATGAGACACAACATAAAGTGACACTTACTAAAGACTATTACATGGGTGTTTTTGAATGTACGCAGAAGCAATGGGAACTAGTTATGGGAGACAATCCGTCCTCTTATCAAGGAGATTGTCGCCCCGTGGTGCGAGTATCGTACGACATGATTCGTGGTACGAGTACAGATGCCGGCGCGGGGTGGCCAGTGTACGGTCACGTTGTCGATTCGGCATCATTCATGGGGAAACTACAGGAAAAGACTGGGCTAGTATTCGACCTTCCAACGGAGGCGCAGTGGGAATATGCCTGCCGTGCGGGTACCACTACTGCTCTAAATTCTGGAAAGAACTTGGCATCGTATTTTTCTGACGCTAATGTGGCAGAGGTAGGTCGATGTGGTTTTAATCAATCCGATGGGAAAGGCGGCTATACAGAATATACAAAGGTTGGAAGCTATCTCCCGAATGCCTGGGGACTTTATGATATGCATGGCAATGTCTATGAATGGTGTTTAGATTGGTGGGGAGGAAGTGATTATGCAAAAAATGCTGTATCAGATCCATTAGGTATGACAAGCGGTTCGAATCGAGTAACGCGTAGTGGTGGCTATAGCGATTCTGCATATTCATGTCGTTCAGCATTCAGAGGATACTATCCACCATCATACTGTGATGGTAACAAAGGTTTGCGTGTTGTCTGCCTGCCATAGCCGCTTTTGTGGAGCAAAAAGCCGAAAGCAAAAAAGCCGAAAGCCAAAAGCTGAAAGCAAATACAGAAATGCTCGGGAGGGGCGCGCTCCTGCGTGACCGCGGCGACGTTTGTCGCCGCTTGTCATGTGCCTATTTTCGCGGCGATTATGTCATTGATAGTTTGCGCATTGCGCAAACGGTCGCGGAGGAGCGCCCCTCTCCCGTTTCCGTCTTGTCACAGCTTGCCAAGATAATCCGCCAGGCTTTTGACATCGCCGACGGCGACGGAACAGGACATGCTATTCAATACCGCCTCCTCCGTCGCCTCCGCCATCGCGCGGAAAGGACCGTTCATCAAATCTTCTCGGAAACTTTCCGTCGTGCGGATCGCTTTGTCGTCGCCTTCCATCGCATTCGCCGTACTGAAGCCCACGAACACTTCGCCGCTGCCATGGCCTGTGAATGAACCAACGCGGGCCAATCCGACGCCTGCACGCCGCAAGACACGTTTGATCTGCCTGTCTGACAGCGGCAAATCCGTTCCCATGACGACGATGATGGAGCCTTTGTCCTCTTCCAACGCCCCGCTGGCGATTTCCTTACCGACAGGTCGTCCATCAATCCGCAGATCCGACAACCGCCCGTAATTACTCTGCACCAAGACACCAAGCGTGTACGTTTTTCCATCGTATTCCATTACACGGGAAGCAGTTCCGATTCCGCCTTTCAGCCCATGGCAGACCGTTCCACGCCCTGCCCCAACCGCGCCTTCTTCAAAATCCGCCGTCGTAGCCGCGATCGCGTCGAAAACATTCTTCTGGCCAACGGCACGACGACGAATGTCCGAAAGTCGCGCGTCATTGCATTCGCAGACGACGGGATTGATGGACGGAGGGACAAACAGTCCGTCCGACGCGCAACGTTGCAAAACGTATTCCACCATGGCATCCCACACCAGACCGACGTTCAACGTGTTCGTCAACGCGATCGGCGTCTCAAGTTGGCCTAATTCATCGACTTGCACAAGCCCTTGGCTCTTGCCGAAACCATTCAATACGACGCTTGCCGCCGGCAGCTTGTGATGGAACGGATTCCGGTCGGACGTCATGATGACCGTCACCCCCGTATTGTGTTTTCCGGCGGTGATGGTCGAATGGCCGACCGTCACGCCTGGCACGTCGCTAATTTTGTTCAGACGCCCTGCGGGCATTTCGCCGATGACAACGCCATAATCTCTGATTCTCATAGAAAATCCTAAATATTTTTAATAAAAGATGTAAAAAAGCCAACTTGATTTGATTATTTGGCTAACAGACATATTTTATATAGGGATTAATGTTTTTAGGAGCATTCATAGAAGTCATGACGACTTCCTATGAAATAATATAGCGTCAAAATCAACCATTTCGCCTAGAAAAATCATGAATAATCCCCGCAAGTCATTACAAAGATGGCAAATCATGGCGCTTTGCCTCATCCTGTATGATTTCATATCCATGTACGCGGCGTATTTCATCGCCCTGTGGACGCGCTTTGACTGCCACTACACGCAGATTCCCGTCAAACTCCTTCACTCCTACTCG
>JAEEGL010969364.1_pt1 | contig 11697 bp, 8 predicted proteins | sample 9134231 | NCBI WGS metagenome assembly JAEEGL01 (sample SAMN16246548, study PRJNA631951) | gut metagenome | biome: gut microbiome; feature: rumen; material: fiber-attached | host: Bos | place: Iran: Karaj | collected 2018-10
GAGAGTGCTCCTTCAAAGGAAGATGACAGATATGCCAAAAAGCATATAGCGGGATTTAAGACAGACAGCTTTAACTACGAATTCGATGTCACACTGGGTAATGATGCCACCAGCCAAAGCAACATGCTGAAGGTTAAACTCTCACTCAAGGACGGTGCCATCGACAAAATAGAATCATGTACAATTGATAATGATGCATATAATGCTGCCGATTTCGTAGAGATTAAGAAAAACACCCTCTATGTCAAAGCACTGGTTGTGGATGAAGATTATGCCAAAGACATCTGCACCACTTTTGCGGATTTTACGGACAAACTGACCAAAAGCGCATGCAAGGGCACTCCCTATGAAGAATATATTGCGCAGTTTGAAGGCAGGGTGATCCCCGAGCTTTATAAGGATGATTACGAATTCTACTATGGTGACAGAGAGTTCTATAATTCGTATGAATATGACATCTCTTTGTCTTTCGACCATCTGAACGAGCTTCCCCTTTATCATGTGGAGGATACCTCGCTTATTATCAGTGCGTTTTTTAAAGGCAGGATCAAATCGATACTTGATGAAGAGATCATAGATCAGGATTCATATATCCTTGTCCGCCCGTACGAATCCCGTGACTGCTTTATCATGAATTCGTCCGTTGAAAAGGACATGCAGGTTCTGGGAGAAAAGCTTGATGAGGGCCTTTCTTATGAAGATGCGATGACAGCCGTTTTCCACGAGATATACAGTGAAACGGCAGAAGAAGCTCCTTCGGATGAACAGACTGCTGACGTTTCCGAAACGACAGCGAAGCTCACCACTGAGGAAAAGGAAGCTTATCTTGATGCCCTGACCGAGTACAGTGATAAAGCTGATCATGCGTTTGAACCCAGATTTACTTTTGCCGATATAGGTCAGGATTATCCGCTCATGATCTGCACTGACGGCGATTACCATGTCAGCACTTCATACATTTATCAGTATGATCCGGTCAGAAAAAGTGTCGTTGAACTCGGCGCATTCGGCGAGTTCGGTGAGGTTTCGATAGACTGCCGCGAGGGTATGATCATGACATACTGTGGCAACATGGGATATTATATGCTTGACTATTACCTCGTGGATAATGCAAAGGTCGATCATGAAGTCGAACTGACCATAGAGGAATTCGGAGACCAAAAGACGAAATACAAATCAAAAGGTGAGAGCATTACGGAAAAAGAATTTAACGAGATAGTTTCCGAATATGAAGAAGCCTACCCGGAAAGTGACATGACAATGTTCATGTATTCCAAAGCCTATGATATAAATGACGAAAATATCAAGAACATCCTGTTTTAAAAATGTGTGAAAGGAAACAATATGGAGCAGTATAAGTCAGAATTCATTAAGTTCATGATCGATTCAGATGTTTTGAAGTTCGGAGATTTTACGTTAAAATCCGGCAGGAAATCACCTTTTTTCATGAACGCCGGAGCGTATGTAACGGGAACACAGTTAATTAAACTCGGCGAATACTATGCCAAAGCAATAAACGATGCGTTCGGCCTCGATTTTGATATTCTGTTCGGACCCGCCTATAAGGGAATCCCGCTTGCCGTATCGACCTGCATGGCCATATCAAAACTCTACGGCAAAGACATCAGATATTCCTGCAACAGAAAGGAAGTCAAGGATCACGGTGATGCCGGCATACTGCTCGGTTCTCCGATCAGGGACGGCGACAGAATAGTCATGATCGAGGATGTCACCACTTCGGGAAAGTCCATCGAAGAAACCTATCCGATAATAAAAGCCCAGGGTGATGTTATGATTAAGGGCCTGATGGTATCCTTAAACAGGCTTGAAAAGGGTATTGATACCGACAGATCCGCTCTTGAGGATATAAAGGAAAAATACGGTATCGAAGCCCGTTCGATAGTGGATATGAGTGAGGTTGTCGAATGCCTCTATAATAAGGAAGTTAACGGCAGAGTCGTGATCGACGATACGCTTAAGGCCGCAATTGACGAATATTACAGACAGTACGGAGCAAAGTCCATTAACTGATGCCTTCAAAGAATATAATCTATACAAATAAAAAACAGTCCGTGTTCGGGATCATGGCAACGTTCTTCGGGATTCTTTCCACGATAACGTTTCTTCTGTGCATATACGGAGCCTTCAGGGTTTCCGGCGATCCCGCGACGGATTTTACGGACAGCGCCTTCTTTGCTCTTATCTTCATGATCACCGGCTTTGTGCTGGCGATCATTTCCCTTTTTGAAACCGATAAGTTTTTTCTGTTCCGGGTACTTGGTATGTTCTTTAACGTGACGGCCCTTGCGTGCCTGAGCGTCATACTTTATGCCGGAGCGATGCTGTGATGATCTATGGAAGAAAGATACAGACTTGCGATAAAAAGAATAGAAGAGATACGGAACGAACACATTCTGCCTGAAAGGATACAGAAGTTTTTTGCATCCGGGGCAGAATTCATTTTATATACAGGAAGAATTTACGATCTCAAAACGGGTGGAGAGTTATGTAAACTTGATTACGAAACACTCAAGGCTGATAATTCGTATCTTTATGGTCATTCGGTTGACATAAATTATTCCACTGCCAGTTCGGATGACGAGATATGTCTTTGTGCCCTTAACGCTGAACTTAAGGCAATGATCCCCTATGCGTTTGAGGGGGAACTCTGGGGAATTCTGATAAGGACCGAACTGTTTCTTGAGTTCTATACATCATATCTTTGCGCATGGGAGGATGGCGGCAAAGCCCCTGATCCCGGTTCGTTAAAGGAGATCCTTTTTTATTATGTAAGCGATTACACGGAGGACGCAGTCTTAAGGAAGGTCCGCAACATGCTGACCCTTGAGGAGGACTTTGCAACCTCTGTCATAAAGAATAACGAATTTAAGGATAAAAAAGATCTTTATCTTTACGGTGAGTACGTGACGGATATCGAGGAGCGCACACTTGAATTCCTTAACACGCTGCCATATGAAAAGCTGAAGCTCATGGCCGACACCTTTACCGGCGGATATATAAAGGGCTTTGAACTTATGGGCGTTGACCTTAAAAAGAAAAAGAACGTGAACATCAGGTATTCCCTGGGATTTGAGCCGGTCATAAAACTTGCGGTCAGCAATTTTGAAAAGATCGGTCTTAAGAGCACGATAACAAGAGCCGCATTTAACCTCCTTGACGGAAGGGGGATCGTAAAAAACGGCTATCAGGGGGCCTGTTATTCACGGCAGTTCGATTACGAGCATAAGGAAGATGCGGCCCTGTACTTTGATTCGAGGCTTAAGGACATCAGGCTTCGGGCCTTTAAAAAGGCTTTTGAGGAGTATAAGGATGAGGCGCTTTTATATGCCGGTCCTGCCGTGATGGAGGTTTTCGGAGAAGCGGCACCCGAGTATGTGACCGTACCCGGCGCCCCTGCCTATTCAAAGGATCAGCAGGCTCTTACCGTTGAACTCACATCCGAAACCATGAGCATACAGAACAGCTACATTAACGAAGAGGAGAGAAGCTTTACGATCATAGCTTTTCCGACTCCCGATATCGGAGATGACTATGAGCAGATCTTTAATGAGGTCATAAAACTGAATACTCTTGAATATACTCTTTACCGCGACATCCAGCAAAAGATCATAGATACCCTTGATAAAGGCGAATATGTCACGGTAAAAGGCCGGGGAGATAATAAGACCAGCCTCACGGTTAGTTTACATAAATTAGCCAACCCCGATAAAGAGACGATCTTTGAAAACTGCGTGGCCGATGTTAACATTCCTGTGGGAGAAGTCTTTACTTCACCGGTTCTTTCGGGGACTGACGGAGTGCTTTATGTCAAAAAGGTCTTCCTTAACGGACTTGAATTCAGAGATTTTATGTTAACCATTGAAGACGGTATGATAACGGATTATTCCTGCTCGAATTTCCCGACGGAAGAGGAAAACAGGAATTATATCAGGGACAATGTCCTTATGAGGCACGATTCCCTTCCAATGGGAGAGTTTGCCATAGGCACAAATACCACTGCGTATAAAATGGCCCGCAGATTCGGTATAGAAGACAAACTTCCGATCCTCATTGCGGAAAAGACGGGCCCGCATTTTGCTTTTGGAGATACATGCTATTCAAGAAGTGAGGAAGTAAGGGTGTTTAATCCTGACGGCAAAGAGATCGTGGCAAAGGATAACGAAGTGTCCGCCCTTCGAAAGACCACTCCGGAAAAGGCATATTTTAACTGCCATACGGATGTGACGATCCCCTTTGACGATATAGAAAAGATCAGCGTGTTTGCTTCTGACGGCAGCGAGACACATATAATAAAGGACGGAATTTTTGTTCTTCCGGGTACCGCTCCTTTAAACGAACCGCTGCTTGCTTAGTGGTACCGAAGCACTAGATATTGTATTTTTTTACTCCGATGGCCTAAATGTAGTTGCAAATACGGCGCATTTTTAGTATCATGAATGCGTATGGTTTGATTCAGATAAAGGAGAATTATATGCCACAGGTTGGGATAGTCATGGGATCCGATTCGGATATGGCAGTTATGAGTAAAGCCGCTGATATTCTCAAGGAATTCGGTATCTCATATGATATGCGTATCATTTCCGCTCACAGAGAGCCGGACGTATTTTTCGAATACGCCAGAACAGCCGAGGAAAAGGGAATAAAGGTCATCATAGCCGGTGCCGGGATGGCAGCTCATCTGCCCGGTATGTGCGCGGCCATCTTTCCTATGCCCGTTATAGGGATACCGATGCACACAACATCCCTTGGCGGCAGGGATTCCCTGTATTCCATTGTCCAGATGCCCTCGGGGATCCCGGTTGCGACCGTTGCGATTAACGGCGGAACAAACGCGGGACTCCTTGCGGTAAAGATGCTTGCCATAAATGATCCCGGTCTTTTGAGCAAGCTCAAGGATTACTCGAAGGATCTTAAGGAACAGGTTGTAAAGAAGGACGAGCGCCTTCAGGAAGTGGGATACGAAAATTACAGCAAATAAGGAGAAACACATGGATTACAAGAGCGCCGGAGTTGATATCGAAGCAGGTTACAGATCCGTTGAACTGATGAAGGAGTATGTTGCCGGAACGATGCGTCCCGAAGTATTGGGATCGCTCGGAGGGTTTTCCGGGGCTTTTTCGTTAAGCAGTATCAAGAAGATGGAAGATCCCGTGCTTTTATCGGGAACAGACGGATGCGGCACCAAGGTTAAGCTCGCTTTTGTAATGGATAAGCATGATACGATAGGTATAGATGCCGTAGCGATGTGCGTAAATGACGTCATCTGTGCCGGCGGAGAACCGCTGTTTTTCCTTGACTATATAGCATGCGGCAAGAACTACCCCGAAAAGATCGCGAACATCGTAAAGGGAGTTGCCGAAGGATGCAAATTGTCCGACTGTGCGCTGGTAGGCGGTGAGACCGCAGAGCATCCGGGGCTCATGCCTGAGGATGAATATGATCTTGCAGGGTTTGCTGTCGGCGTTGTAGACAGAAAGGACATGATCACCGGAAATACCATAGTTCCGGGCGATGCACTCATAGGAATAGCTTCCTCAGGGGTGCACAGTAACGGATTCTCCCTTGTGAGAAAGGTTTTTGATATCACTAAGGAGAGTCTTGATACATATTATGATGAACTCGGCACGACGCTTGGTCTTGCACTTATCGAACCTACCAGGATATATGTTCACGCTTTAAAGAAGATCATGGCAGCCGGTGTTAAGATAAAGGGCTGCTCCCATATAACCGGAGGCGGTTTCTACGAGAACATTCCGAGAATGCTCCCCGAAGGTATAAATGCGATCATCGAGCTTAACAGCTATACGATGCCTCCAATCTTTAAGCTCATTAAGGAAAAGGGCAATATCGCTGATGAGATGATGTATAACACCTTCAACATGGGACTCGGCATGATACTTGCCGTTGATCCCGAGGATATAGACGATACAATGAACGCCATCAGGGAAGCAGGTGATGTTCCTTATCTTGTAGGCAATGTCAGGGCAGGTGAAAAGGGAGTGACCTTATGCTGAGAGTAGTTGTTCTTGTCTCGGGAGGAGGAACGAATCTCCAGGCTATCATTGATTCCATAGCGGACAAGAGGATAACCAATGCCAGGATCGTGGGAGTTTTCAGCAACAACCGCGGAGCTTACGCACTTGAAAGAGCGCAGAAGGCAGGGATCGACAACTGCTGCATCAGTCCTAAGGATTTTGGATCGAGAGAAGAATTCAACGATGCTTTTCTTCAGAAGATAGATGAATGGGAGCCCGATCTTATCGTGCTCGCAGGATTCCTGGTAATAATACCTCCGAAGATGATAAGCCGTTATGCAGGCAGGATGATCAATATCCATCCTTCACTTATCCCGTCTTTTTGCGGGACAGGCTATTACGGATTAAAGGTTCATGAAGAGGTTTTAAAAAGAGGTGTCAAGATCACCGGAGCGACGGTCCATTATGTGGATGAAGGAACGGACACCGGACGGATCATTTCACAGAAGGCTGTTGAAGTAATGCCGGATGACACACCTCAGATACTCCAGAAGCGTGTTATGGAACAGGCTGAATGGATACTGCTTCCGAAGGCGATAAACGATATCGCCAACGGACTGATTTAAGAATGACGGAGAATGATGATGAAGGTTTTGATTGTCGGATCGGGCGGACGTGAGCATGCAATCGCTGCCTCGGTCAGAAAGAGTGACAAGGTTGATAAGATCTACTGTGCTCCCGGCAATGCCGGCATAGGACTCATCGCCGAGTGTGTTCCGATAAAGGCGATGGATTTTGACGGTATAACCGATTTTGCCAAAAAGGAAGCTATCGATCTTGTAATAGTAGGAATGGACGATCCGCTGGTGGGCGGACTTGTGGATCAGCTTAATGAGAACGGCATAAGGGCATTCGGACCCAGAAAGAACGCCGCGATCCTTGAAGGCTCCAAGGCTTTTTCAAAGGAGCTTATGAAGAAGTACAACATCCCCACTGCCGGCTATGAGACTTTTGATGATGCGGACAAAGCACTTGAATATCTTAAGAGTGCTTCATATCCGGTGGTATTAAAGGCAGACGGCCTCGCACTCGGCAAGGGAGTGCTCATCTGCAACACGGCAGAGGAAGCCCGTGAAGGAGTCAGATCCATAATGATCGACAAGCAGTTCGGTCATTCAGGTGACAGAATGGTCATTGAAGAGTTCATGACGGGCAGAGAGGTTTCGGTCCTTTCGTTTACGGACGGCAAGACAATAAGGATAATGACATCTGCTCAGGATCACAAAAGAGCGGGTGATAACGATACCGGACTTAACACCGGAGGAATGGGAACCTTTTCACCGAGCCCCTTCTATACTGCAGAGGTTGATGATTTCTGCAAAAAATATATTTATCAGGCCACTGTTGATGCAATGGCTGCGGAGGGCAGAGAGTTTAAGGGTGTGATATTCTTCGGACTGATGCTCACGAAGGACGGTCCTAAGGTTCTTGAATATAACTGCAGATTTGGGGATCCGGAGGCACAGGTAGTTCTTCCCAGGATGAAAAATGATATAATAGACGTCATGAATGCCTGCATAGACGGAACGCTCTGCGATGTAGATCTTCAGTTTGAAGACAACGCTGCAGTCTGCGTAGTGCTTGCATCAGACGGTTATCCGGTAAAGTATGAAAAGGGATTACCGATAAGAGGACTTGAAAGATTTGAAGGTGTGGACGGATATTACTGCTTCCATGCCGGGACAGCCAGAAAGGGAGACGACATCGTTACCAACGGAGGCAGGGTCCTCGGCGTTACGGCACTCGGACCGGATCTTAAGTCGGCCAGGGCCAACGCATACAAGGCTGTCGAATGGGTGGAATTTGACAACAAATACATGCGACATGATATAGGAAAAGCTATAGACGAGGCATAAAGGATCATAAAGCGGGAAAGAAAGGCAGAGAATATGAAAAGAAGATCACTTAAATCGGTATTGGTGCTCGGCGCATCATTGATAATGATGACAATCCTGTCAGTATCAGCGCTGGCAGACAGTGTTGAGATGGGATCGGACGGAATAAGGATCCGCTCCTCAGCGTCAACTTCGGCTGCTGTAGTTACAACAGGCGCCAGCGGAGATGAATATAAGATAGTGGAGACAGTTACGGGTGATGACGGCAATACCTGGTACAAGATTCAGGTAGACGGTTCAACTACCGGATATGTAAGAGGAGATCTTGTTAAGGTCAAAAAGGACGAGAGCACTCAGGAACAGGCTGCGGATGATGCACCGAACACAGCTTCATCCCTTGCACCTACGGTTCCCACTCCCATATCACAGACAACAGCTACCATAGGCGGCAACTCTTCGGTCAACATCCGTTCAGGTGCCGGAGTAGGATATGAAAAGGTTGGGTCACTCGATGCTGGTACCAGCATAACACTTATTGGTGAAGCAAATGATTCATCAGGCAACAAGTGGTATCAGTTCACATGCGACAGCATGGGCATCGAAGGATATATCCGTTCAGACCTCATAACCATCAGCCAGGAGATTGTTCCTCTTGATGAAAATGCTGAGAATCCCGAAGGCGAGGGAATGGAAGATACGGAGAGCGAACCCGTTGAAGAACCGACAGAGCCCGAGACGCCTTCAGAACCCGAAGCCAGGGATTATGAAATAAAGTATGAGACCGATTCAGACGGTGTATATCAGTATTATCTTTATGATTACCCCAACGGTAACAGACAGAAGGTTGTTGAACTGCTTGACGCAGTCAATACATTAAATACCAGATATCAGGAAGCATCAACAAAGCTTACGACATTCAAGATACTGACTATCGTTCTCGGTGTACTTGCACTTCTTGGACTTGGCGCAGCACTGCTGTTCTTCATCAAGTACAGGAATGCCGGTGAAGTTGAGTATTACGAGGATGACTTTGAATACGATGACTATGATGACAAACCGAAGACGAAGCGCAGAAAGCAGTTTGAGGAAGAAGAACCCGATTACGGCAAACCGTCAAACAAAAAGCTTCCCAATGAATATGCCGGAGACCAGAGAACGTCTTCAAAGGACGGCGGAAGAGCATTAAGATCTTCAGAACGTTCCGAAAAGCCCGCGACAAGAATCTCATCAGGTCAGAGTCAGGGCAGACCTTCGGCTGATGACAGGAGAGGACCTTCAACTGAAGAGCGCAGCAGAAGACCCAGGAAAGCACAGAACTTCCTTGCGGATGATGATGAGTTCGAATTTGAATTCCTCAATATGGATGATAAGGATAATTAATTAACATGAAGTCAGACGGCTTTACACAAAATGCAAAGGACGTACTTGAGAATGCTTCCAAGTGCGCCCTTAAGTTGAACGTAGGATATGTTGGAACAGAACATATCCTCGTTGGCATGTTGGAAGAACAATTCGGAGTGGCAGGCAGAGTATTAAATGACAATGGTGTCACTGCTGACAGGATCTATGACATGATCCAGGAACTCATCGCTCCCGAGAGCGGAGTTACGGTAAAGGAAAAGGAGGGCTACTCTCCCAAGGCGAGAGAACTCCTTGACATCGCTTTTGAACAGGCGGAGCGTTTCGGATCGGACAAGGTCGGAACGGAACATATGCTGCTTGCTATGATACTAGTCGGAGACAATATCGCACTCCGTCTTCTTAACACGCTCGGAATTTCGATCCACAAGCTTTATCTTGATACTCTTATAGCGATGGGAGAGGATCCGTCGCTCTTTAAGCAGGACCTTTCAAGAAAGACCCAGGCTTCTGCCGGCAAGACCGCAACCCTGGACCAGTATTCAAGAGACCTTACGGAGCTTGCACGTAACGGAGAACTTGATCCTGTCATAGGACGTAATGATGAGATCAGCCGTGTTATAGAGATCCTAAGCCGAAGAACAAAGAACAATCCCTGTCTGGTGGGAGAACCCGGCGTGGGCAAAACAGCCGTTGTTGAAGGACTGGCATTAAGGATAGTAAAGGGAGAGGTTCCCTATACCGTTGTCAACAAGCGTGTGCTCACACTCGATCTTTCGGGAATGGTAGCAGGTTCAAAATACCGCGGTGAGTTCGAGGAGAGGATCAAAAAGGTCATCAAAGAGGTCATCGATAACGGAAATATCATCCTCTTTGTAGATGAGATGCATACCATAATCGGAGCAGGCGGAGCAGAGGGGGCAATTGATGCTTCAAATATCCTTAAGCCCTCGCTGGCAAGAGGAGAACTTCAGCTCATCGGTGCGACCACCATTTCCGAATATCATAAATACGTTGAAAAAGATGCTGCCCTTGAGCGCAGATTCCAGCAGGTTCATATCGAAGAACCTACCAAGGAGGAAACTCTGGAGATACTTAAGGGCATAAAGCATAAATATGAAGAGCACCACAGAGTCGTTATAAGCGAGGATGCATTAAAGGCCTGCGTCGACCTGTCTGAAAGATACATAAATGACAGAAATCTTCCCGACAAGGCAATAGACTTAATGGACGAAGCTTCTGCAGCCGTCCGCTTAAGATCCACCATCAGCATCAAAGGACAGATCGATGCCGAGAGGGATTACAATGACATCACAAAACAGCTTGAGGAAGCATTAAAGGCCGGTAATATCGAGGCGGCCAAAAAGCTTCGCAAAAAGTCCGACTCGATGCTGAAGAAGATCGCAAAGATCGTTAACAAGGATATTAACAAGGTAGCAAACGACGTGGTGACCGTCAGTGAAAATGATATCGCCAACGTTGTTTCGATGTGGACAAAGATACCCGTTAAGAAGCTTAGCGAAAAGGAATCAGACAGACTCATGAAGCTTGAGTCGATCCTTCACAAGAGAGTCATAGGTCAGGAGGAAGCGGTATCCGCTGTCGCCAAGGCAATAAGGCGCGGAAGAGTGGGACTTGCAGATCCCAACAGACCAATAGGTTCATTCCTTTTCCTCGGACCTACCGGTGTGGGTAAGACAGAGCTTTCAAAGGCTTTGGCAGAAGCGGTCTTCGGTTCCGAAAATGCTCTTATAAGAGTTGATATGTCCGAATACATGGAAGGCCACAGCGTATCCAAGATGATCGGAGCACCTCCCGGATATGTGGGATTTGACGAGGGCGGACAGCTTTCCGAAAAGATCAGAAAAAATCCCTATTCGGTGGTCCTTTTTGACGAGATAGAAAAAGCACATCCCGATGTGTTCAATGTACTGCTTCAGGTGCTTGATGACGGACACATCACGGATTCAAAGGGCAGGAAGGTATCGTTTAAGAATACCATTCTTATAATGACATCAAATGCCGGTGCACAGAGGATAATCTCGCCCAAGAACCTCGGATTTGCCCAGGATAATTCCAAAGAGACAAACTATGAAAAGATGAAGACCGGCGTTATGGATGAGGTCAAGAAGATCTTCAAGCCCGAGTTCATCAACAGGATCGATGACATGATCGTGTTCAAGGTCCTTGATGAAAAGGAGATGGCATCCATCGTAACGCTTCTTGCGAAAAATCTTGCCGCAAGATGCAAAAAGCAGATGAGCATAGATTTAAGCTTTTCTCCTTCACTTAAGAAGCATCTGGTGGAGAAATATGCTGATTACAAAATGGGTGCACGTCCCTTAAAGAGAGCTATCCAAAATGTTGTTGAGGATGCCTTGGCAGAAGAAATATTAATTGGTAAAATTAAGAGTGGGGATAAGATTCTCGTAACCTATAAAAAGGAC
>JAEEGL011118963.1_pt1 | contig 11697 bp, 10 predicted proteins | sample 9134231 | NCBI WGS metagenome assembly JAEEGL01 (sample SAMN16246548, study PRJNA631951) | gut metagenome | biome: gut microbiome; feature: rumen; material: fiber-attached | host: Bos | place: Iran: Karaj | collected 2018-10
GAACCTTTACAAACTCTTGAAGATCGATGGCGAGTCTGTCGCCAAACAACTGATGGAAAAACTATGAGCGAAGAAAACAAGACCCCGCGTACCATAAGGAAAACTTTGGACCGCAAGTTCGGCGTCAGCGAGAATCGTGATGAGCGCCGCCCCCGCCGCGAAGAAAGAAGCGGCGATGACAGGGAATTTGGCCGTGGCCCTCGTGGCGACCGCCCCCGTGGACTTCGTGAAGACGGAAGCCGGCGCGAAGGCCGCCCTGGTGAACGTGGCTTTGACCGCGAGCGCCGCCCCTTTGATCGCGATCGCCGTCCCCGTCGTTTTGACGACAAGCCTTTCGGACGTTCCGAACGCTTTGGCCGTTCTGACCGTCGTCATGAAGGTGACCGCCCCTTCCGCGGGTTCGACAAGGTCAGCAAGCCCATCTATCGCCAGCGTCCGGAACAGAAGGCCGAAGTCAATGGCGACGAGACCCTGGACGAATCTGTATTGGAAGCCCGCGTAGCCGCTTCTGAAGCTCCTGAAGCTTCTGGCTCCAATCCGCCCTGGTTCAAGAAGCTCCTGGCCCTCACTACAGAAAAGGGTCGCGAGCGAGAAGGCCGTTTCTTGGGCGAAGGTGTCCATGTGGTGAACGAACTGGTGAACAACCATCGTGAGCTGGTCATTGCCGTTTACGCCGTAGAGGGCTTTGATGATAAGGGCCTGCTGACTACCATTAACGATGCGGGCATTACCCTTCACGAGATGTCTGCCGACATGATGAAGCAGATTAGCTCTACGGTAACGCCTCAGGGCATTATCGCCCATTGCCGTATTGCCAATACCAAGCCCGTTTATGAATCTAGCCGTAGCGTGCTTACATTGGTAGACGCGGTGCAGGATCCTGGTAACCTGGGAACGCTGTTCCTCACCATCGTCGGCTTTGGTTCCGACGGCAGGATTCTTGGCCGCGTTACCGTGAGCCCCGTCAATCCGAAGGTGGTGCGCGGTTCTTCGGGAACGTTCCTGCGTGTGCCTTTTGAGTTTGACGTAGACCTGATCGACCAGATCAACTTCTTGCGCAGCAAGGGCTACACCATCATTGCGACGGACTTGCATGCCAAGCAGTCTCTGCGCCAGATTCCGGAACGCAAGCTCCGCAAGATGGCTTTCTTGGTGGGCAACGAAGGTGCGGGCACCAATCCCTACTTCATTGAGCTCGCCGACGAGACGGTAAAGATACCCATGAGCAGCGAACTGGAATCCCTGAATGTGGCTGTGGCCCACGGCATTCTCAGCTACGAAGCGGCCCAGATTCAAGAGGATTTGAAGTAATGAACTTTCATGGACTTCTAGAACAGCGTATCGCCAAGTGCGGAAACCCGATTTGCCTGGGTATGGATCCGGTGTTGAAGCTGATCGATCCTTGCTGCCCTAACGGCTCTGCCGAAGAAAAGATCAAGCGCTTCTATTCCGAAATTCTGGAATGTGCCCTAAAGCGTGGTGTAACTCCCGCCGTAGTCAAGCCTAACAGTGCCTACTACGAATGTGTGAGCGTTCAGGCCATGCTGGTGTTGCAGCAGCTGATCGCCGACTATAGGAGTGCCGGCATCCCGGTGATTCTCGATGCCAAGCGCGGTGACATCGGCAAGTCCAGTGCCGCCTATGCAACGGCTGCCTATGACGTGTACAAGGCTGACGCCGTAACAGTTTCCCCCTGGATGGGTGCTGATTCCGTTGGTCCGTTCATTCGCGAGAATTCCGAAGGTAACGGCGCCTACGTGCTGCTCCGCACGAGCAACAAGGGCGCCCACGATTTTCAGGACCTGAGCGTTGTCCGCAGCGATGACCCTCGTGACAAGGCAGAGGCATTTTATTCCGTAGCCGACAAGATTATGGAATGGGACGGTAACCTTGGTTATCTTGGTGCTGTCGTGGGAGCGACCCACCCTGAAGAGCTTGAAAAGATTACGGCCTACTGTGCCGCCAACAAGCACGAGATTCCCTTCCTGATTCCGGGCGTGTCCATTCCGGGTGTGCCGGGCGGCCAGGGTGGCGATGCCAAGACGGTTCTTACCGCCATTGCAAACGGCGGTGGCAAGCGCAAGTTCCACGTGCTCAACAGTTCCAGCGGATTGAACTTCGCTTACCAGCGTAGCGGCAACCCGGCGAACTTTGCCAGCGATTGCATTGACGCCCTGGAAAAGCTTGCGGAGGCCTGCGCCCTGTAGAGTTATGCGTTACCTGGTTTGTCTCATCCTTGCTATTGTGGTTGTCGCCTTCGCGTTTCATTATGCGAAGCCGCTACCCAGTACAAACTTTGATGAGTCTTTCTTGCCGAGAGCAAATTACGTGAAGTATATTGCCGCCGGTAATGACGCTTCGGTGGCGGGCCTTTTCTGGATCAAGGGCCTGACGGAACTGGGCGAAAGTTTCCTGACTGGCAAGGAATACGCATACCTAAGTCACGTAGCCAATCTGTGTACTGAACTGGATAGCCTGTTCTATACACCTTATTATTTTGTTGGTGGGGTGACTTCGATCGATTCTCCGGATACATCGGATTTTGTGGTGTTGCGTCGCGCCTCGCGGATTTATCCCAATGAATGGCGTCTTTCGCTTTACTATGCCTTGCGTCTTGCTCGTGGGCCTTATCCCAACAGGACTGAGGCGGCCAATGTAATGCGCAAGTATTTTGATAGTCCTGATACGACCATACCGAAACACATTCGTATGATCTATCATAGTTTTGAACTGGACTCCATGCAGACGGAAACAGCGCTGGAGACTATTTTGAACGACTTGATGCAACCGCGTTATAAAAAGTTCCGTGGTAGTTTTTACAACAAGACTTTTAGAATTCTGGGCTACAAAAACAGGGGTACAGATTCTTTGGCATACGAAGAGATTAAGCTGACGATTGACTCGTTTGTTGACCAGAAGATTTCTCCGCAGCAGGCGTATGGGCATCTGCTGCAAATGAAAAAACCAGAAGAGGTTGAACCTGTTGCTGATTCAACCGCAGTTGCCGACACAACGGCAGCTAATTGATTCTTGACTATTCGCCGCAGCGCTTGGCGTTATTAGGGAGACCCATCAGTTCAAAGGCGTTCTTGCAACGCAACTTCAGGTCGTCTTTGTCTTTCTGTGATACGCCATTGAGCTGGGAGCGTTCCCAGAGGATGGTGGCGGTCATGTAAGAGAAATCGCTTTTAATGGCTTTTTCTTCGGCAGTCTTGTAGAATGCTTCTGCATCGGAATTACCCAAAAGCCTTGAAACGTTCGCTGCGGTGTAGGCGTAGAAGCCCTCTTCGTCATCGCTGTTCTTGGCCGTCAACTTCAGGGCCTGCTTGGCGTCGTCTTCGCGTTTGTTGCCTGCGTAAGCGATGGCGCAGCTTGAATAAAAAGCCGCCTTTAGGGGTTCGTCGCAGTCGCTAATTTCTTTGTCTACGATAGACCTGCAAATCTTCTCGCCTTCGTTGAACTTTTTTCTTGCGTTTGCTAAGGAAATCTTGTTGATGTTGAACATCAACTTTGTGTTGTTGTCCATTGCTTCTTGGCGGACAACGGAGAGCAGGGAGTCGGCAAAGTTCAAGTCCAGACTCATGATGCGGACCTTTGCCATGGAATTGAGAATACGGCCTTCTGCACCTAGGTCTGCCTCTTTGCGGCTTGCCAGGAGCGCCCGTTCCAACTGGCCGTACCCCTTTGCGAATTTTCCCTTGGCGATGGATTTCTGGGCGCGGAAGGCGAGCACCGAAGATTCGGAAGCGAGGCCCGTTCCCGAAAGCAGTCCGATCAATAATAGAGTGAAGATTCTATTTACCATAGGGTCTCCACCATGAAGGGTATGCTGTCGCGGTTGGGCAGATTCCGGTTGATGATCCACATGTTGGAAACGCCCTCCATCAGCTCGTCCGCATTCTGCAGGGTGTTCTCCGTGCTTTCCATGAAGTCCGAAAGTCCGATGGTGATCTTGCCGAGTTCGGCAATCATGTCGTCTGCGCGGCCCACCGTACCCTCAAGTTTACCCATGAGGGCATCCACTTTTCCAGGCAGGGGCTTCAGTTCCGTCATCATGCCCGAGACGTCGTCCATCATGCCGGAGACATTGGTCATCATGTTGTCCATCCGGTTCAAGAGCGGCGGGACAGTTCCCTGCAGCGTGTCCATCAGGTCCGAAACCTTGTGGATGGCCCTCGTTCCGCTGAGGGTGATGTCGTCAAGTCTAACAAGTTGGCGGTTCAGGTTGTCATACAGGGCTCGGGAGCCAAAAAGTGCACCGATGGTAGTTCCTGTATCCATGGCCATGGCTACAAGTGTATCGGCGGCATCGATAAGCTGGTTTACACGGCCGAGCAGTTCGTTGGCCGTCTCTAGTACGGTTTCGATGTCCTGTGCCTTACCTGGGGGCAGAAAATCGCCGTCTTCTAGGATTCGGCCTTTGCCTCGCCGGGCTTCGATGTTAACGACACGGGCAGAAATCACGTTCTGGTCGCGGATGGCGTACACCTGGGCACTGTCGGTAATCCAGCCCTGGTATTTCTTGTGTATGGTGAATTCCATGTACACGCCGTCACCTTCGATCTTCATGTCGGAGATCTGGCCCACGTCTACGCCACTGATCTGTACACGCGTTCCGGGTCTGAGGCCAAGGGCCTTGTCGAAGGTACTGTGGAGCTTATACTCCTCTACGCCAATCATGCCGCTGGTAAAAAGCTTCGTGTAAAGCACAAGCCCGAATATCATCACGGCAACTGTGAAAAAGATACCGACCAATAGGCCGGACATCTCCATCCAGTTTATCTGCTTGATGGGCTTGAACTTCATGTAAAAAAATATAGAAACAGGTAAGCCATGCCCCCCGTCCCTGGAATCCAAAACCTAATTTTGGAATATGAATTTCCTTGAATTTTTGAACAAATCAGTTACTCCGTATCATACGGTAGAGAGTCTCAAGCAGATTTTGGCGGAATCAGGCCCTACGGTAAAGCTTTTTGAGCGGGGTGGGGCCTTGATTGCTGTCCGGCCTCCTCAGACTGTGAATAAGGAATCCAAGTTCAAAATAGCCCTTGCCCATACGGATTACCCGACCCTGAAAATCACGCCCAATCCGGATAGAATGGCGGCTGGGGTGCGGACTCTCCATCCCGAAATTTACGGTAGCCCGATTTTTGCCAGCTGGCTGGACCGGGATCTTGGTTATGCGGGTCTCTTGGCCTATGAACTGGATGGTAAGGTGCAGACGAAATTGGTTCGCGGTGACAAGCTGTTCCGTATCCCGCAGCTGGCGGTCCATTTGAACAGGAACGTGAACCAGGAGGGGCTCAAGGTAAATCCCCAGACGGACATGAACATCCTGTGGACGGCCATGGGCGGTCACGAACGTTTCGAGGAGGCCCTGTTTGGGGAGCTTCCTGCTGGTGCTAGACTTTTAGATTTTGATATCCAGTTGTTTGATGCCCAGCCGGCACAGTATGGCGGTTTTGATGACGAGTGGATTTATTCGGGAAGGCTCGACAACCTGAGCAGCAGCCACGCCATTGCGGAAGCTTTTGTTGCAGCGGATCCTTCGGAAAAGGATTTCCAGGTGGCGGCCTTCTTCAATAACGAGGAAGTGGGTTCTACCACCCGCGAGGGTGCTGCGGGCAATTTCTTGAAATCGGTACTGGATGAGACAATGGTGCCGTTGCGTATCCTTGCGGATTCATTTGCCCTTTCTATCGACATGGCCCACGCCTGCCATCCGAGCTTTGAAAACAAGCACGAAGGCAACCATGCTCCCGTTCTGGGCGGCGGTGTTGTGCTAAAGGCCAATTCTCAAAAAAGATACGCCAGCGACGTGTATTCCAGCGCGCAATTCAAGCTGCTTTGCGAACAAAATAATATCCCGTACCAGACTTTCGTAATGCGTAACGACATGCCATGCGGTTCGACTGTTGGCCCCGCCGTTTCGGCAAGCCTCGGAATACCGACGGTGGATGTTGGCGAGCCCATGCTCAGCATGCACAGTATTCGCGAAATGACTGCAAAAAAAGATCACCAAGGCATGATCGCCCTGGTGTCTGCATTCTACTTGTAAGGCCTGTTTACGAGAGCCACTTGAGCAGGCGGATGACGCCCATCTTGGCACACTCGTTGTGGGCCGATACGTTGGTGCGGTGCTCGATGGCCTTGCGGTTCTGGTGGTAGAATTCGTAGGCGCGCAACAGCATCTCTTCGTTGGTCTTTGTGGGCTGGAAACCCAGTTCCTTCTTGATTTTCGACGTGTCGAACACGAAGGTGCTGGCGATCATCTTGTACTGGTAGGGGCCCAGCGGCGAGATGCCGAGCTTGCTTGCAAGCTTCATGCAGGGGATGATAAACCATTTTGGGAAATGGGCGAGCTTGGATTTTGACTGTCCGTGCTCAATGACGTAGCTGTAGACTTCGTTGAATGTCTTTACGTTGTCAGAACCGATATTGAAGACGGTTGTCCCCTGGTAGTTCAGCGCAAGTTCGCAGGCGTTGGCCAAGTCTTTTGCATAGATGAATTGGTAGCGGTTGTTGCCGTCGCCCACCATCCAAAGCTTGCGGTTTTCGTCAATGAATTCAAACAGGATAGAGAGCAGTCCCAGGCGGCCCTCGTCCATGATGGTGGGGCAGCGGAAGATGACGGAGTTCAGCTTGTCTTTGCGGGCGAAGAGGATCTTTTCGCCTTCTAGTTTGGACTTTCCGTAAATTTCGATGGGGTTGGGTTCTTCGGCTTCGGTGACGGGGTCATCGAAATTTTTTGCCCAGAGGCAGTTTGACGATGTAAAGACCAGCTTGTTTACATTGTGGCGGATGCAGGCGTCGGCGATGATTTCGGTGCCGTCAACATTCGATGTCCAGAGGTTGTTGATACGCTTGCGGTCGTGGGCGAGCATGGCTGCCAGGTGGAATACGGCTTCAAACTGGTTCTCGCTGAAAATTTTCTCCACCTGCTCCTTGTCGCGGATGTCGCCCAGGATGCTCACGAGATTTTCGTGCTTGTCGGGATCTGGGCAAAGGTCGATGCTTACGCACTTGTGGCCCTTTGCAAGGAGTTCTTTCTTTAGAATGGAACCGAAGAATCCGGCCCCGCCAGTAATTAGGAAACAAGACATGATTAATATCCTACGTATAAAATTATTTCGGGGTAAAAATTACTAACTTTCTCGCCATGGATTTTGAGAATTCCATATTCGGAAAGATAAAATCGAAAATTCCGAGTCGAAGGGGAGTCATTGGCCAGTTCTTGCGGTATTTCGTGACTGGTGGTCTCGCTTTTGTGGTGGATTTTGGGGCATTTGCACTTGCCCTCTACTATTTTGACATCCATTACCTGATTTCGAACTTGATTGGCCTTGCGGCGGGAAACGTGGTCAACTACTTGCTGACGGTCAGGTGGGTGTTCAGCACGGAAAAACGCAAGATGGAAAAGCACGTTTTCCTGGAAGTGGTTGTCTTTGTGCTGATAAGTCTCTTTGGGATGGGACTGAATGAATTGTTGATGTATGTGTTCGTCGGGATACTCCATATCCAGGAGATGGTGTCCAAGGTGGGCGCCGCGATAATCGTACTCCTGTATAATTTCCTGGCGAGAAAGTTTATTCTGTTTAAATCGGGAAGCAAGAAATCCTAATCCCTAAGGTGTCTTATGAGTGAAGAGAGAAAAGTTGCTGTTATTGCGGGAGCTGGCCCTGCAGGCCTTACCGCTGCCCTGGAACTGTTGCGCACGACTAACGTGAAGCCCGTGATTTATGAAGCGGAAGATGTCATCGGGGGAATCTCCCGCACGGCACGCTACAACGGCAACCGCATGGATATCGGCGGTCACCGCTTTTTCAGCAAGAGCGACACGGTAATGGACTGGTGGCAGGGGATTCTGCCTCTGCAAGGTGCCGCCAGTAAGGATGATATCGCTATCGGGCGCAGCGTTCCCCTGGTAACGGGCGGCCCCGATCCCGAGAAGACGGACTACGTGATGCTCTGCCGTAGCCGCCTCTCTAGAATCCTCTTCTTGCGTAAGCTTTTTGACTACCCGGTAAGCCTGAACGGCGACACTATCCGAAACCTGGGCCTCTGGCGCATGTTCAAGATAGGCATGAGCTACATCAAGGTGCAGCTCTTGCCCGCCCGCAAAGAAAAGAGCCTTGAAGACTTCATGATCAACCGTTTTGGTGTAGAGCTTTACCGCACGTTCTTCCGGGACTACACCGAGAAGGTGTGGGGCGTACCTTGTAGCAAGATCAGCCCTGACTGGGGAGGCCAGCGTATCAAGGGACTTTCTATTACGAAGACGGTGATTCATGCCGTAAAGCAGATCTTTGCCGGCAAGAAAAAGTCCGGCGCCGAAGGGGCGGATATTCGCCAGAAGGATACCGAGACGAGCCTTATCGGGCAGTTCCTCTATCCCAAATTCGGTCCGGGACAGCTCTGGGAAACGGTGGCCGAAAAGGTCCAGCAGCAGGGCGGCGAGATCCACATGAAGGCGAAGGTGGTGGGCGTGAACCGCTCCGCTGACGGGAAGCGCGTGGAAAGCGTTGTCGTGGACTTTGGGAATTCCACCGAGACTGTTCCTTGCGACTATTTCCTTAGCACTATGCCGGTAAAGGAACTTGTTGCTGCCATGGACAATGGCAAGACCCCCGTGCCGGCTGATGTCAAGCGTGTCGCCGATGGTCTTGTGTACCGTGACTTTATCACTGTGGGCCTCTTGCTCGACAAACTCCTGATCAAGAACCCTGCAAAGCCGGGTACTCCCGAAAGCAAGCTCAAGTTTGTGGCCGACAACTGGATTTACGTGCAGGAGTCTGACGTGAAGCTGGGCCGTATCCAGATTTTCAACAACTGGAGTCCCTACCTGGTGGCCGACCCGGAGAAGGTTTGGATAGGCCTCGAATACTTCGCCACCGAAGGTGACGAGATGTGGCGCATGCCCGACGCCGACTTTATCAAGTTCGCCATTGCGGAATTGGACAAGATAGACGTGGCAAGGCCTGATGCGGTTCGCGATTCTGTGGTGTTCCACATCAAGAAGGCATACCCCGCCTATTTCGGCACCTACGGCGAATTCGGCAAGATCCGCGAATACGTGGACCCGGTCGAAAACCTGTTCCTCATGGGCCGCAACGGTATGCACAAGTACAACAACATGGACCACAGCATGCTTGCTGCCATGGAAGTCGTGAAATGCATCCGCGAAAATTCCACCGACAAGACCGCCCTTTGGAACGTGAACAGCGAAGAAGATTACCACGAAGGCAAGAAAGCGTAAATCATGAAGCGTATTTTAAGTATTTTCAAGCTTCCTGAACTCTACTGCGTTATCCTGCTTGCCGCCTGCATCGTGGCAGGCCTTGCGATGCGTGTCACGATACACGATGTCGTGCTGACTCGGAACGGTAGTTCCGAGGAGGTGCTTTTCCCGATCGCCAAAAAGTTGAACAGGGGAGAGTTCTTCCAGGTAGAGTTGAATATCCGCAATCCGTTTAACATCTCCTATGACCTGCGTGTCGTTCCGGATGACTGCGCGGAAAGCATGGTCGTAAACGGTGAAAACCTGGACTTGTCGGGTAAGCGCGACCGTTGTAATTTCTCGAAGGGATTTATCCTGAAAAATAGCGAGCTTGCCCCTCATCGGGTGGGGGAGCAGACTCACTTTACGTTCGGCTTAAAGAATAACGGCGGCGATGCGGGGTTGAACCTGTTTATTTACCAGGAATCCCCCGTTGCGGTTGCGGCCAATGTGGGGGCGATCGTTTTCTTCGCCCTGCTTTGCATGCTTGTGGCCCGAAGGCTCCGTTTGCGTGGCGGCCTCCTGTTCATTTTCTTTGTAGGAATTGTTCTCAGGACTTTCTTTTTTGCGAATATCCCCTATACGATGTTTTCTAACGACGTAGACGGGCATGTCGCCTATGTGCAGCATATTATTGAAAAGCATGAAATTCCGCCTGCGGATGCATGCTGGTCCTGCTACCATCCGGGGTTCTACTATTTGTCCGCTGCTCCTGCGTTCGTGCTTGGGGAATGGGCCGGAATTCCGGGAACGTCGGGCTTGCAGGTGTTTAGCCTGCTCCTGTCCGTGGTGACGCTCTTCCTTGGAATCCTATTCCTCAAGGGGTTCCTGAAGGGGCCTGCTCTAGGGATTTCCTCGCTTTTGTGGGTATTTTGGCCACTGATGATTCTTGTCGCGCCGCGAGTCGGTAACGACCAGATGTTCTACCTGCTGCATATCCTTTGCCTGTGGGGTGGCATCAACTACTGGAACAAGGGAAACGGCAAGTATCTGATGGTTGCCATTGTCGCGTCGGCGCTTGCCATGTGGACGAAGACGACTGCCGCGGTGACGGTGGGAACGACATTCCTGTTCGCCTTTTTCGGGTATGTTCGCAATGCCCGCCTGTTGCACCCCACCAAGTCCGAATGGATTGCCTGGGGAATGTTCGTTGCCCTGATTGTTGGAATCTTGCTCCAGAAAATTCTGGGCCAGTCGGACCTCGTGGGTAACGTGAGCGGACTGAATTCGGGCCTTTTGGTAGGAAACGAAGCCTACAACTACATCTATTTTGACCTGAAGAATTTCATTTCGCAGCCTTTCACGAGTGCCTGGAATGATGACTGGGGACGTCAGTATTTTTGGAATTATACTCTCAAGTCCGCCATGTTCGGCGAATTTGAGATATTGCGTACGGCAACTGGGCGGACTTGCGCCACGATAATGAGCGTGACACTGCTAGGGCTTCTGGGCTATGCGGCGCGCGGATTCTGGAAGACGAAGCTGCAGTCGATTCACTGGATTCTTCTTTTGCAGGGGGCGGCTTTCTTGGCGGCCATGATGTTCCTGCGCATAAAGCACCCCTATTCCTGCAGTAACGATTTTAGGTTTATAGCCCCGATTATCCTGTGCTTTGTTCCGTTTGTTGCCTGGGGTATCCTGGATAAAGACAGTTCGGCCAAGTGGAGGGTTCTCGGGTACGCCATTGTTGCGGGATTTGTCTTGAGTACGGTGATTTTGTATATTCTTGCTATGTAAGAATTAGATGAAAGAACGGGCTTCGCCCTACAGACGAGAGACGAAAGATGTTTTGTCTCTGCGGACCCTAGGTCCCTGAGTATGCCGAAGGGCCGAGCAATCTATGGAAGTGTGAAAATGCGTTTTTTATTGATTTGTGTATGTTTGCTGTCGGCGGCCCTGTGGGCGCGGCCTATCAACGACGGCAATAAGCTGTTCAAGAACGGCGATTATGCCGGAGCGCTCGAAAAGTACATGAAGGCCCGCGAAGCCGAACCCGGAAATCCGCTCCTGTTCTACAATATCGGAACGTGCCAGTACAGGCTCGGTAATTACGAAGAAGCCAAGAAGGAACTTGAAAGCGCCGTGCGCATGCCGGATAAAAAGATGGCGGCGAAGGCTGCCTACAACCTGGCGAATACACATTTCCGTATGGGCGAAAAGGCTGCCGAAGGGAGCGAACGCATTGCGGCGTGGCGCGAATCGGTGGCGTACCTGAAAAAGGCGATTGACCTCGACAATAATTTCGAAAATGCGAAAAAGAACGTAGAAATCGTGCAGCGCAAGCTGAAGGAAGAACTGGATAAGCAAAAGCAGAACCAGGACCAGAATCAAAACAACAACGACCAGAAGCAACCGCCCCTGAGCGAGAAGGCGAAGGAAGTCCTTGCACGTGCCATGCAACTCAGCAAGGACGGCAAGTA
>JAEEGL016120206.1_pt1 | contig 11697 bp, 7 predicted proteins | sample 9134231 | NCBI WGS metagenome assembly JAEEGL01 (sample SAMN16246548, study PRJNA631951) | gut metagenome | biome: gut microbiome; feature: rumen; material: fiber-attached | host: Bos | place: Iran: Karaj | collected 2018-10
CTTTAGATTATCGAAACGTCCAAGATACAGGATCTGACGCTTATTAAAACGCTCAGACAGTGAAGTATCAGCTGCCATTTCGGGATAAATCTTGCAATAATTGGAAACAACAGTAATCCTCTCAGCAGGCACAATTACAGAAAGCTTTTCTTTCCATTCCTCAGACAGCACAACAATCCTTGTGCAGTAGCCATAGATTTTGCGAACAAGATATTTCTTAAAGCTCCCTGCATTGGTGTAAAGCTCATCAAGAGCAGAGCCGTGGATGTGGTTGATAATTGGAATTTTCCTGTTGTGGGCCATTACGATTATGGGCATTTTTCTAAAAAAGCTTGGTCCAAAGGATGAATGTACATGAACAGCATCCGGTCTGTTTGTCTTTAGTACTCGTCTAAACTCCCTGTAAGCACCCAGTGCCTTAGAGAGTTTTTTCCACTTGGAGCCGTCACAGTAAGATTCCACGTAGGTTATATCAAAATCATCTTCAAGACGGCTTCCGTAGTAATTTTCGATAACTGCGGCGATTCCGCCCTTTACCGTGCGCTCCTGCACTATCATGCAAATTTTTTTTCTGTTATTAGAAGTAGCCACAAATAGACCTCACTGTCATAAATGATAGGCTAATCTTATCATTATAAGGAGTTTTTGTAAAAAATCATTTCTGGAAGCGGCTTATCAAATAGTAGATTTTATAGGGGAAATTAGCGTAAAATGGAATATATAAATTCTAAAAGTTGCTAAATGGAGTGAGGGTATGAAGCTTAATCTGAAATGGATGCGGGATTATGAACAGCTCCGCAAGGAAAAGGAAAATGCTGAGCTTGAAGCGGAACGCAAGATGGAGTATTTTGCCAGCGTTGCGCATGAGATCAGAACGCCCATCAATGCCATTATGGGTTACGATGAGCTGATCCTTCGTGAGTACAACGATCCTGCCCTCAGACAGTATGCCAGCAGTATCAGATCTGCTGCCAACACTCTTTTGTCTATAATAAATGATTCCCTTGATTATTCCAGAATAGAAGCAGGGAAAATGCGCCTTTTCCCCGCAGAGTACGATCTTGGTGCTGTAATAGAAGAACTGGCTGAGATGATCCGCCCAAGGGCTGCATCCAAAGGCCTTGAACTTAAAAACTATGTAAATGAGCAGACACCCAGATTTCTCTACGGTGACTGTGACAGACTTAAGCAGTGCATCATGAATCTTTTGACCAACGCTGTTAAGTACACTGAGGAAGGCGAGATTACTTTTTCTGTTGACTACGAGATGCTTGATGAAAACAGTGAGCGCGGCAACAGCCAGATGCTTTTGAAAATATCCGTAAGAGATACAGGTATCGGTATCAGAAATGAGGATATGGGCAGACTCTATAATCCCTTTGAGAGAATAGAGGAAGAAAAAAATAAGTACGTTGAGGGCACAGGCCTTGGTATCTCCATCGTAAAGGAAATCCTCGGACTTATGGGTTCTAAGCTGGAGCTTGAAAGTGTGTACGGCGAGGGTAGTAATTTCCACTTTGCAATTAAGCAGGAAGTTATGAAAATGAGCCCCATCGGTGATTTCGAGCAGCTCTATGCCGAGAATATCGTAAGTAAGGAAAAATACAATACTAAGTTTCTTGCGCCGAATGTGAAGATACTGGTGGTGGATGATGCGGATCTGAACCTCTCTGTTATGGAGGAACTATTAAAAGATACCAGAATGCAGGTGGATTCAGCACTTAGCGCTACCACAGGACTTGAGCTTGCATATAAGAGAAAATATGACCTTATTTTCATAGATCTTAGAATGCCCGGGATGAACGGCGAAGAGATGGTAAGGCTTATAAGGGGTAAGGATTCTGATAGCAAAAGCAAAAGGATAAACAGATGGAAGAAGGATAAGAAGGGTGATGACAGAAGCGGCGAGCATGCCGGAATAAACAGGAACACGCCCTGTATCGCACTTTCCGGCGGAACACTTCAGGAGATGCAGGATAAGCGCGGTTTTGCCGACTATCTGCTAAAACCTGTAGTATACAAGGAACTGGAGGAAGTTCTTCTAAAGTACCTTCCTGCAGACAAGGTAAAAACCATCGATAATTCAAGCAGAAATAAGTCAGCAAGAGAGGCAGACTCAAGAGTTGAGAAAGCTGCCGAGATACTTAGACGCAGACAGAACAAGGAACTGGGAGCGGGAGAATAAATTGGCAACGAAATATAACATTTTTCTAGAGTTATCAGCAATACCCTTTGATGTAATCCTGTGTGGGTTTTTCTGGTACAAATATAGAGACAACACCAAGATAAACAGGGAGTTCCGCGCTTTCTCAATTCTGGTGCTTTTGGGAACGACAATGGATGTTATCGCCGGAATTTGCATTGGCTATGACGGCGTAATTCATCCTGCCATTATGTATGTAGTAAACACTCTGAACTATGTTTTGGCAACCTGGGCATCATATCAGTTTGTAAAATATGTAACTGCTTATTCCGGCTTTGAGTGGAGAAATACCGGAGGCGCGGTTATCAACAGAACGGCATTTCTAATCTATTTTGTACTTCTGATACAGAATCTTTTTACAGGAACAGTTTATAGCTACGATGCTGCAAGACATTTTGTGCCCGGGGTGTTTTTTAATATTGTTGTGTATATTTATCCGTTGTACTTCATTGTATTTGGCGGCATATATATCCTAAGTCACAGTGAAAAATACTCCTTTGGTATGAAATTGTCGCTTATATTTACCTTCGCATTCACTCTTGCGCTGTATGTAATCCAGATGCTGGTGGATCAGTATCTGCTGGTGACTTTCTTCGCAGGATCCGCAGCGTTGTTTACCATGTTCCTGACCTTGGAGACCCCTGATTATTCCAAACTTATGAGGACCATGGAGGAGCTTTCTATTTCCAAGAGAGAGCTTGAAGCCTCCGGTATACGAGCAACAGAAGCAAGCCGTGCAAAAAGTAGATTTCTGGCACAGATGTCCAACGAGATAAGAACTCCTGTTAACGCCATAATGGGATACAGCAACCTGATACTGGCGGATACCGGTGAGGACAGCACCAGAGAGTACACCCAGAGAGTAAAAATATCTGCTAAGAGACTTCTTGTGTTTTTTGAAAACGTCCTTAATTTCGTATCAGAGGAAAATGAGAGTTCATCTCCAAGAAGACTTCCTTCCATGGCAGAGCTGATAGAGAGCACTGATGAACAGTCATTTTTGGATGATACGAGCTCCTCATCCCACAAGGTTGTAAGTGGCGCATCCAAAATAAGAATCCTGGTGGTGGATGATGCGGAGATGAATATTGACCTTATGGTCAGAATGCTAAGACCCATGGGATTTACCGTTGATACTGCATCTAATGGCAAACAGGCCATTCTTCAGATAAGGAAATTCCATTACGATCTTATTTTCATGGATCATCTGATGCCTGTAATGGACGGCGTAACCGCTCTTTCGCAGCTTCGTGATGAGAAGCTCTGTGAGAATACGCCTGTTATCATGCTTACAGCCAACGCAATAACAGGTGAAGAGGAGAAATATTTAAAGAAAGGCTTTGCGGCTTATCTTACAAAGCCCTTCACAGAGAGCAATATCAGAGATCTTTTGAAGAGATTCCTTCCTATGTCTGAAAGCGGATGGGACGAAGAAGCTGACATTAGTGAATGGGAAGCTTTGCAGGAAAAACTTCCAACCGTCAGAGTTGCAGATGCCAGAAATCATCTGCTTCATGACATAGTACTGTACAGACAGCTCCTTACGGCATTTGCTAAAAATGATGTGTCAGGAGACCTTTCTGCAGCCATCAGAAAAGGCGACTACACGGTATGCAGGGCTCTTATCAGAGAGCAGAGGGATTGCGCTGTTTTCCTTGGAGCAGAGAACCTTGTGAAAAAAGCAGACAGGCTTGAAGTTCTTCTTAAAAAGAGTGAATTTGAACTTATGAGAGAAAGAATCGGATCCTTTGTTGCAGAGAAAAATCTGCTGGCAGATCAGATCCGTATGATAGGTGAGAGTGTTGAGTAAAAAAATCCTTGCGGTGGATGATTCCGTTGTTGAGACCATGTATTTAAAGGGCTTTGCCGGAAAAATCGACGACGTTACATTTGAATATGCAAAAAGCCATGAAGAGGCAATAAAGCTCTGTAGTCAGGAGAAGTTTGGCCTCATTCTCATTGATGAATGTATGCCGGACGGCGATGCCTTTGGACTTCTGGCTGCCATAAGAGAGCTGGATGATTTAAATGCCAAAACGCCTGCCCTTGCCATGGGAAGCTCCTCCGATTTTTCCGGGGAGGAATATCTTGAAAAAACAGGCTTTGCCAATTATCTCGAAAAACCTGTGGACTTTTATATGTTAAAAGCTGCCATATCGTTGTATTCATTATGAATTTCGGGGGAAGAAAATGATGATAATCGATCCAAGATATGAGATTGCTGCTGTATTTTTTGATCTTGTAATATGTGCATTTATTAATCTCATTTATACGGACTCATCAAGAACAACCAAAGCGTTCAGAAAGCTCGCGGTATATCTCACAATCGCGACTATTATTGATGCCATGACATGTATAGCTATCGGCATGGGACCGCAGCTGTCGGTTTTTTCGCACTATCTGCTGCATTCGCTGAATATATTATCATCTACGCTGGCGTCTGCATCCTATGTGGAATACGTTATAGCCTGTGTAAATGTTGATCCGAGAAAGCTTGCTTTTAACAAGATAAATCTCGCCATATTTGTTGTGCAGGTATTCCTGGTTCTTCAAAATGTTCTTACAGGATACGTCTTTTCATATACCGTGGAAGGCGGCTATGTTCATGGGATGTTTTTCTATGTGGCATCTGCCATTATCCCGCTTTACTACCTGATTCTGGCATCGGGCTTTATCGCCGTTAACAGATCGAGCTATACCATGCTGCAGCTTGTAAGTATGGCTGTTTCCACAGTTGTGCTTGTGACGGTATACATGGCTCAGATTTTTGTCTTTGAATCAGCATCACTTGCATTTTTTGCAGCATCACTGGCACTGCTGATACTGTTTTTTACATTGGAGACTCCCGATTTTCACAGACTTGAAAGGACCATCGATAAGCTTGAAAAAGCTGAGAAGGAAGCCCTTGAAGCGAGGAGAAGAGCTGAGGAAGCAAATGATGTAAAAAGTGAGTTTTTGTCTCAGATGTCCCATGAGATCAGAACTCCCATCAACTCAATCCTTGGCTTTAACAACTTTATTCTTGAAAACACCAAAGAAAATCTAACCTCTGAATATGCCTCCAAGATAAAGAGCGCAGGAGAGAATCTGCTGGCATTTTTCAATAACCTCTTAAGTCTCATATCCCAGAGCGGTGATGAGGAAGTAGATATTAAGAGTCTTTTTGAGTACACATCACTTATTGATAATGATACGGATGAAGTTCTGGTGCCCATTATGCCCAAGGCTTCTGTTCTGGTGGTGGATGATAATGCCATGAATGTGGACCTTCTTTTAAGAATCCTTAAAAAGACAGAAGTTATCACAGATACGGCAGCTGACGGCCAAAAGGCTCTGATGAAGCTTAGGAAAAAGAACTATGACCTCATCATAATGGACTACATGATGCCTATTATGGACGGCGTCGAGACCCTCAGTATCATGCGTGAAGAGAGGCTCTGCCCCGGATCTCCTGTTGTAATGCTGACAGCAGGCGGACTTCGCGGAGATGAGGAGCGCTTTAAGGAACTTGGTTTTGATGCATACCTTACAAAGCCTGTTGTTGCCAACACCCTTTATGAGCTTCTTGCGGATATCATGCCTCTTGAACTGATCGAGCAGAGAGTATCTCTTGAGCATCTGTTTTATAAGGAGAAAAAGGGAGAGCTCGAAACGGCAGCACCGCCTGCTAAAAAGAGGAGCCTTGCTGAGATATTCACTGATCTTGATACCAAGGCGGGACTTAATTACTGCATGGATGATGAGGAATTCTATCTCTCACAGCTTGAGATGTTCGTAGATAGCGGTAAAGGTGATGAACTTGAAGGATTCTGCAATGAAAAGGATTATGATAATTACCTGATCTCCGTTCATGCCCTTAAGAGTACTGCCAGAACCATCGGTGCCAATGCCCTGGCTGATGAGGCTCTTGCTCTTGAAAATGCCATAAAAGAAGGAAGGACTGAGGCTGTTGATTCAGATCACGGACAGCTTAAGATCCATTTTGATGAGCTTTCAGAAAAGCTTAGAAGCGGCCTTGATGAGTACAAAAACCAGAGTTCTGCTCCCGCACTGCCGCAGGATTCTGCAATTCCTGAGATTGCACTATCTGCAAGAGACCAGGCAGAGCAGAAAAACCTGTCGCTCCAGATACTTCTCGCCCTGGCAAATACTGTGGATGCAAGGGAAGTAAGCGGCAATGGACGTTCCATGCGAGTTGCCAAATACGCAACTGAGATCGCAAGGCGTTTTGGTAAAAGCGATGAGGAGCTTAAGGATATTTATTCCATGGCCCTTGTGCATGATATAGGAAAACTTATTATCCCCGAGAAAATCTTAAGAAAGCCTGACAGTCTCACAGTGGATGAGTCTGAGATAGTAAGGCAGCACCCTGTAATCGGCTACGAGATTCTAAGAAACGTATCAGAGCTTCCCGGCCTTGCTACAGGTGCCAGATGGCATCACGAGAGATATGACGGAACAGGCTATCCTGACGGACTTGTGGGAGATGAGATACCCATTGAAGCCCGCATAATCGGAATAGCAGATGCCTATGATGCCATGACAAGTGAGCGTCCCTATGCGCCTGTTATGCCGCCTACCCGCATAATAAAAGAGCTGGAGCGAAACAAGGGAGTTCAGTTCGATCCGGCTCTTGTGGATATTCTTATTCAGATGATTAATGAAAGTATGTGATTTAGCTTAAGGAATTCATGGCATAATCTGCCAGAAGTCTTGCTGCTTCGCGCATGCTCTCGCGGCGAATGTGAACAGTATCGCCGTCCTTCATGACAAACATTTGCAAATCCTTATCCACGCTCTTTACATGAGCGATGTTAACAAGAAAGCTCTTGTGAGTCCGCATGAAAGTGTCATCAGGAGTTTGTGCTTCGATATCGTCAAGCTTGCCGGTGAACTGAAGCACCGCTCCGTTGGCCATATGCATGAAAATAGTGTGGGTATTCTGCTCCACATAACATATCTTTTCATAGGAAAAGGTCATGTCCTTGCCGTTAATACGCACAGTGACACCGCCCTGTCCGCCCTTCATCTGCTGGGCAAGGGTCAAAACCTCTGATACCTCCGTGGGATCAAAGGGCTTCATAAGATATCGGATGACTCTGTTTTTATATCCCTCCATTGCATAGTCGCGACTGGAGGTAGCAAATGCGATGGGAACTGAAGCGTCGATGGCTCTAATCTTGGTAGTAGCATCAACTCCGCCCATTCCGGGCATCAATATATCCATGAAAATAAGATCATATATTCCGGGACGAAATGCATTAATGAATGCTTCTCCTGATTCAAAAAGGTCGACCTGAGAACCTGGAAGAATTTTGTCGACCAAAAACTGAAGTTGTCTGCGCTGAGCCTGTTCATCGTCGCAGACCGCTATTTTTAATGTGTTAGATTCGCTCATAAGAAAGTATCGCTCCTTTATTAAATATATTATATTTCATGCGGAAAATTTGGGCAAGAGCACAAAAATCTGAATTGTCAAGTACGAGTTTTGAACAAAACTGTTCATTTTCCGTAAACAATCTATCATCTTGGCAGATTATAATATAAGAGCAGTATGTATGTTTTTTATAGGTGATGGGGAGATGGAAAAAAATAGTTTGAAGAACGCAATTACTACCCTTGCTCGCATGACTATTACGGCATGTGTAGTTTTTGCGTTCTTCGAGCCAAGTGTGAGTTATAGGATGACCGCAATGGCTTCTGAGAAGCATACGGAAATGGTTATCTTTACCGCACCGAGCGCAGAAAAATTATATGATGGAAAGCCTCTTACAGAACAGATTGATGTGACAGCCCAGGGATTACCTGATGGTTATACATATAAGGCAGTGGCGGAGGGAAGTGTTACATATCCCGAAGATAATGCAGAAAATAACAATATAGTTACTGACTATATTATCTATGATCCTAATGGACTCAATGTTACAGATCAGTTTGTAAATGTGGTTACAAGACCTGGAACTCTGAGAGTCAGCTATACCAAGGAAAATGTTCTTGGAGCGAGGCGTGACAGGGATTCAGGCAAAGAAGTGGCGGTAAATGCGGAAAGCAGTCAGGAGACTGTTATCGAGGATGAAGCAACACCGCTGGCAGGTGGTATTGAGGAAAACGGCGTCAATACAACACAGCCGAATACGTCCGTAGAGGTTCTTATCTATGGAATTCTTTTTCTTATAATGCTAATAGTTTTTGGTTTATTCATAACAGACAGCAGTAAAATGAGGGTGAAATGAAATCTATACAGCAAAAGGTAATGCTGCTCACTACGGTGGCGATAATTATGGTCGCCATTGTTGTGGGTACATCGGCAGTTTACAATCTGATACAGGTTGGTGAGTATGATTCTGCTCAGATTTTGAATCTGACCTGTGAAAAAGAAGCTGCAGCAATAAACAGGAGTCTTTATGATGCTGAAGAAGCTGTAAGCATTCTTGCGGACTATGCCGAGGAACGTCTTTTTTCAGTGGAAAAGCTGGCAGGTGATGAGGGCTACAGAGACAGCTATACCGTACAGCTTGGAAATATCTTTGCGAATATCGCGGTCAATGTTCCCGGAACAATTGCATATTATGTGGTTTATAATCCTGCAATCATAGAATCTGATGGCGGGCTGTATTACGTGTGGGATGAGTCTACCAGAACCTTTGATTACCAGGAGTCTATTGATATAGCAAAGTATGAAAAGGAAGATAAGGATTTTATATCCTGGTGGTATGAACCTCTTGAAACAGGAGAACCTACATGGATAGATCCTTTTTACGATTCTGTTTCCGGAAGAGAAATTATATCCTTTATAATCCCGTTGTATGCCGGTGATATTCTGATCGGCGAAGCTGGTGTTGATATTAATTTCTCGGAAATTGTAGAGGGCGTTAAAAGTGTAAAGTGCTATGAAACCGGTTATGCCTGTCTTGCGGACAGCACGGGTAGAGTATACTACAATCCCAACTATGAAAAAAACACACCGATGAGCGATATGGATGTAAGCGAAGGCTTGTCCTTTGAAACTGAGTCCAACGGCGAAGAACTTGCAACCTATTATCTTGGAAAAGTTCAAAAGCAGATGGCCTATAAGACTCTTGCAAACGGAATGAGGCTTATAATCACTGCACCCACAAAGGAGATAAATGGCGTAAGTAACAATCTGGTCAGACAGGTTATTATTTCTACTATATTGGTTCTCTTCATATTCTTCTTTGTAACTCTGATGGTATCAAGAAGAATTACGGAACCGCTTAAGGAGCTTGCGGATGTAGCAAGGAAGATAAATGAAGGCGAGCTTGAGGTGACCTTCCCTAAGGAGACCAAGGATGAAGTCGGAGCACTTACCCACGTCCTTGAGAAGATGGTGCATCATCTAAAGCATCATATAGATGACCTTAACTCTCTTGCATTTCATGACTCCCTTACCGGTGTCAAGAATAAGACAGCCTATGATGAGGCAATCTCCAAGCTGGATGAGATTGAGGGCGATAAAGAGTACGGTATTGTGGTAATGGATGCCAATAACCTCAAGAAGATAAATGATACCTATGGCCATGAAAAGGGTAATATTTATCTTAAGAATGCATGTAAGCTTACCTGTAAGATATTTAAAGGAAGTCCTGTATTCAGAGTAGGCGGCGATGAATTTGTGGTAATCCTTCAGGGGGAGGACTACGAGAACTGCTACAAGCTTATGCGTGATTTTGACGTGGAGGCTGAAAAACACAATAAGGCCACTACAAATGATTGGGAAAAGATTAATATAGCGAAGGGTATGGTCAAGTACGATCCCGGAACAGATCAGAATGCAGAAGCGGTATTTAAGAGGGCTGATGCAAGAATGTATGTAGCAAAGCAGAAAATGAAGCTGGCGGAAATATCCTGATATCTTCTATATAAAGTAATAAATAATAGAGCCTATCAAATAAATGAAAAAATTTGTTTGATGGGTTCTTTTTTATGGAAACGAGATACGAAAAAATAGTATTGTCAAGTACGAGTTTTGAATAAAAAATTTCATTTTCCGTAAACAAAAGTGAAAAGAAATTTCATATAATAAAAGAGTAACATGAGGTTGATAAACCCAATTTTTTTTCATTAGAGGGGGAATATCTATGAGAAAGAACATTGCTAGAAAGTTTGCACTGCTTTTGGCACTGACACTGCTAGTAACGACCTTTGGTTCAGATTACAACAGTATTGGCGTTCGCGCTGATGAAGGCGCCCCTGAGCAGTCAGAAGACATCGATTACAGCCCGGTATTTTCCGAGCCAATTGGCGCTGAGCAGGAAGCTCCAGCGGAAGAGGAGATTCAGGAAGAGCCTGAAGAAGATCAGGAAGAACCTGAAGAGGAAGCTCCTGCAGAAGAGCCTCAGCCTGAAGAGCAGGAAGAAGAACAGCCTGCACAGGAAGAGGAAGCTCAGCCTGAGGAGACACCTGCAGAGGAAACACCTGCAGAGGAGACACCTGCAGCAGAGACTCCCGCAGAAGAGACACCTGCAGCAGAGACTCCCACAGAGGAGACACCTGCAGCAGAGACTCCCGCAGAAGAGACACCTGCAGCTGAAACTCCAACAGAAGGGGCACCTGCAGCAGAGACACCTGCAGATGAAGCACCTGCTACAGCAGTTACGATCAGATTCGTAGCCGGCGAAGGCGGAACAGTTTCCAAGGATGCTGAGACTGTTGATATGAATATAGAAGGCGCTGCATTTGAAGGCGCTGTGGCTACAGCAAATGAAGGCTTTGAGTTTGTAAACTGGACAAACGTTGAAGGTACTCCTGTTTGCGAGACAGCTGCATTTGCACCTGTTGGCGATCAGATTATCAACGAAGCAGTTTATACAGCTAACTTCAAGGCAGCAGAAGTTGTTAAAGAAGAAAAGGTAGAAGAGCCTGAAGAAGAAATGCCTGCAAAGGATTTCGAGGATGTTACAGATAATAATGTTACCGTTAAGGTAAGTGCTCCTGAAGGTGCATTCCCTGTAGGTACAACAATGTCTGTAGCAGACGTTACAAATCCTGAGATCATAGATGCTGTTAAGGATGCAGCAAACAGTGACATTGATAACAGCAAGCAGACAGCTGTTGCTGTAGATATTACATTTAATGATGCAGATGGCAATGATATTGAGCCTAAGTGCGCTATCAGCGTAGTTATCAAGACTCCCGCCATCGAGAAAGATAATACAACTCTTGTACACGTAGATGATGACAATAGTACAGAAGTTATTGATGCAACAATCAAGAATGAAACTGCACAATTTACTTCTGAAGATTTCTCAATCTATGCAATTGTTGTAGGACCCGGCGAAGAAGATGCACGTGTTAAGGTTGTTTTCAAAAACGGCGAAGAAGAGATAGCTTCAATGTACGTCAAAAAGGGCGACGACATGGAGCAGGTTCTCTATGATCCCGGCGCAGGAACTTTAGATAGTGGTACCGTATTTGTTGGTTGGACAGATTCTGAAGATTATGCATCTGCTACAACCGGTATTACAATAAAAGAA
>JAEEGL010331315.1_pt1 | contig 11696 bp, 3 predicted proteins | sample 9134231 | NCBI WGS metagenome assembly JAEEGL01 (sample SAMN16246548, study PRJNA631951) | gut metagenome | biome: gut microbiome; feature: rumen; material: fiber-attached | host: Bos | place: Iran: Karaj | collected 2018-10
AATTATTAAATATGCTATTATCATTCCAACTTGAGATTCATTTAATTTTTTACTTGCTCCGTAAAAATCAAAATTCAAACGATTTACTTGAAATGTACTTAAATATTTCTTTGGAAAATAACCTTTATCTTTTATATATTCATATAAAATACTTTGTATTTTTTCAGGAACATCAGAAAGTTTTGATGATTTTGATATTAAATTTTCCATATATTTTTTAATCATTGCGATTATTTTTTGACTTTCTTTTTTTATTTTTATATCTTCATCTACGTTTTTAAAACTTACATTTAAATCTTCAAAAACTTTAAATTCATTCCAAAATGGTTCTTCTATTGCAATTATCCAATCTTTTAATATTGAAATATCTTGAACAATCTTCTGTGTTCTATCTGCGATTATTGCATTTCTAATTCTTGAATAGTCAGTATATTTTTGAGCAGTTCGATAGAAAATGAATAAATTTATAAAATTTTTGGCCAATTTCCACCAATCTCTTTTTATTCCTCTATTAACTGTTAATTGATTTGGTTTTACTTCAGGTTTTGGTTCTTCTTTTGGGGGTTCGATTTTTTTTTCTTCTTTTGGTTTGGTTTCTATTGGAGTATGAACTTTTCTTTCTTTTATAGGACTTTGTCCTAAATTATTTAATATACTTAATATATCTTGAACACCCATATTATCTCCTGAATTAGTTCCAACAGGCGCTCCCATTTCAATTTTAGGTAAATCAATAGGTTCTCCATTTGTAGGTAATTCCAAAGGATAATAAATAGGATCCATAAATTGATAACTATATAAATATGGATTTGCTATTTGGCCTCTCATATTAGATAAATTTCTCATATTATATAAAGATAATAAATCGTTTTGATATGGGGAAAAAGATTGAGGTCGATATCGCATCATATTTTTTTCTGCATTTAATTTATCTAATCTCGTTTGAATCATTGATTTTGCTAATGAAAAATCATCATGATATGTATTATTATAGTTTTGGTTATTATTATTACTATTATTATTATTATTATTAATTATGTTATTTCCAATATTTGATAAATTTTGAGAACGATTTATATTATTATAATATGAAAATGGAATTGTATTGTTATTATATGGATTTGAATATGGATTATAAAAATTATTATATGGGTTCATTTATTTTATTTTTTGAAAGTTTTTTTATTAATTTATAATTAATTAAATTTAAGTTTTTAGTAATATTTTATTATAATAATAAAATAATTAAATTATATTTGAAATAATTTAAAAAATTAAAATATTTATAATTTTAATAATAATGTAAAATATTATTTAAATATTATTAATTAATTAAATTTTATTTATTATTTTTTTAAATTTATCAATTCAAATTGAATATTCGTGATTTTTATCTCATTAATAATTTTAATTTAAATTTAAAATATATTATTTCTTTTAAATTAAAATTTAAATATTTAAATATATTTCTATTTAAATTAAATATAAATAGAATTTAAATTTTTTAAATTAAATGGAAATTAGTTATTTAGATTTTGAAGCATCAAATTCAAATGAAAATTCATCAAATGAAAATGATTTATTAATAGGAATTGTTCTATTCAATCCTAATCAAAAAACATTAGATTTTTTTTCATCTGATTCAAAACAAAAATATTTTTCTATTCCAATTGATGAAATTTTACTTCTCACTGATTTTTATAACAAAAACATTGTTGCATTTTATTATGAATGTGAATTAGAAAACAATAAAAAAATAAATTATTTAATAAAAATAACAAACGAAAAGAAAGAAATTTTAGGAGAAAAATCAATAAAATTCATTGCTAATAAAATAGTAAAAGAAATGAAAAAAAAGCAAAAAATTATTTTAAAACAAAACAAAGATTATAAATTTTTAATAAATGAACCAAAAGATTATCAAAAAGAAATGTTAGAAGAAGCAAAGAAAAAAAATATTATTATATTTTTAGAAACTGGTTTAGGAAAAACATACATTTCAATATTATTAATAAAAGAAATTTTTGGTGAACCTTTAGAAGCAAATATAAAAAAACAAATTCCTTATGAAAAAAAAACTCAAAAAAAAATTTTATTTATTTGCAATACAATAAATTTATTACTTCAACAAGCAAAAGTAATAAAACAAAATACAAATTTAAAAATATTAAAATTGTATGGAAAAGGTGATGCAACGAAATTAAATAATCCAATGAAATTTGACAAAACATTTTCAAAATATGATGTAATTTGTGCAACACCTGCTTCAATTTATAGATATTTTACTTTTGGTTATATTACAAAAAATCATTTTTCAACTATTATTTTAGATGAATGTCATCATTGTAAAGGAAATAATTTTTATAATAAAATTTTAAGACATTTTATTTTTAATGAATGTTCTTCTGAAAATAATAATAATGATATTAAAATTTTAGGATTAACTGCAAGTCCATGTGAAAACGCTGTTACTAAAGAAGAAGAAATTGAAAATAAAATAATTGAATTATGTAATAATATGAATTGTTATTTAGCTTGTCCTAAAAATATTATTGATATTAATGTTAAAAATAATGAAAAAGAAATTAAATATTTATTTGTTGAAGATGAAACTAATGATAATAAAGAATATTTAGAAAAATTTAATATAAAAAATTATATTTTTCATAATTTAATAATGCCAATTTTAGATTTTCATTATATGAAAATTTATGAAAAAGTTTCAAAAAATTATAAAATTAAAAAAATAACTGTTCATGAACCTTTTTTAAAGAAAAAAGAAGAAAAAAGTGATGAAGAAGATGATGATGAAGAAGAAAAAAAAAAGGAAAAAATAAAAGAAATTAAAAAAAATTTTGGAACGGAATTAAAAAATAGTATTAAAGAAAAAATATGCATAATAATATTAAGTCATTATTTAACATTATTTGTTGAAGATGAAAGTAAATTAGAAGAAAAATTACAAGGAATTTATGATAAACAAGATGACATTAATTTATTAAAAAAATATAAAGAATATTATAATGCTCATAATGATAAAGAAATTAAATATGATTTTGTTAAACCTCATTTAATTGAAATGTTTATTAATAAATTAAGTAATGAAGATAATGACAATGAAAATAAAATTAATTTTTCTTTGGAATTAAGAGATTTTTATAAAAAATATGAAGATAATAATAGTGATGATGTTATTTTAGCTGATATTAAAAAATATACAAAATTAATAAATTTAATTATAAAATATTTAGATAATAAATCTATTTATGATTTTACTGATAAATTTTTTGATAATAATTTTATTAATAATTTAAAAACTTTACATAATTTTGATAAAAGATTTTCTGAAGAAAATGAACAATCAATTTCTTTAAATTTAAAAATCAATAATTTATTAAATCCAAAAACAAATTTAAATAAAATAGAAGAAAATTATATTTCATCATATTTACAAAATTTAATAAATTTCATAAAAGAAAACAAAAATGATAAAAGTATTTTATTTGTTAATCAAAGAATAATTTGTGATATTATAAATAAAACTATTCAAAAAGAATTAGATAAATTGTATAATAAAAAATTATTAGATTCTCCATTTAAATCAACATTTGTTATGGGAATTGATAATAAAGATGTAACATTTACAAAAACAGATTTAGAAACAAATATTGATAATTTCAGAAATAATGAAAATTATAAAATTTTAATTGCTACTAATGTTATTGAAGAAGGTTTGGATGTTCCTGATTGTAATAATGTCATATGCTTATCAAAAATTCAAACAATTAAAGAATATATTCAAAAAACTGGAAGAGCAAGAAAAGAAAATTCAAAAGTTTATTTTTTCACAAGTAAAACTAAAAAAAAACAAAATGAAGAACAAATTGAATCAATTAAAAATTCAATGAAAGTTATGAAAAAATTAATAACTAATAATACAATTGTTCCTAAATTACCAATAAATAATTACGTTTTTAATTACAATTATTTTCAAACAAAAAAAGGTGCAAAAGTTTATTTAGAATATGCTCAAATTATAATAGAAGAATTAATAAGTAAATTTTTTAATGATGGTTATACATATAATAGAGCAGAAATGAAAATAGAAGAAGTAAATAAAAAATTTATTCCTTTTTTAAGTTTACCAAGTGTTTTAGAATGTGATTTTCAAAAAATATATGACAATAATAAATTTTATTTCGATAGTAGAGAAAAAGCTCAATTATACATTGATAAATACAAAGATCATTATTATTTTAAAGCTTTAAAATATTTTTATAAAAATGGTTATTTAAATGATTATTTACAATATGAAAAAAATTATGATAATTTAATTTATATGGAAAATAAATTTAAACAAACATCATCAGAAAATCAAATAAAAATAAAAGAATTTCCTTCAAATAAAAAAGAAGAAGAAATTGAATTAATTGCACATATTGTAAAATTATCTCCTGGTTATTTTGATATAACATATAATGAACCTAAAGAAAGATTTATAACATTATTATCTGAAAATCCTTTAGCTCTAGTTAATTTTGATTTATTTATTCCAACTGTTTTATTATTAAAATTATATTTTTTCAACGAAAAATTTTCTGAAATTAATGACGATAGTGATGATGAAGAAGATAATAAAAATAATAATGAAGAAATTAATGAAAAATATAAATATTATTTTAATAAACCAAAACCACCTTACACAGTTTATTCTAAATTAAATATTAGTTTGGAAAATAATATAAAAATTAAAATATCAAAAGAAAAATTAGATTATATTAATTTTTTTTATATTTATACAATGTTTGTTTCATGCGATGCTGAAATGTTTTTTTATTATTGTATTTATACAAAAAAATTTGATTTTTGTGAAAGATTATTTAAAGATACTCAAATTCAAAAAAATTTGGAAATAATTTTTAAAAAATACGATGAAGAATATTTAAGTCAAAAACAACATTTAAAAAATTTATATTTATCTTCTTTAAATTATGAAAATCACATAACAAAATTTTCATTTTTATTATTTGATAAAGAAAAAAATTCCTATTCAATAGATTATGAATATATTAAAAAAACATATAAATCAATTATAGATGATATTAATGTTTATAGAAAATTCATTGAACGTTATGTAATGTCAGAAGATGAAATTGAAAAATTATTAAATGATAGAGAATATTTAAAAGAAAAATGTAAAGAATTAGAAAATGAAATTGAAATTGAAATGGAAAAAGAAGATAGAAAAAAAATTAATCCTGGTGATTTATGTAGAAATTTATTTAATTATTCTAAAATGATGGTTACTAATTATTCTGAAAAAAATTTCAAACATGATAGACCATATTATAAACTTGAAAAAAAAATAAAAGGTTGTACTTATAGACATTATTATTTATATAAATATGGAGTTTTAACTCCTTTAGAAAATGATTATAAAAAATGTATTTTATTAGATTATAATATGAAATTAATGAGATATAAAATAAATTTAAGTAGCTTAGGTAAAGTTAATAAAAAATATTTTACTAGACAAAAAAAATTCCATTTTTTCCCAAACGAAGTTTTACAACAAATAAATTTTGCAACTATTGATCAATTATTCGTTTTTACTTTGTTTCCAATCATTTTATTTAAATTACAAAATAGTTTGATTTATTATTATAATGGAAATTGTTTAATAAATAAATTTTCAAAAACATTCGAATCTATTCAAAAAATTGATATTAAATTATTAATGCAATGTTTAAATAGCAAAACAACATTAGAAATTGAGAACTATGAAAGATTAGAATTTTTAGGAGATGCAATATTAAAATATTTATCAAGTTTACAAGTATATAAAAGTAGTTTAAATGCAAACAGAGATTTATTATTTAGCTTAAGAAAAAATATAGAAAATAATGATAATTTATTTTTGAAATCAGAAGAACATAATTTACAAGATTTAATCTTCACTTCTCCAATTACATTAAAACGTGTAAGAATTCCTGGTTTCACAAAAGATGAAAGTTTAATTTTTGATATTTCTTATAATCGTTCATTTTCAAAAAATGTTTATTTAAGAAAAAGATTACTATTAATTGAAGAACAAGAAGAATTAAAAAAACAAGAAGAACTTAATAATAACAAAAATAGTTATTTAAATCCAACTCCATCTTTTACAAATAATAATAATATTATAGAAGAAAATGAAAACGAAAATGAAAAAATGACAGATGTTACTGCTTTAGAAATTAAATTAAAAAAAAATCCAGAATATAAAGAAATTAATAAAGATTTACCTGTAACAAAAGAAATGATTAAAAAAATATCAGAAGAAAAAATTGAAATAATTCCATCAAATACAATAAGATATATTCATAAAAAAACATTAGCAGATATTATAGAAAGTTTAACAGCTTTTGTATATAATTCATCTAAATATAATGATAAATCAATAAATGAATCTTTACAATTATCATCTATATTTTTAAATGAAGTCAATGTTTTAGATCAAAATTATTATGAAATAATGAAAGATATAACAAAAGATAGTATAAAAGATTTAATAAATGTTAATTGCATTTTTAATAATGAGAAAAAATTAAAATTTTGTGATTATATTTTAAATTATGGAAAATATCAATTTAATTATCCTGAATTATTATATCAAGCTTTAACACATCCTACTTTATTAGAAAATGGAATAAAAGAAAAAAATTATAATTATGTAAATAAATCTTATGGAAGATTAGCATTTTTAGGAGAAGCAATAGTTGAATTATATGTTTCTTTATTTGTATATGAACATAATTTACATGAAACTGAATGTAATTTACATAAAATGAGAATTTGTGGAATTAATCATCATTTAATATCATTAATAACTATTGATTTAAAATTAGATGATAAATTTATGAGCACTAAAGGAAATGGAATAAAATTTGCATTAGATAAATATAAAAAAAAATTAGAATTAATAAAAAATCAAATGGAAAATAAATTTAGTGTTAAAAAAATTAATAATCAATTAGATGAAAGTTTTGTTATTATTTTATGTGAATTATTTCATGCATATGTAGGAGCAATATTAATAGATAGTAATAGTATAGAAAAAACATTTAATGTATTAGATAAAGTAATGAAAGATTATTTAATTCATAACGCTACTAAAGACACAATGATTGAACATCCAAAAGTAATAATTTTAGATGAATTTCAAAAAAGAAGAATATATTTTAAAAGATTACAAGAAAATGGAGGAAATAGAGTTAATATTAAATTCGGAGGAAATAGAGAAACTTATAATCAAAAAAAAATGTATGAATATCAATTGATTATCGATAAATATATTATTTACAGTGAAAATATTAAATATAATAGGTCTAATATTGAAAATGCTCAAGAAAAAGCAAAAAATATTTTTTTACAAGTTTGTAATGAAATAGATAGAAGAATTGAATTAAAATTACATCAAAGTCAATTTGAAATAAAAGATATTTTAGATTACTTATCTATTCCTTATAGAACATTAAATAATTAATTATATTTAATATTTGAAAATAATATTAATTTTTAAATAATATAAATAATAATTTTATATTTTATATATTTTATATATTTTTTTTGATATATTTAAACATTTAATTATATATTTATTATTTAAAAATGTTAAGAATATTTTCATTATTATTTTTATTTATTTCTTTTTCATCAAATAAAGTTTTAGACCCAGTAACATTACAAGAAATGTATAGATTAAAAGAAATTGCTTTATCAAATGATAAAAAATATTTAGTATATTCTGTAAATAAATGGTCAAATGAAAAACAACAATCCTTTACAAATCTTAGATATATTGATTTAGATACAAAAGTAGAAAAAAATTTAACTGAAGTAAAGTTTGGACAATCAGATACTTTTCCTGTTTTTTCCTCAAAATTTTCGAATATTTTATTTTTTATGAGAAATAATGAAAATTTAGAAAATACATTATTTTACATGAAATTTAATCCAGAAGAAAATAAAAATGAAGAACCAATTCAATTATCAAATTATCCAATAAAAATAGAAACTTTTAAAATAAAAAATGACATTCTTGTTTTTTCAGCAGAAGTTTACTTTGACTGTGTAAATATTAGTTGCACTGTCCAAAGAAATGAAGAAGAAAAAAACAAAGGTTATAAAACATATAATAGTTTATTTGCTTTTCATTGGGATCATTGGTTAACAGAAGGAAAAGGAAGTCATTTATTTTATCAAAAATTAGTATACAATGAAGAAGAAGGAAAATTTAATGATCTTGAAGAAGAACCAAAAGATATAACATTAAATATGGAAATCAATACTCCTCCATTATTTACAGATAATTCTATGTATGATATATCAAATAATGGGACTAAAGTTGCTTTTACTGCTCATGAAAGAAATGAAAATGAGTCTTTGAGTACAGGATATAATATTTATTATTTTGATAATGAAACTGATTCAGTTGTATGTATATCTGAAATAAGAAATGAAGAACTTATTGGTTCAAGAACTTTAAATCCTAAATTTTCAAATAATGATAATTATATTTCTTATTTAGCAATGAAAACTAAAGGATTAGAATCTGAATTTAAACATTTTGAATTTTATAATATTGAAAATGATTTAATAATTTATTTTGATGATAAAATTGATGTAAGTCCAAATGATTATATATGGATTAATGATTCATATATAATTTATCAAGCTGATTATTATGGAACACAAACTTTATTTTCTGTTAAATTCCAAAATTTAAATGAGTCTGATTTATTCTATGAATATCAAAAAATTGGAATTAAAAATGAATTATCTTCTTATTCATTACCAATATATTATTTTAATAGCAATGGAGAACTTCAATTAATTGTTAAAGAAACTGCATTTAATAATCCAATGACAATTAATATATTAAATGAAAAAGAAGAAGATAATGAATTAGTAAATATAAATAGTGAAATTTTAAAAGATATTAAATTATCTGATCATGAGAATTTTACATATAATTCAAATGAAGATGATATTCAAGGATGGTTTATTCCACCTGTAAATCTTAATATTGAAAAATCTTATCCTTTAGTTGTATTTATCCATGGAGGTCCTGAACAATCATGGACTTCCTCTTTTTCATTTTATTGGTCTCCTCAAATTTTTGCAGCTCAAGGTTATGCAAGTGTTTTATTAAATATTCATGGATCTACAGGAGTTTCATCAGATTTTCAAAATTCAGTAAGAAATAATTGGGGAAGTAAACCTTATGAGGATATAATAAATGGTGTTAAATATATATTGGGTAAAAATAATTATATTGATAAAGAAAAAATAGTTGCAATGGGAGGTTCATATGGTGGTTATATGATTAATTGGATTGAAGGACATAATGATAATGAAGATTTTAAGTTTAAATGTTTAGTAAATCATGATGGTGTTTTTTATAATTTAGGAATGTTTTATGAAACTGATGAAACTTGGTTTGTTAAAGCAGAACTTTGCCCTTTAGATAATATTGGTTGTAATCCATTTGATTCTGAAGGAATGAGGGAACAAATTAATACATATTCCCCTGAAAATTTAGTTGATAAATGGGAAACACCTATGTTAATCATTCATGGAAATAATGATTATAGAGTTTCTCTTACACAAGGATTAAGTACTTTTACAGCCTTAAGATTAAAAAAAGTTGATGCCAAGTTGATATTTTATCCTTTAGAAAATCATTGGGTTGTTTCAAATGTAACAAATCAAGTTGTATGGCTTCAAGAAATTATAACTTGGTTTAAAAAATATGCACCTCCAGAAGAAGAAGATAGTAGCAGCAGTAGTGAAGTCGAAAGTAGTAGTGATAGTGATAGTAGTGAAATCAAAAGTAGTAGTGATAGTGATAGTAGTGAAATCGAAAGTAGTAGTGATAGTGATAGTAGTGAAATCGAAAGTAGTAGTGATAGTAGTGTAAGCGGAAGTGAAAGTAGAGTAAGCTCAAGCAGTAGTAATAGTGATAGTAGTGATAGTAGTAGTAGTAGTAATGATAAAGATGGTACTGACGCTTTAATAATCGTTTTAATTATTCTTGCAATAATTTTTCTATTATTATTAGTTGTCTTTTTCATTTTTAGATATAGAAAAAAAATAAAAAATGAAGATATAGAAAACGATATTAAAAAAACTGATTTAATAATGTAAAAAATACTATTTTATTATCAATATTTAAATAATTTCTATTTAAAAATTTATTTATTAGATTTATAAACAATAAAAAATAATATTTAAAATGATAAATAATTTAATTAAAAAATATTAAATTATAATTAATAATACAATTTATTTTAAAAAAAAATAAATTAATGTTTTTCTTATAAATTGAAAAATTTATCTAATTCACTTATATTTTCATAAAAAAAATTTAAATCTTTTTTATAATTATTTGTTATTTTTTCATTAAATAATATTAATGTATTTATTTCTTCTATTAATTTTTTATTTGTATTCATTAAATTTTTGTAATTATTTAAATTTAAAATATTATTATTTTTATTTGATTTTATTTCTAATATTTTATCATTATTATTATTATAAAAATTATTATTAATATTTTTCAAATAATTTAATTCTTTTAAAAGTTTTGAATATAAATTAAGTAAATTTTTTTTATTAAAATTTGTGATTTTTATTTCTTTATTATTATTTTTAAAATCTTTTGAATTATTAATTTCATTTAAATTTCCAATTTTATTTGTTAATAAAAGATTTATAAATTCATTTTTATATTTATCAAATTTAAATATAATTTCATTATTTTTTTTAGATTCTATATTATTTTCCTTTTCATACTTTAGACTCAATATTTTTTTTATTTCATTTTTTTCATTTTTTATTCCGTTATTTATTATTAAATTTTTTTGACTAATTGATTTAAAATTATTTAACATATTATCAATTTCATTAATTTTATTATTTTTTTTTAAATTTTTAATATATTTTTCATTCATTTCATTAATTGATTGTTTATTAATAAAATTTTCTAGATTTTTAGATTTATTAAATTTATCATTTAAATCTTTTTTTTTAGATATTTCATAATTAATATTATTTAAAGCCGATAATAAATTATTTTTAATTTTTGAATTTTTAAAATCTTTTGAAAGAGGAAAAATTATAAAAGGTATTTTAAATTTATTTTCTAATGATTTATTTTTTTTTCGAGATTTATCACTAATTTCATCAGAATATGTTGAAATTGAAGTTTTTAAATTATATTTTTGACCATAAGAATTAGTTCTCGTTTTTATTCTTGGATATAATGAATTTCTACTTGCTAAAAAAATAATAATTTAATTTCTTACAACTAATTTCAAAAGTTTTTAATCTCATTTTTAATTAATATTTTAAAGAATAAAATTATATTTCAATTTAATTTATTATATTTTAATAATATATGATAAAAATTTTATTGTTTTTTAACGGATTTTTCTTTTTATATTTAAATAATGTTAAATTATAAAATAAATAAAAGAAAATCTTTTATTTACAAAAATATTTATATTATAACAAAAAAAATGAAAAAAATTCTTATTTTTAATTTAAATTATTTGCTGGATTTCCAATTTGATTTTTCATTTCTTCAATTTGTTTTTGATATAAATTTATTTTTTCCATTATTTCTGGAGGTGCTATTCCTGTATTAGGATCTG
>JAEEGL012957537.1_pt1 | contig 11696 bp, 10 predicted proteins | sample 9134231 | NCBI WGS metagenome assembly JAEEGL01 (sample SAMN16246548, study PRJNA631951) | gut metagenome | biome: gut microbiome; feature: rumen; material: fiber-attached | host: Bos | place: Iran: Karaj | collected 2018-10
GGCTTTCCCAGGATCACTTCCTCCAGCCGTCCCAGATTGCATCTGCCCAGCCTCAGTTTCCACAGGCGCCGGCACATGTGCAGCAAGTCCAGATGCGGCAGCTCCAGCAGGCGGCTCCGGTCCATCCTGTTCATGAGAAACCGGCTTTCCAGCAGCGGAACGTCAAAAGTGGTTCCGTTGAAGGTGCACAGCACATCGAATTTACCAAGTCCGGCCGCCACATGCTTCAGCAGAAACGGTTCCTCCTGATAGTCCCGCATCAGAAACTGGTGCACCTCAAATCCGTTGTCCGTCAGGAATCCCGTTCCCACCAGGAAAGCCACGGTGCCGCTTCCGCCGAGTCCCGTGGTTTCCGTATCCAGATACAGAATCCGGCGCGGATCCAGCCCCTCCGGAATTTCCCTGTCGCTCATCATGCGCAGCGTCTCTGCCGTCAGGTCAAAAGCGCCGGGAAACTCCTCCGCCGGACGGTATACCGCAAAATGCCGGCAGTCCCCGCTTGTTTCCGCGGAAGCCGTCCGGTTTCCCCCGGTTCCGCCCACCGCCCGAAGCTTGTCCTTCAGGTTCATTTCAGAAGCTCCTTCAGCAGGCGCATCGCGGTGCGTTTCCCGTCCTCACCGATCTCGCCCACCGGCCCGACGCAGGACGGGCAGCCGTACTCGCACGGGCAGTCCTCCGCCACCTGCAGCGCTTTTTCCAGCAGGAGATCCCTCATGCTGAAAGCTTTCTGCGCCAGGCCGATTCCCCCGGGGCAGTTGTCATAGATGATGATCGTCGGCCTGTTGGTGATCGGGCTTCTCACCTGGTATACCACAGCCACGTCCTGCGGCGCGCACATCAGGTACAGGGGGCAGACAATCCGCAGCAGGTTCGCGATGCCCATCATTCCGTTTTTGAGCCGGTCCCCTGCCATCTTCTCCGCCAGTTCATCCGGCAGGGTCCACCACATGGCCGTGGTATGCATGTCGGTTTCCGGCAGCCGCACATGGCCGAAGCCCAGCGTTTCATGGGTGTCGAATCGGATTTTCTTGAACATGGTTACCAGCGCGGTCACCTTGATTTCACCCAGCGCCGTTTTCGCTGTCCGGGCAAAAGGCTCTTCCTTTTCCACATCCAGCAGGCTCAGGCTGATATTCAGGTCCGCGTCCGTATAGTAACCCACATCCACACTGCGGATGAAGGCCTTGCAGGCGTCAAAGTCAAGCTTCTCCACCTGGAACTGACGGCCTTCATGCATGTAGATCGCGTTCTCGTGCAGGAGCATGGGCGCCGTAAACCGGTCCATCTCCCCGACAACCCGGTGATGCGCAGGGTCTGTAATATCCACGATAATAAAGTTTTCCGACGCGGCGGAGCGCAGGGAAATCTCGCTGGCCGGAAAATCCTCAGCGGACCAGTGGTATTTCCCCCCGGTATGGTGGAGGATTCCTTCCTCGTCCAGGTACTCCAGCAGTTCCTCTGTTCCCGGGGCATTGCCGAAGCTGTCTCCCTCCTCAAAGGGCAGTTCGAAGGCAGCGCACTTGAAATGGCTCATCAGAATATACAGGTTGTCCGGATTCAGCAGCGCGTTCTCCGGGCTCTGATGCAGCAGGTAATCCGGATGGTTCACGATATACTGGTCAATCGCGGCGGAAGAAGCAATGAAGAACACAATGCTGGTACCCTGCCGGCGCCCGGCCCGGCCGGCCTGCTGCCAGGCACTGGCAATCGTCCCCGGATAGCCGCACATGACGCAGGCATCCAGTGCGCCGATATCGATACCCAGCTCCAGCGCGTTGGTGGAAACCACCGCGTCCACCTGCCCGCTCCGGAGCCCGCGTTCAATCTCCCTGCGTTCCCCGGGCAGATATCCTCCCCGGTATCCGCGCACTTTCCCGGCGTTCCCCAGCGGATCCCGGACAAGGTCCTTGAGATAGCGGGTCAGCACTTCCACAGTCAGGCGGGATCTGGCGAAGGTGATGGACTGGATCCCGTTCTTCAGAAGCATGCCGGAAATCGTCCGGGTAATCGGTATCGCGCCCTGGCGGATTCCCAGCTGCCGGTTTACCACCGGCGGGTTGTAGAATACAAAATGCCTTTCTCCCATCGGCGCGCCGTTTTCGTTTACCAGGGTAACCGGGCGGCCGATCAGTGTTTCCGCCAGTTCCTTCGGATTGGCGATGGTGGCGCTGCAGAGGATGAACTGCGGACGGCTCCCGTAGAATTCACACAGCCGCAGCAGCCGGCGCAGGACGTTCGCCAGGTTGCTGCCGAACACGCCGCGGTAGGTGTGTATTTCGTCGATCACGATATATTTCAGGTTCTCAAACAGCTTGACCCACTTGGTATGATGGGGCAGGATACCGGAATGCAGCATATCCGGGTTCGTCACCACAATATGCCCGGCCTGGCGCACCGCTTTGCGGGCCGCGGCCGGCGTGTCCCCGTCGTAGGTGTAGGTTTTGATATCGACGCCCATCTCCTCGATCATGTCGTACAGCTCGCTGACCTGATCGGCGGAAAGCGCTTTGGTCGGGAAAAGGTACAGCGCCCGGGCATCCTCGTTCTTCAGGATCGCGGAAAGCACCGGGAGATTATAACACATGGTTTTCCCTGAAGCGGTAGGCGTAACGACCGTCACGTCCTCTCCCCGGTCCGTTGCCTCCAGGCTGCGGATCTGATGGGTGTACAGTTCGTGAATCCCCCGGCTTTCCAGCGCAGGCTTCAGGCGCCCGTCCATACAGGCGGGAAAAGGCCCGGTCTTCGCTTTCCGGGCAGGAATCACTTCCCAGCGCGTCACATCCTTCATAAACAGATGGTCCCGCCGGAGCTGATCCGCCAGCTGTGCTACGTTCATCCTGTTCCCTCCATGCTCAGGGTTCGTTCCGTACCGTAAACCGGAACGCATGTTTCATTCATCCGCGTCTCCCGATCATTATAAAATCTGCAGGCCCGCATTTCAAGGCGAACAAAACGTTTTTTCGCCCTTGCCCTTCCTGACCGCCGTGGTATAATGGGCGCTGCTGCGGAAAACCAAACCGCGGCAGGAAGGACTGAAAACATTGAGGATCGCAATTTACGGCGCGGGTTCCCTGGGAACGGTGCTCGGCGCTTACCTGACAAAGAACGGCGTCCCCGTGGATCTGGTCAACCGGAACAAGGCGCATGTGGATGCCCTGAAAAAAAGCGGCGCGCATATCACCGGAACGGTGGAATTCACAGTGCCTGTATCCGCCCTCCTGCCGGAAGAAATGACCGGAAAATATGACGTCATTTTCCTGATGACCAAGCAGCTGAACAACCGGGAGGTCGTTTCTTTCCTGAAGAATTTCCTGACGGAGGACGGCCTGGTCGTAACCCTGCAGAACGGAATTCCGGAGGATACGGTTGCGAAGATTGTCGGACCGGAGCATACCGTCGGCGTCGTGGTGGAATGGGGGGCGACCCTTTCCTCTCCCGGCGAAAGCACGCTGACCTCCGCGCCGGACAGCCTTTCCTTCCACATGGGCGGCATGTCCGGAATCCGGGCGGAACAGCTGCAGCAGGTAAAGGCCGTGCTGGAAAAAATGTGCCCGGTGGAAATTGAAGCCAATCTTCCCGGCGCCCGCTGGTCCAAGCTGCTCATCAACGCGACCTTTTCCGGCCTGGGCACCGTCATCGGCGGCACCTTCGGAGATGTAACCGCCGACCCGCGGGCCAGGGAAATTGCCGTCCGCTGCATGAAAGAGGTCATTGACGTCGGCCATACCGCGGGCGTGGAATTCGCCCCGGTGCAGGGCAAAAATATCACGGCCCTGTTCTACTGGAAAAACGCCGTAAAAAAGGCCGTCGCCAAAATGATCCTGCCTATCGCCATGAAAAAGCACGCGGCGATCGAACCTTCCATGCTTCAGGACCTGAAAAAAGGAAAGCCCTGCGAGGTGGACGCGATCAACGGCGTCGTCTGCGAATGGGGAAAGAAAACCGGCGTTCCCACGCCGGTGAATGACAGGATTGTAAAAATCATCCTGGATATCCAGGCGGGCAGGCGGACAACCGGAAAGGAAAACCTATCCCTGTTCTGAATGTAAAAAAGAGTCCCGCGGGACTCTTTTTACTTTTCCTTCAGGCGCTTGTCGCTCTTCCGTGCCAGCCAGGTTCCGAAGGACTGAATCACCTGGGTGATAATAACCAGCACAATAACCGCCAGGTACAGCACCGCGAAACGGTACCGCTGATACCCGTAGGACAGGGCCAGCTTGCCCAGCCCGCCGCCGCCGACCGCGCCGGACATGGCTGTATATCCCATGATTGTGGTAATTGCCAGCGTGAAGTTGGTAATCAGGCTCGGCACGCTCTCCGGCAGCATCACGCGGGTTACGATCTGCCAGGTGGAGGCGCCCATGGACTGCGCCGCTTCAATAATATTCGGGTTTACTTCCCGCAGGCTGCTTTCCACCAGCCGGGCAATAAAGGGAAACGCCGCAACGGTCAGCGGAACGATGGAAGCCACCGTCCCCACCGAAGTGCCGACAATCACCCGCGTCAGCGGGATGATCATCACCATCAGGATGATAAAGGGGACGGACCGCAGCAGATTGATCAGCACGTTCAGGAAGTTCATCACCGGGCCCGGCAGCGGCCGGATTCCCTTGGCTTCCCCGGTCACCAGCAGCACGCCCAGAGGCAGTCCGATCACAATGGCAAAAAAAGTGGCCAGCAGCGTGGAATACAGCGTTTCCCACATTGCGAAGGGAAATTCATTCAGCAGGCAGTTCCAGGCTTCCTGCAGCTTTTCCGGTGTAAAGGCGCTTGCGAAATTCATACCTCTGCCTCCTCTGCACTGTACTCAGCTTCCACCTGGACCTTGATGTCCGGCACCGCATTCAGAAAGCTGATCGCTTTCGCCAGGTTCTCCGGTCCTCCCGGAATGTCAAGCAGCATGTAGCCATAGGCGCGGTCGCCCACGGAACGGGTGGAAGCGCCGATGATGCTGGCGGCGATTCCGCATTCCATTGCCATTTTCGCGATCAGCGGTTCCGAAACCGCGCCGTTGAACAGTACCCTGAGCCGCTGCCCGCCTTTGGAAAAAAGCATGACGCCCTCCGCCATCTCCGGATAGATCAGGCTCCGGGTCGCGTCCGTCCGGGGATTGGAGAATACCTCGCTGACCTCCCCTTCCTCAACGACCGCGCCGTTCTCCAGAATTGCCACCCGGTTGCAGATTTCCTGTACCACGCTCATCTGGTGCGTAATCACAATGACGGTAATATGCATCTTGCGGTTGATCTCCCGGATCAGTTCCAGAATCGAATGCGTGGTTTTGGGATCCAGGGCCGAAGTCGCTTCATCGCACAGCAGCACGTCCGGTTCCGTCGCCAGTGCCCGCGCAATCGCCACCCGCTGCTGCTGTCCGCCGGAAAGCTGGGCCGGGTAGGAATTCGCCTTGTTCGGCAGATCCACCGTTTTCAGCAGTTCCATTGCTTTCGCTTTTGCCTGCGCCGCAGGCACATGGGCCAGTTTCAGCGGCAGCATGATGTTTTCCAGGCAGGTGCGCTGCATCAGCAGGTTAAAGCTCTGGAAAATCATGGTGATCCGGCGGCGGACCTTCTGGATCTCTTTCTTGTCCAGCGTTCCGAGATCCACCCCGTCCATCAGCACCGTTCCCTCTGTCGGCCTTTCCAGCATGTTGATGCAGCGGACCAGGGTGCTTTTCCCCGCGCCGCTCATACCGATGATGCCGTAAATGTCCCCGTTGTTGATGGTCAGGTTGATATGCCTGAGCGCGTCCACCGGACCGTCCGTGGTGGTAAACAGCTTGGACAGGTTGCGTAATTCGATCATAAAGGTTCCTCCGGGTTCTGAACTTTCCCCATTATATCCGGAAAAAAAACAAACTTCAACCGTTCGATACAGCTTTGTTTTGCAGGAAAAAGGCATCCGGGCTACTGCCCGGATGCCTCATGCGTTTCGGTTTCCCGCTGTCCTTATTTCAGGCCCAGCGCGCCGAGGTCAGCCTGCTTGCCGGCATACAGGCCCATGGGTTCCACATGTACGCCCGCAATCGTGACCAGCTTGGTGCCGTTCTGGGCATTGAAGTCATCCTGGTAGGGCTGATGCGCGAAGTAGTTCGCGAACACGTCGCCGGCGTCCACCATCGTGTTGGGGGTGACATAATCATCCACCACGACGATTTCCAGGGTGATTTCCTTCTCGGCCAGGATGGCCTTGGCCTTTTCCAGTACATAGGAATGAGGATCCAGCGTGCAGGCCACCTTGATGGTCTGGCCCTTCAGGGCTTCATAGTCCACGGAGGCGTCAAAGCCGTCGGTGGGATTGTCAATCGTGGCGATCGCGGAGCCGTCCTTGTAGGTTTCGGCGAAATAATCAACAACCTGCTGGCTCAGCACGGCGGCAGCCAGGGCTTTGGCCATGTCCGTATCCTTGTTCGCTTCGTTCACGCAGACCACGTTCACATAGGGGGATTCGGAGTTTTCATACAGCAGCGCCTTGCTCAGGCCGGCGGCCAGCGCGTAGTTGCCGTTGATCACAGCGTAGTCGGAATCCGCCAGCACATTGGGAACCATGGCAGCTTCCACTTCGTTGAACTTCAGGCCCAGCTTGTTTTCTTCGATATCCGCGACGGTTGCGGTGATACCAGCGTCCGCCTTCAGCTTGATCAGGCCCTGGGCCTGCAGCAGCAGCAGCGCGCGGCCTTCGTTGGTCGCGTCGTTCGGGATCGAAATGGTGATTCCGGCGGCTTCAGCGGGTTCTTCAGCCTTTTCTTCCTTGGCTTCTTCGGCAGGCTGCTCAGCGGCTTCTTCCTTGGGTTCCTCAGTGGCTTCTTCCTTGGGTTCTTCAGTCGCTTCTTCCTTGGCTTCTTCAGCAGGCTGTTCAGCGGGCGCTTCCGTAGCGGCCGGGGTTTCCTGCGCGGGTTCTGCCGTCTTCCAGGGCTGCCAGATCAGCAGTGCGGCGGCAACCACAACCAGCACAGCCAGGATGGCGATCAGCGCTTTCTTGTTCTTCATACTACATTCCTCCCTTAATCCGGCTTCTGTCCGGATTCAATACGCGAATTATATACAATCCGCCTTTCCCTGTCAATTATTGTGTTTTTTCAGAAAACCCCTTGACACAGCATGATCATGGATGTAAGATACAGCTATAACGATTAAATATTTGTTTAATTGTTAAATGTTTCACAGCACCCGAAAGGAGCAGGATTCATGAAAAAGACTTACAGAATCGAAGTGGACTGCGCCAACTGCGCCGACAAGATGGAATGCGCCGCTGCCAGAACGCCCGGCGTCGAATCCGTTACCGTGAATTTCATGACTCAGAAAATGATCGTTTCCTTTAAGGAAGGGGAAGATCCGGCCGCCGTCATGAAAAACGTCGTCAAAGCCTGCAAAAAAGTTGAGGATGACTGCGAGATCTACATTTGAAAGCTGATTCTCCGGGAGGCGTACCATGACAAGGAAACAGAAAAAGATGCTGATCCGCATCTGTATCTCCGCGGCACTGCTGGCCGTTCTGCATTTCCTGCCGGAAGATTTCCCGCGTTTTCCGGGAGCTGAAGAAGGCAGCCTGCTGCGGCGTTTTCCCCGGATGCTCCTGTACCTGGTTCCCTATGGGATCATCGGATATGATATCCTGCGGAAAGCGTTCAGGGGAATCCTGAACCGGCAGATGTTTGATGAAAACTTCCTGATGGCTGTGGCAACTGTCGGAGCTCTGGTCATCGGCCTGCTGAAGACCGGTGATTTCGACGAAGCGGTTGCGGTCATGCTTTTTTACCAGATCGGCGAACTCTTCCAGAGTTACGCCGTCGGCAGAAGCCGGAAGAACATCAGCGCGCTGATGGATATCCGTCCCGATTTTGCACGGGTTGAATCAGGCGGCAGCCAGGAGGAAACGGATCCGGAGGAAGTTCCTGTCGGGAGCCTGATCGTGGTCCGTCCGGGCGAAAGGGTTCCGCTTGACGGCGTCGTTGAGGAAGGCGAATCCTCCCTGAATACCAGCGCGCTGACCGGGGAGAGCGTTCCCCGGGACGTTCGTCCCGGCGATGAAATCATCAGCGGCTGCGTGAATATGAGCGGTTTGCTTCGGATCCGGACCACAAAGGAATACGGCGAATCCACCGTTTCAAAAATCCTGGAGCTGGTTGAAAACGCGTCCTCGCTGAAATCCAGGTCTGAGAATTTCATTTCCCGCTTTGCCCGGATCTATACGCCCGCCGTTGTTTTCGGCGCGCTGGCGCTGGCGGTTCTGCCGCCCGCTGTGCGCGGACTGTTTCTGGGACAGGCTCCCGAATGGGGCGAATGGATCTACCGGGCGCTGACCTTCCTGGTCATCAGCTGTCCCTGCGCGCTGGTAATCAGCATTCCCCTGACTTTCTTTGCAGGAATCGGCGGCGCGGGGAAAGCCGGAATCCTGGTGAAGGGTTCCGTCTGGCTGGAGGAACTGTCCCGCACCGGCACCGTGGTTTTTGACAAGACAGGTACCCTGACCCGGGGGCACTTCGAGGTTACGGCCATTCATCACAGCCCCATGGCGGAAGAAGAGCTGCTCGAATATGCCGCCCTGGCCGAGTTCTCCTCTTCCCACCCGATTGCCGTCAGCATCCGCAATGCCTGCAGGCGGCCGCTGAACCCGGAACGGATCGGCAGGGTGGAAGAAATCAGCGGCAGCGGTGTCATCGTGGAAATTGACGGACGCCGGGTTGCCGCCGGAAATCTGAAGCTGATGGAACATCTGGGAATTTCCTGCGAAGAATGCCATGAACCCGGGACCATTGTCCATATGGCCATCGACGGCGGCTACGCCGGCCATATCGTCATATCCGACCGGGAGAAACCTGAGGCGAAGGACGCCGTTGACGCCCTGAAAAACGCGGGGATCCGGCGCACGGTGATGCTGACCGGCGACCGGGACGCCGTTGCAAGGCAGGTCGCGGATCATCTCGGGCTGGACCAGGTTTACAGCAATCTGCTGCCGGAGGATAAAGTCGCCCTGCTGGAGGAGCTTCTGAAATCCAAAAATCCCGGGGAAGTGCTTGCATTCGCCGGCGACGGCATCAACGACGCCCCGGTGCTGACCCGGGCGGACCTCGGGATCGCCATGGGCGCCATGGGTTCCGACGCCGCAATTGAAGCCGCGGATATCGTGCTGATGGACGACAACCCCCTGAAAATCGCAAAAGCCATCAGGATCTCCCGCAAATGCATGGGAATCGTCCGCCAGAACATCATCTTCGCCCTGGCAGTGAAGGCGGGCTGCCTGATTCTGGGCACGCTGGGAATCGCGAATATGTGGCTGGCTGTTTTCGCGGACGTAGGCGTAATGATCCTGGCCGTGCTCAACGCCATCCGGGCGCTGTTCACCAAACGGCTGTAACAGGAGGAATACAAATGACAAATCTGCCCCATTCCCACGGCGGACACCCTGAAAAGCTTTTCGACCATATGCCGGCTCCGGAGGAATTCGCTGTCTCTGCGGATCTGTTCAAGCTCATGAGCGACGGCACCCGGATCAAACTGTTCTGGCTCCTGTGCCATTGTGAGGAATGCCTGCTGAATCTTTCCGCCATGATGGAAATGTCCAGCCCGGCGCTTTCCCATCATCTGAAGCTGCTGCGCGCCTGCGGCCTCATCACCTCCCGGAGGGACGGAAAGGAAGTCTATTACCGTGCCGCGGATAACCTCCGCGCGGACGCCCTGCATCACATGATTGAGGAACTTGCGGAACTGACCTGTCCTGAATAAGGGCAGGCTTTTCTTTTTGTTCCGGTCCGTGATACAATTCCCGATGATGATTCTGAAAGAAACAAGGAGGATTTCCGCATGTTCACCGTCTGCCGCCCCTTCCCCGGGATCTTTCATATTACCGATGAAATGGGCGTTTCCTTTACCCTGGTTGAAGGGGAGGATTCCGCACTGGTCTTCGACGCGGGTTACGGCACGGAGGATGCGGCCGCGTATCTCCGTACGCTGACGGACAGGCCTTTTGAGCTGATCCTTTCCCACGGGCATCATGATCATGTCCTCGGCGCGCGCTGGTTTGACCACAGCCTGATGGATTCCGCCGACCTGGAAGAGTTCCGGCTGCGGACCGGAAGCGGGCAGCGCGAAAAAGTGCGCAGCCAGGCGGAGGAACGGGGCGTCGCCCTGCCCGATGGATTCATGTCAGCCGAAATCCGCGAACCGCTGCCTTTGAAATACAATAATATGACCGGTCCATTCCAAAGCTGTGTTTTCGACCTGGGAAACCGCGAGGCCTGGGTTATCCGTGTTCCCGGGCATACTCCCGGGAGCGTCGTGCTGTTTGTCCCGGATCTGTGTCTGCTGCTGACAGGGGACGACTGGAACCCATGCACCTGGATGTGGTTCCCTTCCTCCCTGCCCGTCCGGCAATGGCATGAAAACATGACGTGCCTGATCTCCGCGCTGGAGCAGGCGGCGCCTCCTGAAATCCGCCATGTGCTCTGTTCCCATCAGCCGGGCCTGCGAGAAGCTTCCGAGCTGAAGGAGTACCTGGCATACATCACCGAGGAACGCCTGCAGGCTGCTCCTCCCGTGGATACCGGAACCCCGATTGACGCGCATGAGGCTGCAAACCCCGCCCGTGGCTGGGTTCTCCGCTTTGACGCCGGCAAGTAATTGCAACCCGCATCACTTTTCTGCTATAATACGATAAAGCGTATCGCTCCCGCCTGAGATCCGCTCCGGCGGAGGAATAGACCTGCCTATCTTTCGCGGTTGGTCATGTAAAACGGCCCTGCCTTTTGTTATGATGATTCCGGCGAAAGACTCATTTTCCCTGAAAGGAGGTTACACCTTTGGATGCTTCAACCGGTACCCTGATTATGATTCTCTGTTATGTATTCGGCACAGGCCTGATCATGATGGAAGCATTTATGCCCGGCTTCGGGATCGCCGGAATTGCGGGGATCATTCTGGAAATCGCCGCGGTTATCCTCACCAGTACTCACTTCGGCACGACCTGGGCAATTATTGCCACCCTGATTGTGCTCCTGTTCATCGGAATTGCGGTATTTATTTCCTACCGGAGCGCCATGAAGGGTCGGCTCAGTAAAAGCGCGCTGGTTCTCAAAGGTTCGGAAAGCGGAACTCCTTCCGCGCCGGACCTGCTGTCCTGGACAGACCGGGAAGGCACTGCCGTTACCGCGCTGCGCCCTGCCGGATTCATTGAGATCGACGGAACCCGCCTGAACGCTTCCACCTCCGGAGAATTCCTGGAAAAGGGAACTCCCGTGCGGGTGACGGGCGCTGAGGGAGACCACGTCATCATCAGGAAAATCTGATTGCCCTGCGAAAGTAATCGTCAAAAAGGAGAAAGAAACAAAATGAAGAAGAACACCAAAAAGCTGTTTGCCTTTCTGGCAGCTCTGCTGATGATGACCGTCAGCGCAACCCTCGCGTCAGCCGCAGGATATTACCGCTCCTCCCCTGACAATACAATCCTGATCATTGTGATCGTCGTCATAGCGCTGGTTGCGCTGGCCATCTTCCTGCACTTCGTTCCCATGGGCCTGTGGATCTCCTCCCTGGCCAGCGGCGTTCATGTTTCCATCGGTTCCCTGGTTGGTATGCGGATCCGCCGTATTCAGCCCCAGCGCCTGGTATATCCGCTGATCAAGGCCAACAAGGCCGGCCTGAACCTGACCATTTCCCAGCTGGAAACCCATTACCTGGCCGGCGGCAATGTGGACCGGGTCA
>JAEEGL013214424.1_pt1 | contig 11696 bp, 11 predicted proteins | sample 9134231 | NCBI WGS metagenome assembly JAEEGL01 (sample SAMN16246548, study PRJNA631951) | gut metagenome | biome: gut microbiome; feature: rumen; material: fiber-attached | host: Bos | place: Iran: Karaj | collected 2018-10
ATATTCCTTAGGAGTTACTTTTACATGTATTTCCTTTACTTCAACTTTTTTATTACATCCAAAACACAATAATAACATTAATATAATAAATATCTTTTTCATAATAATCTTTTTCCTTTCACTAAAGGATTTATACTTTTTATTTTAATATTTGGTATAGCTATATCTGGTATTTCTTTTATGTTTTCAAATAAATATATTTTATCTAACAAATACTTATCATTACTAGTTTTTAATCTATTATATATATCATCTTCATCTAAATAATATAATTCTTCATATTTAATAATATTATTATCAATAGCATATTTAGTTATATCTGCAAGTAATTGCATCATATAATAATCTTCTTTACTATGTGTTAGTTCATTAATTATATTATTTGATTTAATTACTATATCTAATACTTTTTTATTATTAAAACCAATTTCTTCTTCATTATCTTCGTTATAGTAGATAGTTAAACTATCTACTATAACTTTAATATCTTCTTTATTTAAAGTTTTTCCCCATAATAAACCATTTAATATAATTCCATCTACTCTATCAGCACATAATTTAGGTCTATTGTTATCGACAATACTATATTTCTTATAATTAGCAATATCATCTAATTTAATATTATCTTCTTTTAATAAGCACTCAAGCATTTTATCATTTTTTAATATATCAAAAGTATATTCTTCAGTACTTTCACATAATATATAATCTTTATTCATATAATCAATTACATGAGAAAATGCTGGTGTGCTTACATCATGAAATAATGCAGATAATGTATATATTTTATTATGAGTTAGTTTCCATGTTAGTAAACTAACACTTAGAGAATGATCAAATCTAGATACATCTTCTAAGAAATTATATATATTTTTAGAAGCTTTATTCATACCACAAAAATAACTAACATTCTTTAATCTAACTAAAGAAGGAACTTCTAAATATTTATCTATAAAAGATGGATAATCATATTTTAATAAATCTAAATAATATTTATACATTTTATTACAATCTTTCTAATACATATTTAGTATAACATAGGAATAAAAAAGTTGAAAACTATTTAGTTTTCAACTTATTATTCTAATGAAGCTACCCATGGATTAGTCAAAGTTCCATCGCCAGATGAAAATACTACATTTCTGTTTAGGGATAATGATGGTCGGACACCATATTGACTGTGTATCAAGTAATATATAACAGCACCGTTACCATCAACGTACCTCACATAAGATCCTAGAGGTTCAAAAGTTCCAGGAGAAGACAACCAATATGCTATTCCAGTAGTATATGGTGATTTTCTTACCAATGAGTTTGATGCATTAGTTGATAATAAAAACATTTCTGTTGCAGATGGAAATCCAATTGGATATATTAATGATTCGTTGCCTGATGTTACACTAAATTCGTCTAGTATTCTTTCATTCCCGCTTGTGTCAATGCAGGATACTTTATCCGTTGGATATACCAACGATCCAACAAATTTTAAATATTCATTTGGATTTGCTGCTTGATTCCATCCTCCATAGTTATTTAATGAGCTTCTATTATTACAGAATATCTCATCTGTATCTAAATAACTTGAATATTGTTTATGATTTGTATCTTCTTTATTTAATATATGTTCTTTATACCATAAATCTATCATACTCTTTATTGCTGAATTGTATGTGTTTATATCATTATTATTTAACATCTCATCTACTATTGTGTTTATAGACTTATTTGATGGTATTTCTATATAATTTAAATATGTTGAACTCGCATATGTAACAAAATATAATGTATCGCATATTCCATCTTCATTAAAACATGTGTAATGTGAATTAGTAAGTGTATTATATCCAGTATTCCAATTAGTTATTGTATGTAATGAATTTGTTAAATCATTATTACCTACTAGCTTATATCTTCCTTTTCCATCTTGTTGTTCAGTTGCTGTTCGCTCTTCAAATGAATAACCATATTTTATCATAACAGGCATAATTGTCATTGTAGACACCCCAACTCCTGTTATCCAATAAACACCGGAACAAACACCTGTATTATTAGTTGAATCATATGTATATGTTCGAGGCTCACAAACATATTTCATGGTGTTGAGTGATCCACCTCTATACAAAGCATACCAATCTCCAATACCAAATTCTTCTGACGAAGTACATGTATATGTGCCATCACCGTTTGAAGAACAAGTTTCTGCAATCAAATATTTATTTTCTGGTTCATCATTAGTAAACATACCAGTATCGCTATAATATAGCATTGTTCCATTTACTCCACTTATATAATATGCCGATCCACTAGAATAGTTTTGATTAGCACTCCTTAATGTGTATTTTCCCACCCAGCTTTGTGGATATCCTGTTATATCAGATCCTTTTACAGGGTTATATAAAGTATTGCTACGCGGTTGTCTATCTCCATAATAATAATTGCTCCATGTAGTTAAATTGCTACTACTTAGATTAACCGTTTGATTCATTCTAACAGTTTTTTGCTTTGAAAAAATGTCGTATCTTGTATTATACATATATCCTACATCTGCTGGTGAAGTGGATAAATAATTAAACGGTGTTGTCCCTATCCTATCATATGTCATCCCAGTATTTATAGTAAATACATATGCATGAGTTTGTGAATAATAAGATTCAACATAATATATTTGACCCATTGTGCAACTTGCATTTGCTGTTGTCTTCTTGCATGTATACATTCCTATTATTGTATTATAATCATTATACCAATTATATGGTCCCACTTCTCCTGATAATTTATATGCTCCTGCTGTTTCATCATAATAATACCCGGTTCCATAGTAATAATTATATGCGCTTCCAGATGATGCTCCTAATGTTTGTCTTGATGTACTTCCTGTATACCCTATATGATTTGTATTACTTCTACTATTATCACATATATATCTATCTAACGAGCTATCATATATTGGTTCTCCATTATATATCATTTTTATTGAATTATTCTTTGTTGTTCTAATTATTTGCCAACAATGATCTGCATATATTACATTTCTTTTTCCATCATAATCACCACTATAACGGTAAAATGTTCCTGCTTCCAAGTTTGCTTCATCTGTGTATAAAGTATAATCAGATTCTCCAATAACTGTAGCAAACCCACTATTATCTGGATCATAATATAAATAGCAATTTACTGTATTAGTAGTCTCTACTTTTACCATACCAAATGAAGGCTCACTTATTATATTTGTTAAAATTTCACCAGCTAATGTTGTACAATAAGATTTAGTTAAATTTAATTTATACCCTGCACTAGGTATCATATTACTATCTGATTCTGTATAATTTTCTCCATCATCACTAATCATTATAGCAAAAGAATTTACATTTTTATTTTCATCTATTAGTTTTACTTCACTAAGTAAAACTCTTGGTTTATTTAAGTATGATAAACATATTACAAAAATAAATAATAATATTACTAATATATGTTTCTTATTTACTTTCATAATATATCACTCCATTCTATTATTTATTATACATAAAAAAAGTAATACTTACAAGTATTACCATATAAATGGAATTAGCTTATATTTTACCTTCTTTTGATACTCTTTATATCCTTTTAGTTCCTTTTCTAATACTTTTTCTTCGTTATTAATTCTTTTAATAATAATAAATGGATATATCAAAAATACAATAAATGAATATAAAGATCCTAATACTAAAGGCATAGATAAGAATAAAAATATAGTTATCATATACATTGGGTGTCTTACTACTTTATATAATCCAGTATCAATTAATTCTTGATTATCTTCTACTTTTATAGTACGTGCTAGATAAGTATTTTCTTTTAATACTATTCCATACATAATATAAGAAATTATAAATATAAATACTCCTATAAAAGTGATTATATTAGGTAATATATAGAAATTATAACGATAATTTAAACCCGCTAATATAAATCCTATTATAAACATTAAAGCACTTAATAACACTACTACTTTTTGTTCACTTTCTTTTTCTTTGTTGTCTAATCTTCTTTTTAATAAATCTGGATTAAAAATCATCATTATTATTCCTACTATAAACATTGGTATAAATAAAATAGCCATTAATAACCAACCTTGCCAATAATTAAAACTGCCAGCAGGTATAAATAATAGTAATCCAACTAATAGTATACCCAATGATATCTTTATAATAGCATCAAAAAACAGTCTTATATTCATAACTATTTCCTTTCTAAAACGCAAAATGATTCAACATGTTCTGTATTTGGAAACATATCAAATAATTCTAAATTAGATATTTTATAATAATTAGTTAATATACTTAAATCTCTTATTAAAGTAATTGGATTACAAGATATATATATTATCTTTTTTATTTTTTCATTAATAATTCTTTCTATTACTTTAGTAGATACTCCACTTCTTGGAGGATCTACTATAATAGTATCAAAATCTTTTGTAATCATGTCTATTATATTATTTGTATCATCACAAATAAATTCAATATTCTTAACATTATTTAAAGATTTATTTAATATAGCATCTTTTACAGCATTCTTAACTATCTCTACTCCTAATACATTTTTATTTTTACTTGATACTATTCCTAAAGTTCCAACTCCCGAATAAAAATCTAATATATTAGTGGAATTATTTGTATACTCAATAACTTTTTTAAATATCTTACTAGTAATATATGGATTTACTTGAAAAAAAGAATCATAACTAACTTTAAATAAATAATTATCTATTTTATCAATAAAATAATCATCTCCATATATTACTTTATTATTATGTATTATTCCTACTATTAAATGATCATCTATAAATGAATCATTTATTTTTATATCATCTTTTGAATTAATTATTAATAGTATTTCATTTTTATAATTACATCTAATTATTACTTCTCCATTATTAATATCTAATAATTCTAAATCTTGAATTACTTCATTTATTTTGTTATTGCATAGTAAGCATTTATCTATGCTTACTATATTATGAGTGTTATTTTCATAATATCCAATTTTTTTATTTTCTATTTTTAATGTAACTTTATTTCTATAATTAAATTCTTTATCACTCTTAGTAATATTAATTACTTCATAATTAATATTACTCTTATTTAATAATTCATTTATATTATTTAATTTATACTCTAATGAATTACTTATTTTAGTATTTAAAAAATCACATCCCCCACACTCATTAAAAAATGGGCACATGCTTTTAATTCTATCTTTACTAGGTTTAATTATATTAATAAGCTTACCTTCTATATAGCCTTTCTTTTCTAAGACTATATCTATTTTACAAATATCTCCAGGTAATGCTTTTGGAACAAAAACAATTTTTCCATTTATATAAGAAATACCTCTACCTAAATTGTCAAATTTTACTATTTCACATTCCATATAAATTATATTAACATATATTTTGAAATAATGGCAATAATACTTTTAGGGATATAATGATTAATAATATAATAAATGATTATAAAAATATACCTGATTTAAAAATAAAAGAAATTAAAGTTTCTTTATTTAAATATGTATATATTATATTTATTGAATCTTTAGTAGATACTAATATGATTAATGATTTCATATTAAAGAATATTAAAATTAGTAAAACCTTAAATAATATTTATTTAGCTCCCAATATAAAAGAAATAAAAGATAATGAAATAAATGATTATTTAAATAATGGTTTTACTATTGTTATAAATAAAAGAATACTAGCTATTGAAACAAAAAAGAATTTAACTAGAAGTATATCTAATACTACAAAAGAGCCATCTTTAAATGGACCAGAAGATGCTTTTAATGAGAATTATCAAATTAATGTAGGATTAATTAAAAGAAGAATTAAAACAAATGATTTAAAAAGTATTGAATATATAGTTGGTAATAATACTAAAACTAAAATAAGTGTTAATTATATAGATACATTAGTAGATAAAGAATTTTTAAATAATATATTAAATAAATTAAATAATTATAATAAAGATATATTTGATGTTAGTATGTTATCTTGTTTATTTGATGATAAAAAAAGCATTTTTCCTGTTATTAAAAAAACAGAAAGGCCAGATAATGCTATTTATTCTTTATTAAAAGGAAAAATTATAATAATAGTAGATACATCACCATATGTATTAATATTGCCTACTTATTTTACTGATTTTATTAACCCAATAAATGATATATATATTAATAAGAAAAATGCAGTGTTTTTAAAAATGTTAAGAATGGCATCTTTTTTTATATCTATTATTATGCCATCTTTATTTGTGGCAATTACTAATTATAATCCAGAAACTATCCCAACAGATTTATTAATTAATTTTAGTATTCAAAAATCAAATGTTGTATTTCCTACCATTATAGAATTATTAATATTATTAATTATTTGTGATATCTTAAGAGAAAGTGACTTAAGATATCCCTCTAATTATGGATCAACTATATCTATATTAGGAGCATTAATAATTGGGGAAGCTGCTGTTAATGCTGGATTAGTATCATCTATAGCAATAATAATTGCTGCATTTACATTTATTACTAGTCTACTATTTACTGAATTAGAGATTAATAATGTATTAAGATATTATCGTTATTTATTTCTTTTGTTTGCATCTATTCTAGGATTATATGGCATATTTATTGCGTCTATTATATTTTTAATTAATATATCCAGCATTAAAATATTTAATATCCCTTATCTATCTAATAAAGGAAAAGATAATATATGAAAAAAATTATAATAATTATTATTATATTGTTAATAAGTGGCTGTTATGATTTAGTCGAGTTAGATAATTTAAGAATAGTAACTTCAATTGGAATTGATTATAAAGATGATAATTATATAGTTACTTATGAAGTATTAAACGATTATATAAATGAAGATGAAAATGTTAAAAGTTTTACAGTAACTGGAGCTGGTAATACGATTACTAAAGCATTTGAAAGCACAAATTATAAAATAACTAAAAAGCCTTTATTTTCTCATTTAGAATTATTAGTATTATCAGATAACATTATAAATGATAATTTAGATAATATAATTGATTATTTAATTAGAAATAAAGATATTAGAGATGAATTTTATATAGTAATATCTAAAGATATTACTCCAGAAGAATTACTTAATAAAAGTAATGATAAATATTTAATTATTTCAAATGAAATAATTAAGTTATTAAAAAATACTAGATATAATAATGATTTATTTATAGATAATAATTATCAAGAAATAATAAGCAAAATATTAAGTAATAAAGAAGATATTATAATAAATGGTATTAGTTATGATAATGAATTAATAATTAGTAATTCATATATATTTAATAAATATAAATATATAAATATATTAAATGAATTTAATACTTCATTATATAAAATGCTATTAAATAAAAGTAGTAATACTATATTTGAATATATAAATAATAATAAAGTATTATCTATAAGCATTAGCAATACTTTTAATAAAATAGATATAGATAATGAATGTATTTATATCGATTTATTATTAAAAACAAGAATACTTGAAAATAATATAAATTATGATCTAAATAATTTAGAAGATTATAATAAAGTTGTTAATATATTTAAAGACATTATCAATAATAATGTATATGATTTAATAAGATATTTACAATTAAATAATAGTGATATTTTAGGATTACAAAATATTTATTATAGAAAATATAGTAAAGATATTAATAATTTATGGAATACACTAGACATTAAAATAAATACTAAAATAGAAATAAATGACAAAGGATTTGTTAATAATGAATAAGCATAGTTATTTTATTACTAAAGTATCAATGTTTGGTTTAGGTTATAGATTACTTATTAATGAATGTGAAAGATATGCTTATATTCCAATTATACTAGGAAGTATAATTGGAATAATATTTATATATATACTAAGTAAAGTTAAAACAAATAAATTATTAATGACTATATTATGCATTTATTTATCTATATCTTTATTAGTACTACTATCTACATTTGTATCATCTTTTTATTTGGTTAATACTCCTAAATATATAATTATATTATCTATGTTATTAATAGCATATTATTTATCTATAAAAGATGATTATGTAATAAATAATATTACAAATATATTATTTTATATAAATATATTTATTATTGTATTATTTACTATTTTATTATCTTTTTATATAGATATTAATAACATTACTCCACTTTTTAACTATAAACTAGCTAATATTATTAAATCAGCTTTTATGTATGCTAGTATTACTAGCATACCATTAGTAATATTAGATAATAAAAATAATATTATTAAAGATTATTTATTAGCGTCTTTTATTAATTTAACAATAATGTTATTATCTATATTAACTTTAGGACCTTATTTAATTAAAGTATATAGTTTTCCAGAATATGCAATGATAAAACAAGTTAATATATTTAATTTTATTGAGAACATAGAAAATATATCTGCTTTTGGTTGGTATATAGAGATATTTATATCATTATCTATATTATTTAAAACTATTTATAAGAATATAAATAATAATACTTTATATATAGTATTATTAGTAATAATATTATTTATATCATCATTAGTAAGTAATAATTATGAATTATTACTTACTATATATAACTACTTCTATATTACATTAATTATATTAGTATTATTTGCAATAAAAAAAGAATGATAAATCATTCTTATATCCATTTACTAATATACAGTTTTCTAGTTGTATATTCCTCATAATCAGTAAATATTTTTATAATAGCGTCGATTATATTATGTAATATATTATTATCTTTCTTAACTTTAACAGTGATAATTTCTTTTTGTAAAGTTGATCTAAAAATATAATCATTTATGTAGTTTCCTAATACACGATCTATTTCTTTTATTTTATCTATTTCTTCATTATTATTTAAATCAGCAGAAAAAATAAAATTCTTATATATATTTACTATTTTTTCACTAATCATATCATTATCATTAAAATTAAAATTAACTATATTATAATAATTAGGACAAAATTTTAATACTTCTTTACTATTCATATTATCTACTCTCTATTAAATAAATAATACTACAAATAGGATTAATAATCAAGGAAAATACGCTTAAAAAGGCAAAAAAAAATAACAATTCTGATAAAATTGTTATCCCTAGTTTAAATAACTCATCACATCGTTTAAAATTACTCTCCATAATTTTAAACACTAACTCAATATTATCAGTATTGGGTGTGACTTGCTTATCTTTTAGAGTTTTCTTTCTCATTTAACATATGTCACTACTTAGCGCAGATAAGGTAATTTTTACATTACTTATTTTGCTATAGGATATTATTTTCACACATATCACGTTATTAAATAAATATAACAAATTTAATAATTAAAATATTAAAAAATATAATAATTAATAAATATAAATTATATAACTTAATAACTACTAGATATGACTACTAGTAATATCTGTATTGTACTAAGCAATTATAATATAACATGATAAAATATCTTTGTCAATACAAAAAATAAAAAAACTTTACAAAAAATAAAAAAAGAACATTTTTTATGCTCTTCCTGAATATTCTCCATTACTAGTTGAGACTAAAATAGTCTCTCCTTCACTAATAAATAACGGAACTTTTATAACTTTACCTGTTTCAATTGTTGCATCTTTTTGGGCATTATTTGTAGTGTTACCCTTTACAGCTTCTGTAGTTTCAATAACTTTATATTCAACTTTTTCTGGTAATGTTATTCCAATAATCTCACCATTATAGAAATCAATTGTTAATTCAATACCTTCTTTAATAAATGATGCACTATCTCCAAGTATTGAAGTCGGAACTTCAAATTGTTCATATGTTTCATTATTCATAAACACATAGTTATCACCATTAGTATATAAATATTGAACTTTAGTTTTATCTATATGAGCTTTTTCTAATTTAATATTTGTATTGAATGTATTTTCAATAGTAGATCCAGTTCTTAAGTTTTTAAATTTAATTCTTACAAAAGCAGGACCCTTACCTGGTTTGACATGTTGAAATTCTTGAATTAAACATAAGTTACCATCAATTATAACAGTCATTCCATTTTTTATATCATTAATGTTTATATTCATTATTTACCTCTACTTCTTTTCTTTTACTACAACTTGTTTTTGACATTTAGGACAATATTTCTTTAATTCTAAACGTTCAGGATTATTCTTTTTGTTTTTGCTTGTAGGACGTAATTCTGTTCCACAAACTGTACATTTTAAATTAACAAAACTTCTATTTTCATTCTTTGCCATAACGAGTCCTCCTCACCAATCCTCAATATTATATCAAACTTTTAATACTTTTCAAATAGAAAGTTAGTAATATCTCTTGTTATAAGTCTAGTTATATACGTTTTACTATATGAATAGTTTTTACTAACATATATATTTGGAGCAAGACTAACTATGCTATAAGAAGGATTATCATAAGGAAAAAAACCAACAAATGCCATTGATGTTGTTTTAGTATCCATTACTCCATCATTATTGGTATCTACAAATGTTTCACTTGTGCCAGTTTTACCAGCACCTTTTAATTCTTTCCTTATATATCCTCTTGCAGTACCTTTACTTACAGCTTTGTGCATAGCATCTTTTATCCTATCAATATATTTGCCCTCTAAAGAGACATTACCAAAATCTTCATATTCATTATATATAATATTGCTATCAATTATCTTTTTCATCAATTGAGGCTTTTTCTTTATACCGCTATTAGCAATAGTATTAACATATTGAAATAACTCTACTGGAGTATATGTATCATATTGTCCAATACTTAAATTTAATAATAAATCTCCACTTACTTTATTTCCGATAATACCTAGTTTTTCTTCTGGTAAATCGATATAAGTTATACTTCCTAATCCATATTCTCTATACATGCTTCTTAATTTTTCAAAATCATTTTCATTAACATTTAATTTAGCATTATATTTATATTCGTTATTGCTAATAGCTAAGGCTACTCTAAACTGATAATAATTACTACTTCTTGCAATAGCATCTAAATCACTTACTTTTCCAAGATTCTTATAACTGCATTTTATAGGTACTTGATATAATTTAATACAACTATCTTTGTATGTTGTACCTATATCTATCACATTATTTTTATATCCAGCACTTATAGTGCCCATTTTAACAACTGAACCAACAGTATATGAAGTATTTATTATATTTGTATTAACATTACTAAAAGTATTATCATCTAGTTTTAGTCCTGATATAGCAATTATTTCACCTGTAGTTGGATTACCAATAATAGTATATGTTTCTTTAAAATAATCTGTATTTTTTTTCTTCTTTATTTTTAACATATTCTTTTTAACAATTTCATCTAACTTTAATTTTATATCTATATCAATAGATAATACTAAATCATTACCGTTTGTTCCTTCTTTAACAAGTTCTAATTTATTGTTGTTAACTTTATATAAGTCTTTTTCTCCTTTTAAATAATCTTCATAGTAGTATTCCAAATAACTTAAACCAACTACATCATTAAGTTCATATCCTTTTTTTAAATATTCATCTTTTTTATCTTTTGGAATACTACCAATAGTACCAAATATATCTTTTAAAGTATCCCCATAAGGGTATACTCTTTCCCAAACTAACTCTATTGATATTC
>JAEEGL013795363.1_pt1 | contig 11696 bp, 11 predicted proteins | sample 9134231 | NCBI WGS metagenome assembly JAEEGL01 (sample SAMN16246548, study PRJNA631951) | gut metagenome | biome: gut microbiome; feature: rumen; material: fiber-attached | host: Bos | place: Iran: Karaj | collected 2018-10
ATCGGATATTAAGAAAGAGGTAGAAAAATGTACTATGGATCAATGCATGAACTCGTAGGTAACACGCCGGTTGTTAAGCTTGTAAACAGTGATGTCCCGGAGGATGTAAGTCTGTTTGCGAAGCTTGAGCTGTATAACCCTTCAGGAAGTGTCAAGGACAGGACCGGTGAATATATGATAAGGGATGCGGAAGAAAAGGGACTGTTAAAGCCCGGAGGAACAATAGTTGAAGGTACGGCAGGGAATACGGGCCTGGGTATTGCATTCGCTGCGATCAAAAGAGGATACCGGGTTATATTTGCGGTACCGACCAAGTTCTCTGTTGAAAAACAGACTCTTATGAGGGCGCTTGGTGCGGAGGTGATCAATACGCCGCGTGAGGATGGAATGCTCGGGGCTGAGAAGAAGGCAGAAGAACTCAGGATGTCGATCCCGGGAGCTGTGACGCTTAAGCAGTTTAAGAATTTGGCCAACCCCCGGGCACACTATGAAACGACCGGCCCGGAGCTGTGGCGGGATCTTGAGGGGAAGATCGATCATGTTGTGGCAGGAGCGGGAAGCGGAGGCACTTATTCCGGTGTACTTAAGTATCTTAAGGAACAGGATCCCGAAATAAATGGTGTGCTTGCAGACCCGGTGGGATCGACAATGGGCGGCGGTGAACATGCCGACTATAATATTGAAGGAATAGGTAATGATTTTATCGCGGATACGATGGATATGACATTGGTGGACCGGGTCATAAAGATTGATGACAATGACGCGTTTACCGGAGCGAGAGAGCTTGCAAGACGTGAAGGGATCTTTGCCGGTTCTTCATCGGGAGCGGCTTACAGTGCCGCAAAGAAGCTTATAGCCCTGGGAGCAAAAGGAAACATAGTGATCATACTTCCCGACAGAGGAGACCGTTATTTCAGTAAGAATCTGTATGAATAAAGGTTTGCCTACCCTCATGAATTGTGCTATCTTTAGATAGATGTGTTCATGAGGGTTTTTGTCGGAACAGGAGTGGAAAATGGCTTATATAACCTGCAGGGATCTTGAACTTGGATATGACGGACAGGCTGTTACCGGGAACATCAATTTCGATGTTTGTGAGGGTGATTATCTGTGCATAATCGGTGAGAACGGAGCCGGAAAGAGTACACTTATGAAGGCGCTCATGAATCTTAACAAACCTATGAGCGGAGAGATTACTTTCGGTGACGGTATACAAAGAAATGAGATCGGTTATCTTCCGCAGAACAAGGATTTCCAGCGTGATTTTCCGGCATCGGTTGAGGAAATAGTCATAAGCGGCTGCCTGAGTAAATGCGGATTGAGACCGTTTTACAGCAGGGCGGAGAAGAAGACGGCCGAGGATAACATGAAGCAGATGGATGTTTATGAGCTGCGCAAACGCTGCTATCGTGAACTGTCGGGAGGCCAGCAGCAGAGGGTTCTGCTTGCAAGGGCTCTGTGCGCCGCGGGGAAGCTCCTGCTGCTTGATGAACCGGTGACCGGACTTGATTACAAGGTTACGTGCGAATTCTATGCGATGCTTGGTGAACTTAACCGAAACGGCATGACCATAGTTATGGTAAGTCATGATCTTGATGAAGCGATGGCGCATGCCAACAAGATATTACAGATCGGCCGTGAACAGATATTTTTCGGGGATAAGGATGACTACCTCCTGAGTGAGAGCTGGAAGTCATTCCATCAGCATCACAAAAGACATGTTATACCGGGAGGGATCAAGGCATGAGTATATTTGAGAAATTTTCTGTATATTTTTCATATCCTTTTGTCCGTTATGCATTGGTGGTTTCAATAGTCATTGCCTTATCCGCATCACTTCTCGGAGTTACTCTTGTACTCAAGAGATACTCGTTTATCGGTGACGGTCTGTCACATGTTGCTTTCGGAGCCATGGCCGTAGCAAGTGTTTTCAAGATGATAAATAACAATGTTATTGTTCTTCCTATGACAATCCTTGCCGCGGTTTTTTTACTGCGTACAGGTAAGAAGGCCAAGGTTAACGGAGATGCTGCCATAGCTATTTTCTCCGTCGGAGCTCTTGCGCTCGGTTATCTTATAATGAATGTTTTTTCCACATCGGCCAATGTTTCGGGAGATGTATGCTCGACTCTGTTCGGCTCGACATCGCTTCTTACCCTTACTGCCGGTGAGGTGTGGTTCTCGGTGGTTCTTGCCGTGATAGTCACCGGAGCATTCATCTTTCTGTACAACAGGATATTTGCGGTTACCTTTGATGAGGATTTCGCCAATGCAACCGGCCTTAATGCGGACAGATACAATCTGATCATTGCGATCCTGATCGCCGTGATCATAGTTATGGGCATGAATCTTGTGGGTTCACTTCTTATTTCTGCACTTGTGATCTTTCCTGCACTGACAGCCATGAGGCTGTTCAACAACTACAGGAGTGTGGTCATATGCTCTGCCGTAATTGCGGTTGTATGTGCTTTCACGGGTATGCTGCTGTCTATCGCGGTATCCACACCCGTGGGCGCCACCATAGTCACCGTAAACATTATTGTGTATGCAGTGGCTTCGCTGGCGCGCAGGGCGTAGTGAAAAGTTGCACCGGGGATTACGTTTTTTCTTGAAAATCATTGATTTTTTTTATAGAATATAAAGTGATGTTTATACTGCCATGAAGTGACATATTAACGGAAGACGGGCAGGATGTCATGGACTAACAGTAATTATAATAATGGAGAAGGTGTATGGAAAGAGAAAAAGAAAGCTTTAGAGTATGGACAGATGAAAACAGAAGGATCGTTTATTCCAAGGGACGCGGTGTGGCACATGCTCACGAGATCGAATGGCTGTACGAGAATATCGTGGATATGGCTTCGGAATGGAATGATGACAAGGGGTTTGCATATATGGCATTTATCGAGGAGCTTCAGCAGGTAAGCCCCAAGGGAAGCGGACAGTATGTTAAGCTGCATGAGACACTGGCCAACGCAGGCTGCAAGTGTATTGCCTACATTGAAGGCAATTCCTATGAGGTATCGGTGCAGTCTTCCAAGCATAAGAAGATGTCGAATTCTCCGCAGACCGAGAATAAGTACTTCATAACAGAGGCCGAAGGGCTTAAGTGGTTTGAAGAGAAGGGATTCTGATAAGGAAGTACGTAATTACTTCTTTAACTATAAATTAGAAAGAGAGAAAGAAGGATAAAGAAATGGCTAAGAGTTTTAAAGAGCTGACAGCTGACCTGTCATCTATCAAGAGAAAGAAGGTGGCTGTTGCCGTTGCGCAGGATGAAGCAGTGCTTGAGGCAGTTAAGGCAGCCAAGGAGCGTGACATTGCGGATGCGATCCTGGTTGGTGACGAGGAAGAGATTAAGAAGATCGGTGAGTCACTCGGAATGAACATGGACGATTACGAGATAATCGATGAGAAGGATGTGACCGAGGCTTCTCTCAAGGCGGTCAAGCTTGTTCATGACGGTGATGCGGATATGTATATGAAGGGACTGCTTCCCACAGCAACCTTCTTAAGAAGCGTACTTAACAAGGAAGTCGGACTTCGTACCGGCAAACCCTTATCGCATGTTGCCGTATTTGAGATTCCCGGCATAGACAGGCTGCTTTTCCTTACGGATGTTGCCTTCATGCCGTATCCCACACTTGAGGATAAGAAGTGCATAATCGATTATACCGTTGAAGTTGCTGAGGCCTGTGGTGTGACTATGCCCAAGGTTGCTCCCCTTGCCGCACTTGAGACGGTAAACGAGAAGATGCCCTGCACGGTTGATGCGGCTGAGCTTACAAGGATGAATGCCGAGGGAGAGATCAAGGACTGTATAGTGGACGGACCTCTTTCTTTTGATATTGCTCTTTATAAGGAAGCTGCAGAGGAGAAGGGCGCAACAGGACGCAAGGTTGCAGGCGATGCCGATGTTCTCCTGTTCCCTGACATTCATGCCGGAAACCTTACCTACAAGGCGATCGTACATATGGTACCCGGTGTTCAGAACGGATGTATACTTACCGGTACGAAAGCTCCGGTTGTACTTACTTCGCGCTCGGATTCCTTTGAGACGAAGGTTAATTCCATAGCCCTTGCGGCAATAGTTGCCGAATTCCAGGCCAAAAAATAAAACCGGGGTCGTTTCCGGTGACTCAAACTTACAATCTGAATATAGAAAGGAATATATAAATGGGAAAGAAGAGTCTTATAATCAATCCCGGATCCACATCAACCAAGATTGGTGTGTTCGAGGATGAAACATTATTATTTGATGAAACACTGCGACACACCACAGAGGAGATAGCACAGTTTGCATCGATAGTGGATCAGAAGGATTTCCGTAAGAATATAATCACGAACTTCCTTAAGGAGAAGGATTTCGATATAAAGTCACTCGATTTTGTGGTAGGCCGCGGTGGTATGCTTAAGCCTATCCCCGGTGGAACCTATGAAACATCGGATGCACTTATCGAGGATCTTAAGGTTGGAGTATCGGGTCAGCATGCATCCAATCTCGGCGGCATTCTTGCACGTGAGATAGGTGATGAGGTTGGAGTTCCTTCCTACATAGTTGATCCTGTTGTTGTTGATGAGCTTATGCCTATCTCAAGATATTCGGGTGTTCCGGAGCTTCCGCGCAGGTCGATCTTCCATGCACTCAACCAGAAGGCTGTAGCCAAGAGATATGCCAAGGAAGCAGGCAAGGCATACAAGGATCTCAATCTTATCGTTGTTCATATGGGCGGCGGTGTATCTGTAGGTCCTCACAAGAACGGTAAGGTAATCGATATATTCAATGCTCTTGACGGAGACGGTGCTTTTTCACCTGAGAGGGCGGGTGCGGTGCCCGTTGGTGATCTTGTTAAGATGTGCTTCTCCGGTAAATATACGGAAGCCGAGGTATATAAGAAGCTTGTCGGAGACGGTGGATTTAATGCATACTGCGGAACCAACGATCTAAGGGATGTCGAGAAGATGGTTCAGGACGGTGATACCCATGCGGCAGAAGTCAGGGATGCATTCATCATGCAGGTATCCAAGAACATAGGAGCGATGGCGACAGTACTCGAAGGCAAGGTTGATCAGATAGTTGTTACCGGTGGAATTGCATATGATAAATATGTGGTTGCTGAGCTTAAGAAACGTTGTGAGTGGATAGCTCCGTTTACCGTATATCCCGGAGAGGATGAACTGCTTGCGCTTGCTCAGGGCGGACTTGCGGTTGTGAATGGTACGGAAGAGGCAATGAAGTACTGATAATTGGACATATTATCGTCCGCGTCATGCTATGACGCGGACGTTTTATGTTGTGAATGGTAACTGTTCAGAGCCATTCACAAATACTTTAAGTGAAAGACAAAGAACCTGAAAGGGAGAAATAAATGTCGGAAAAGAAATTCGGTAAATCCTTCGGTGATCTGAATTCACTGAAACAGAACTTTTTTAACAATAATGACGGAATGCTTGAAATGGCAGACGGTATGGCGGATATCATAAATGCACAGCCGGTACGTAAATGCTGTAAAATATGCGGGGAGCCGCTGAATGCCTCCGATCACGGCGTGGTGGTTCATTCGCATAATATAGACTATCTTGCCTGCAAAAAATGCGGTCATCTCAACAGTGCATGCGAGGATACAGATGATTTCGCATCCAGGGTTTATGTAGAAGATGATTACTCGAAGAATTACAGCATGAAGGATAAGGAAAGTTATGAACGCAGGATGAACATGATCTATGTTCCCAAGGCACAGTTCCTTATTGACTGCCTTAAAAAGGATGGAGTTGATGATATAAAGGATCTTGATATAGGTGCAGGCTGCGGTTACTTTGTTGCTGCCATGCGAAAGGCCGGTATAGAATCCACGGGAATTGAGGTATCGGAAACCGAGGTGAAGCACGGTAATGCGATGATAGAGGATGGCAGCAGGCAGTATCTTAAGCATGTCGGACTGACGGATTCGATAGATTATATAAAAAATGCGGATGTCAACGTGATCTCGGCGATAGGAGTCCTTGAGCATCTTATCCATCTTAAGGAAAATCTTGATGCGATAAAGAATAACAGGAATATCAGATATCTGTATGCTTCAGTTCCGATGTTTTCGTTCAGCTGTGCCTTTGAGGCTGCATTCCAGCAATGCTACAACAGGCATATGGGGGGAACGCACACGCATCTGTTTACCAATGAATCCATACAGATGATGGCTGATTCGATAGGATTTGAGGTGGCGTATGAATGGCGCTTCGGATCTGATATCAACGATCTGTACCGTTTCATAAGCGTATCCATGCGTAAGAACGGAAATGAGGAGTTCGCAGATCTCTTTGCCGAGAAATTCACGCCTCTTATGGATAAGCTCCAGCTTATACTTGATGAGAGTGAGTTCTCATCCGAACTGCATTTCATACTCAGAAGGAAGTGAACCTGTGAAAGAGTGAAGGAAGGGGACTGTGTTTCACCCCGTAAATGCAGGATTGAATTTATCAACCAAATCTGATATAGTTGATAGGTATGCAGTTGTAAAGGTTTGGATATTGTTGTTTATTACTGCCGGACCGTATGTATATCGATAGGCATCAGGAGATTAACATTTATTATGAAGATTGTAGATAAAATATTCGGAACTCATTCGGAGCGGGAGCTTAAGCTCATCAATCCCATTGTTGACAAGGTTGAGGCACTGCGCGATTCGATGATGGCTTTGAGCGATGCGGAGCTTAAGGATAAGACGCGCGAGTTCAAGTCAAGGCTGAATGACGGGGCTTCGCTTGATGATATACTTCCCGAAGCATTCGCTACGGTCAGGGAAGCCGCAAGGCGAGTGCTCAATATGGAACACTACAGGGTTCAGATAATTGGCGGTATCATTCTTCATCAGGGACGTATTGCCGAGATGAAGACAGGTGAAGGTAAGACACTTGTATCGACACTTCCTGCTTACCTTAACGCATTGACGGGGCGCGGAGTGCATGTGGTTACGGTTAATGATTATCTAGCCAAGCGTGATGCCGAATGGATGGGTCAGGTACATGAATTTCTGGGACTTACCGTTGGAGTGGTTCTCAATTCGATGACATCCGAGGAGAGAAGGGCTGCCTACGGTTGTGATATTACTTATGTGACAAACAATGAGCTTGGTTTTGATTACCTCAGGGATAACATGGTGATCTACAAGGAACAGCTGGTGCTTCGTGATCTGGCATATGCTATCATCGATGAGGTTGACTCTGTTCTTATTGATGAAGCCAGGACGCCGCTCATTATTTCGGGTCAGAGCGGTAAATCCACCAAGCTTTACGAAATATGTGATATGCTCGCACGCCAGCTTAAGCGTGGTGAGGATATGGAAGACCTCTCGAAGATGGATGCCATCATGGGTATAGAGAGAGAGGAAACGGGTGACTTTATCGTTAATGAGAAGGACAAGTTCGTAACTCTTACGGCACAGGGTGTTGAGAAGGTTGAGAAGTTCTTCCAGATCGACAATCTTGCCGATCCCGAGAATGTTGAAATACAGAACAATATAATACTTGCACTTCGGGCTCATAACCTTATGTTCAGGGATCAGGATTACGTGGTCAAGGACGATCAGGTACTTATCGTTGATGAGTTTACGGGACGTATTATGCCGGGACGCCGTTATTCGGACGGTCTGCACCAGGCCATAGAGGCTAAGGAGCATGTTAAGGTTAAGCGTGAGAGCAAGACTCTTGCCACCATCACCTTCCAGAACTTCTTCAACAAGTTCGAGAAGAAGGCCGGTATGACCGGTACGGCTCTTACAGAGGAGAAGGAGTTCCGTGATATTTACGGAATGGATGTTATCGAGATCCCGACCAACAGACCGATCGCAAGAAAGGATCTTCAGGATGCGGTTTACAAGACAAGGAAAGAGAAGCTTAAGGCTATCTGCGATGAGATAGAGGCAGCGCATGCAACGGGACAGCCTATACTGGTCGGTACTATCACGATCGAGGCATCCGAAGAGATCAGTGCAATGCTTAAGAGACGTGGTATACAGCACAATGTGCTGAATGCCAAGTTCCATGAGATGGAGGCTGAGATAGTAGCGGATGCGGGTATCCACGGTGCGGTGACCATTGCAACCAACATGGCAGGACGTGGTACCGATATTAAGCTTGATGAGGAATCAAGGGCAGCAGGCGGACTTAAGATAATAGGTACTGAGAGGCACGAGAGCCGTCGTATTGACAATCAGTTAAGGGGTCGTTCCGGACGTCAGGGAGATCCGGGAGAATCCCGTTTCTTCATATCCCTTGAGGATGACCTTATGAGACTGTTCGGTTCGGAACGTCTCATGCAGATATTTACAACTCTGGGAGTACCTGAAGGTGAGCAGATAGAGCATAAGATGCTTACCAATGCAATCGAAAAGGCTCAGATGAAGATAGAGGCCAACAACTTCGGAATCAGAAAGAACCTTCTTGAATATGACCGTGTTAACAATGAACAGCGTGAGATCATATATGCGGAGAGACGCCGTGTGCTTGACGGAGAGAGTATGAGGGATGTTGTCTTCAAGATGACTACCGATTTCGTTGAGAATACCGTTGATATGTGTATCGGAGAGAGTAACAGCTGGGAGGATTGGGATCTGCCTGAGCTTAATCAGCATCTGCGTGCAACGATACCGTTGAATGAGATAAAAACACCGGATATCAGGGGACTTAAGAAGGAACAGCTTAAGCACAATCTCAAGGAAGAGGCAGTCAAGCTGTATGAAGCCAAGGAGGCTGAATTCCCTTCGCCGGAACAGATAAGAGAGCTTGAACGTGTGGTTCTTTTGAAGGCTATTGACCGTAAGTGGATGGATCATATTGATGATATGGATCAGCTGCGTCAGGGTATCGGACTGCAGGCATACGGACAGCGTGATCCTCTTGTAGAATACAAGATGTCCGGTTATGATATGTTCAATGCCATGACCGACAGTATTTCCGAGGAAACGATAAGGGTACTGTTCCATATCAAGATAGAGCAGAAGGTAGAGCGTGAGGAGGTTGCCAAGGTAACCGGAACCAATAAGGATGATTCGGCTGTGAAACAGCCCAAGAGAAGGACTGAGAACAAGATATATCCCAACGATCCGTGTCCGTGCGGAAGCGGTAAGAAGTACAAGCAGTGCCACGGAAGAATGCGTGCCTAGTCAGCAGCAGAGGCGTGTCCTGCGGGATGATAAAGGAATGATTTATGGTAGAGTTAGACAATATAAAAACGGAATTACAGACTTACGAGGAGCCCCTGAAGGAGATAAGGGCTTCTCTTTCTCTTGATGATAAGGCAAGGCGTGTGGAGGAACTGGAGCGTGAGATGGAAGCACCTGGTTTCTGGGATGACGCGGAACGTTCACAGAAATTCACAAAGGAGCTTAGCAATCTTAAGGACACGATCTCCCTTGTGAACGGTCTTGATCAGCAGTATGAGGATATTCAGACTCTCCTTGAAATGGGTTATGAGGAGAATGATCCGGAGATGATCCCCGATATTCAGGCTGAATTTGATGACTTTAAGGAAAAGCTTGAGAACCTCAGGATAAGTACTCTTCTTTCGGGGGAATATGACAGGAACAATGCGATCCTTCGTCTGAATGCCGGAGCTGGCGGAACCGAGAGCTGCGACTGGGCGTCCATGCTGTACCGCATGTATTCGAGATGGGCTGAGAAGAGAGGTTTTTCTGTCGAGGTTCTGGATTTCCTTGACGGTGACGAGGCCGGGATCAAGTCAGTTACCTTCCAGGTTAACGGCGAGAATGCATACGGATACCTTAAGTCGGAGAAGGGAGTGCACAGGCTTGTGCGTATTTCACCCTTCAATGCCCAGGGTAAGCGTCAGACCAGCTTCGTATCTCTTGATGTCATGCCTGAAATAAATGATGATCTGGATATTGAGATAAATGATGATGATCTTCGTATAGATACCTACCGCAGTTCGGGTGCGGGCGGCCAGCATATCAATAAGACCAGTTCGGCGATCAGGATAACGCACCTTCCCACGGGCATCGTGGTACAGTGTCAGAATGAGAGATCGCAGTTCCAGAATAAGGACAAGGCCATGCAGATGCTGAAGGCTAAGTTATATATGCTTAAGCAGGAAGAGAATGCACAGATGCTGTCCGATATCCGCGGCGATGTAAAGGAGATCGGCTGGGGAAACCAGATAAGATCATATGTAATGCAGCCGTACACGCTGGTAAAGGATCACCGCACCAACGAAGAGGTGGCACAGGTGGATAAGGTAATGGACGGGTATATCGATCCGTTTATCAATGCTTATCTTAAGTGGATAAATAACTAAAAAAAGAATTCAAGAATAAATACAGCGACACAGCAGATAACCGAAACAGGAAATAATGACAGTCCCAGCCATGCAGCGACAATGCCGAGTATCAGGGCAATGCTGCCTGCAACGGGGCTGTTTGTTGTTTCGACGATAGCGGGAAAAGTCATTACCGCCAGGGTCACATATGGGACATAATAAAGAAAGCTTCTCACAAAGCGGTTCTTTATCTCGCCCCTTATAAGAGTAAGCGGTATAACTCTTATAAGATTGGTTGTAAGTATCATTATTAAAATGTATATCCAGGTTGAGTGAGTCAAATCGTTTATTCTCCCTGTTCCATGCTTTGTTTGCTGTCCGCACCTTCTTTGACCGGACAAACAACGGCTGCTATTGCCGAAATGGCTATTGTAAGCAGGATCGTTATCGCGCCTGAGCTTAAGCTGATATTATTTAACGCTACCAGCCGTCTTATTCCCCAGCTTAAAAGAAATGCCGCTGCTACCGCCATTCCAACAGCCCTGTCCTTCCTGGAAGGCGGGATTATTATGGCAATGAACATACCGTACAACGCAACACTGAGTGCCGAAACCGCACGGTCGGGCAGTATTGTTCCTGCAACGATCCCCATGGTCGTTCCGAGTGCCCACAAGGGCGTTGATATGGCAAAAGCCCCGTAAGTATACCATGGGTTCAGATATCCCTCATAAGCGATGGATATCCCGAATATCTCATCTGTAACACAGCAGCCGGTGAGTATCCTCTTCAGTAAAGAAGTATCCGGTGAGAATTTCTGGGTAAGGGCCGTGCTCATCAGCAGATATCTTAAATTGGTCACAAGGCTCATCGCCACTACCGCAAGATAGCCTGCATCCTGCACTACCATTGAATAGACACCATATTCCCCGGCGGAAGCTCTTGTAAAGAAGCTTCCGATAAATCCCTGAATAGGTGTCAGTGTACATTTTTTTGCCATAAAACCGAGTGAGAAAGCGACGGCGAAATAACCGAGTGCTATCGGAGTTCCGTCTCTCAGTCCTTTTCTGAATGCGATTCCGTTGTCCATATCTGTTTGTATCCTGACGGTGTTTTTACCTGTTCTGAATAGGTGTCAAATGGTAACTATTCAGAACCCCATTCGCCATATACATAAAATCCGGCTTCCATGCCCTAAAGAGCTAGCTTCGCGTCGCAGGCATGAGCTGTATTTTATGTGCATGGCTCTGAATAGTTACCAAATGCAAGTATATACCCTGTATGGTGAATAGTGCAACCGGGAATTAATTTTGAGTAGATTTTCACTTGATATTTAAATATTAAAGTGGTAATATAATGTTCGCACGGCGGACGCATGTCCGCGGGAGAAGAACACACAAAGACATATGTATTCGTGACGAGGACAGACGGA
>JAEEGL014117094.1_pt1 | contig 11696 bp, 9 predicted proteins | sample 9134231 | NCBI WGS metagenome assembly JAEEGL01 (sample SAMN16246548, study PRJNA631951) | gut metagenome | biome: gut microbiome; feature: rumen; material: fiber-attached | host: Bos | place: Iran: Karaj | collected 2018-10
GGCATAATACCTGCTGCCGAGTTGGTGTGCAAGGTCGAGAACACCAAGTGACCAGTAAGGGCCGCCTGGACCGCCAGGTTAGCAGTTTCACCATCGCGAATCTCACCTACCATTACTACGTCAGGGTCTTGACGCAAAATTGAACGCAAGCCTGACGCGAACGTCAAACCGGCATCGTTATTAATCTGAATCTGGTTCACACCGTCCATCTTATACTCGACTGGATCCTCGAGCGTAACGATGTTAATCTTTTCATCCTTAATCTTCTTAATCAACGCATACAAAGTCGTGGACTTACCAGAACCAGTAGGACCGGAAGTTAGAATCATGCCGTTCGGCTTTGAAATACCATCAAGCACGTCCGCCAAAGCGCGACCGGTCATACCCATCTTCTCTACTTCCATCGAAGTACCGGATTTATCCAAAAGACGAATAACTACCTGCTCGCCCCAAACCACTGGCGAAGTCGCGATACGAAGGTCGATAGGGTTATCATTCACAATCACCGCAAACTGACCGTCTTGTGGAATACGATGTTCGTCGATCTTAAGTTTCGCCATAATCTTAATACGCGAAACTAGCGCTGGCTCAATCGATTTCGGTAGCTCCATCGTCTGACGTAAAACACCATCGATGCGCATACGAATCACCAAAGATTTCTCTAGCGGTTCAATGTGAATATCCGATGCCTTAGACTTAGCGGCATAATCCAAAATTGACGAAAGTGCCTTCGAAATCGGCGAGTCTTCCGTAATGGTTTGAACAGCATCATCTTTGCTACCGGCCGCCTCTTCCTCTTTTTGCGCTGCCTTGTTAACATCCTCAAGGTCAGCCATGTACTGCTGAATAGCGTTATCGATACCAGCATCAGACGTCATTACCGCCCGAATTGGCATCTTCACTAAGGTCGAAATGTAGTCGGTACGCTGAACATTGGTCGTATCAAGCATTGCTACCACGAGCATACCGTTCTGCTCACCTAGCGGCACCGTACGCGAACGCTGCGCCACGTCTTGCGGAATCTTCTTCAACATATCTTTATCGAACTTCACATTGCGAAGATCATAATATTGAATGCCCATTACCGCCGCCGTCGCATGTTGCACGCAGTCATCTGAAACAATATTCTTACTCTTGAGCATCGCCAAAATTGGCTGACCGCTCTTAGCAACTTCTGTATATGCCTTTTTTACCAAGCCAGCATCAACTAAGCCGTTTTCAATTAACAGGCTTACGATTTTGTTTTGTGTCTCCTTATTTAGGAGCATCGATTAGTCCTCTGGCCTCACGACAGGCGTATCAGGATTCGAAGGATTATCCGGAGTATCTGGCTCATCCGGCTTATCTGGATCCACTGGTTTAACCGGCGTGGTTGGAGTTGGCAAATTGGAACCACCAGTAATAACGTTCAAATCGAAGTCGCGGCAGACACCTTTGGCGGAATCGTAAATCTGGCCAACAGCACAGCGACCTACGTAAACTTCCTGTGTAGGGTTAGTATTATAAGGATTAAATACCTCTTCAACCGGTTGATACACTGCAGCATCAATTTCCTGGATATAGGTCAATTTCTCGACATTCTCATTTGGATCACCCAAAATAGCGTTGCCTACAAAATATGCCACAACCATTGAAACTGCTGCGATCAATATTATTAAAGCAACATCTGTACTTTTCATTGTCCCTCCAGACCTAATTCTTTAATACTGTTATCGCCACCTGCGGCTGTACATTTTTCATTCGTTTCCTTAGCACAAACCGTACGCTGTACGCTAATCAAACCAGCTTTATCAGCAAAGAAAGTCTTGTAGGATGCTGTTAGTGTCAATGAGGACGAACCCGTCTCTTCATCGAAACCATAGGCAAGGTTAGCCTTATCTACTACATAATCACGAATTGACTTTTCAATCTCTACAAGCGAATTAAGAACCCTGTCTGGATCATCGATGAAATCTGCATTAATCTTCATGGTTGAAAGACCAGCTTCACCAGATTCGATATCAGTTGCGCTTAATGAATCAATCGATGCGCCTTCTTCTGCCCTCATCAACAAGATATAGAAGGAAGTTAAAGCAGTATCCTGGTTCTTCGTGTATGGTAGAGCGTCCGTGATTACACGGAGAGCGCTACATTCGCGCACGTCCTCAAGTGTCGACAACGATACGTTTTCCGGGACACCATCAATACCTACCTGGAACTTCTGACAGTCGTTACGGCTCATCCTACCAACAGACTCAAGATATTCGTTGGTAGATAGACCGCTAATTTGATTGGAAATCGATGAGAGATTATCTTGTGTACTCTCATAAATCTTTATCACTTCATCCTTAGCGGTTATCAGCTTATTGTTAAATGCAATTGTCTTTGCAAAATAGATTACCGCCACAATCGTAACACCAATTACTACCGAAGCAATACCGACAAAGATTAACATATATCTTTGTGCGCTATCAATCTTAGCACGTTTGCCGATAGCTACGTTCTTGCTGCTACTTTTTGAACTACTTGCCATTTTTAACCTCCTCGACAACCTTAATGTCCTCAGAGAAGATGTCGCGTACTGGCACGTAGCTATCCGTTACATTCCTCTTTGTTGGGCCTACGAAGATCATGTGTTTATTCTTATCCAAGAATGCATCTTTCTTAATCTTAAAGTTTGCCGTAAAGTTAAGTACCATCTGTGAATTATCACCTCTACCGTAAGAACCAGACTCAAGGCTTACATCGTCTTCCAAGAGACCGCACTTACCGAGCGTAAGTTCTTCTGAAAGCTCACCATTATTATATTGAATACATTCACTCTGGAAGTAATAGCCCTTAACCGTATCTACTTTATTCTTTTTTTTGAATTTATCCTTACCTTCCTTGTAGTCCGAAAGATCTTGTTCGTTCTCGTAGGTACGACGAATTGGCACGTATGTAATTTTACTACTCTTCGCCGGAGTGTTAATCGGAGCTTCGCAACCTCTGTCACCTTTACGATAAATACCATAAAGAATACCGTTTACAGTCTCTTCATCGATACAGAATGATGGAATCGCGACATAATTGCCCTTATCGTCGGTCCTCATATAAGTACCATAATCATAGTAAGCATATTTCAAACCTTTAGCGAACGCCTCGCGAGCTCTAAAGCCCACTGAGTTGGTAGAGTTAGCGATAATGTTGAAGTTCATGGATTCGAAATCGATATCAATCATTGAAACATTAACCGTACCGCTATCTTCACCTTCTGGCAAGATTACGTCAAACAATGGGAATACGCGTGACAAATTCGTGCGTGCATCGCTCAACTGATTAAGCTGTTGCATCTGGCTCTTCATCGTTAGCAGGATTTCAAGGTTATCGTACTTTTGTACGGCCGTGCCCTTATCTTTACAATCACCTTCACCAGTCGAACGGCATTTAATTTCACCATCCTGGTTGGCGAGCATGATTGCTTGTGTACCAACGATACCTACTAGGACCAAGATGACTACAACACAGGCTACGCCAGCTGCGACGCAAACCAAAATCACCAAGTTCCTTAACTTCTGTTTATTAAGAAGTTCGGCTTTTACATCTGGGACTAAGTTAATCTCGTACATATTACCTATTATTCGACCTTTCCGCTAAACCAATTACTACGGAGAACTCGGCCGCGACTTGTGAGAGCGCCTGCTGCTGTTGCTGCGTGACCCTCACCATCTGCCATGGGTTACCCTGCTCGGTATGAACACCCGTTTTAGCTTCAAGGTATTCTGCCATAAATGGAATAACACCAGCAAAGCCAGATAGTACAATACCACCCACCTTTACTGTTGGATACTTTGTCTGGAAGAAGCGAATTGACTTCGTAAGCTCAGCTGCAAAGTTCTCCAAAGTTTGATCAAGAGCTTTAAAGACCTGGCCATCGAGCTTATCCTGCGCAAGACCGAACTTCAAGATGAACTGCCTTGCCTGGCTTTCCTTAACGTTCAAAGAGTTAGCTACGGTGCGGACTAAGACTGCTAGACCACCAGGAAGCATACGAACTAGCCTTGGTGCTCCATACACAATCGAAAGATCCGATGAGTCTTCGCCGAAGTCGATAATCAAACGTGCATCTGGTAGACCTGGGCGAGTTAATGCGCGAGACATTGCGAGAGAATCCGGCTCCTGGGCTACTAGGTTAAAGCCCATGCCTTCTACGATTTCCATTCTCTCCTCAGCATACTGAATTGCCGTACAAGAAAGAAGCACTTCTGTCACCTTTGGATCGTTCGGGCTAGGTCCCAAAATCACAAAGTCAACCTTAGCGTCATCAATCGGCATCGGTATATACTGATCCGCGTGATATTTAATCACTTTCTCCATCGAGCGCTTATCGCCCGTTGGAATTTCAATAATTGTTGTAAATGTTTTGCTGGAAGGCATATTCATTGCGATATTCTTCGTATGAATGCCTGCCTGGTCAGCGGCGCTCTTAATGGTTTCACCTAAACGGCGTTTACCTGCGTCACTGCTATCTTGTAATACTTGACGACTAACCGGAACATAAGCAAAGCGCTCAAGCACCCATCCTGTGCGGATAGTACCGGAGAGCTGCACCATTCTTAGTGCGTCTGTTCCTATATCTAATGCGAAGAAGTCGCCCACACCATAACCTAGACTCATAAGGTTATTTTAGCATAAGCGACTTTTATTTTGCAAACTATTTAGTAACATTAAATTTAAATTCTACGACATCACCGTCACGCATCACGTAGTCTTTACCCTCCGTACGCATGAGACCAGCCTCACGGACTGCCTTTTCTGACCCCAATCGGACCAGATCATCATAAGAACAAATTGTTGCCGCAATAAATCCTTTTTGAAAGTCCGTATGGATGACACCTGCCGCCTCTGGCGCAGTTGCGCCTTGTTTAATCGTCCAAGCACGCGTCTCTTTCTTTCCCGCTGTCAAAAAACTCTGTAAGCCTAGAGTATCGTAAGCCACATGTACGAGCTGGCTCAGACCATCTTCAGCGATTCCATAGCTATCGAGAAATTCTTTCTTTTCCTCTGGCGCCATGTCAGCCATCTCGGCTTCCAATTTTGCATTCACAAATACACACTTCTGTGGCGCCACCAAATCCGCCAACTCTTTTCTCTTGGCTTCATCGGTCAACTCATTTTCGTCCATGTTAAACATATAGAACACTGGCTTCGCCGAGAGTAAGTCTAATCCGTCTACGGGCTCAACATGCATTTCCCCACTCTTTAAGCTCTCTAGTGCGCTCGAAGCTTGTTCTGCTCTCTTAGCCGCCTCTTTATCACCACCGCGCGCCTCTTTCTGAATCTTTGGCAAGGTCTTCTCGAGCGTCTCGATGTCGGCTAAAGCAAGCTCCGTCTCTACGGTCTCAATATCGCGTTTCGGATCTGGCCCTCCGGCTACGTGTGTCACATTACTATCTTCGAATGCTCTCACAACATGGCAAATCACCTTACACTCACGAATATTTGCCAAAAACTTATTCCCCAAGCCTTCACCTTTTGAAGCGCCTGCAATTAAGCCGGCAATATCAACAAATTCCACTGTTGCTGGCACTTTTTTATCTGACTCATACATTTCGGCCAAGACATCTAAACGCTTATCTGGCACACCTACTATACCCGTATTCGGCTCAATCGTCGCAAACGGATAATTCGCTGCTAATGCACCTGCGTTTGTCAGCGCATTAAAAAGCGTACTTTTCCCCACATTAGCTAAACCTACAATTCCAATCTGTAAACTCATAATCTTTATCTGTTATTACAGATATAATTATAACTTATTTATCAATATTATCTACTCTTTAGGTATTTCGAGCACGAAAGTCTCAGGTATGTCGAATTTGTCACTCTCCAAATCCGTTCCCTGAATCAAGATATAATGAACCTTATCGTCTTCGGCCTTAAAAATCCACTCCACATTCCAGCTAGCCGTACTTTCATTCTTCATTATCAGCTTATAGGCTTCTTCGTATTTTCCGAAGCTAGTCTTTTCCAACGTCACATTGTCTACACTTAGTGTCGGTACCGCAATATCATACAATGATTGGGCAAAATCCTTAGCGCTGCCAGAATCCGAATCGATCGTCGATAGCAATAATACGTATAGCCCCGCATAATACTGCACCCCTTTCGACCATTCACGATCCAACTTTTCCCATTCTTCACCAACCACTCGTACATAACCATTCCTCTCGTCACCTAAATAATGCACTTCGGTTGACGCAGGTTTTTCTATCTCTGTATCACTAGCTACTTTCTCTCGTTCTTCCCAGTCGTTGTAATCCCGAGCCACTTCCGTCGTTGGTTGTTCATAATTATTTATCCCCCTCAGTATCATCACCGATCCAAACACGCAACCTATCAATAGTGCCCCACCAATCACTACCCACGCCGCAAAATTCAAACGTGGCGTTTTTTCTGAATGCTCAGAAGAAGAATAGTCTTGCGTATCGTCCATATCTAATAAGCTCTAGCTTAATTATAGCTTATTAGAAGCTCAATATAAAAGTTGTAGTCTTTTTATCCGACTGCGCTTCAATCTTCCATCCATTTTGCTTAGCTACCGCCGCCGCAATCGCCAATCCAAGCCCAGAGCCTTCTGAAGTCTTATCTGTCTGATAAAAACGCTCGAACACTTTCGTCAACTTCTCTGGCGGGATCGTCTTGCCGTCATTCGTAATCATCAGCCGTTTCTCATCGAGACCAATTGCAATCATCGATTTCGAATACTTTACCGCATTATCCAATAAAATATCTAAAACTTGTGTAAAATCCGCCTCGGCTATCATAACTGGCAACTTTTCCGGCGCATCGACTGAAAGCTTCTTCTTATCTAGCCGCGCCTCAATCAATTGCGTACGCTTCCGTACTAATTTAGTTAAATCTACTTCCTTCTTCTTTATTTCCACCGTTCGCCCATCCGTACGTGCCAGAGTTAGTAAATCATTTACCAAATTACTCGCTCGCTCTAATTCCATGTCCACATTATTTGTCCACGGCTGTTCCGTCGAGCCTAACGCTTCAAAATTCGCTCGCGCCGCCGCAATCGGCGTCTTTAATTCATGCGAAGCATTTGCAATAAATTCTCTTTGCCGATCGTAAGCGTCCTTCACTGGCGCAATCGCTTTCTCCGCATAGTGATAACTGGCCCCAAACACCAGAAACTCCGTCAAAACCCCAATAATTACAAGCGTCAGTGCAAGTTTTTTCATATTTTCATTACGCATTTCTTCCATCTCTTTCTCAAACGCTTCCGACATCTCAGTAGTACGTGAAAAAGCAGGCGGCGTTTTTCTTCTAGGCATGTGCTGTTGTGACAGCGTAGCGAAAAATATACCCGAAAACGCCACGACAATAATTATTGTCGCCGTTACCATATTCGTAATGATGAATTTATTACGGAGTTTTTTAAACATTTTTATTCCTTTACTAATTTATAGCCAAACCCACGTATCGTCATAATCTTCGCTTCCGAATGAAGCGTCTTTAGTAGCTTGCGCAATCTCGATATATACACCTCAATGTAATTATCCTCGCCATATGCTTCCCCGCCCCAAACCTTACTGAGCAAATATTCCTTCTTCACCACTTTCTCTGGCGTTTTCAACAATTCGTGCATAATATCCGCCTCTTTTGTCGTCATTCTCACGCCATTCAGCTCACGTTCGTCAATGTTATATTCAAGATTCAAGAAACTAATCTTTCGATCCTGTACCTTTGCAGGACGACGCGCCAAAGCATTAATGCGCGCCACCAATTCAGCCGTCTTAAATGGTTTTGCCAAGTAATCATCCGCACCGCTGTTTAAGCCTCTTACCTTATCTTCTACCTCCGATAATGCCGATAGCATAATCACTGGCGTTGCAATTTTCTTTTCGCGCATACGCTCCAAGATATCGATACCGGATAATTTTGGCAGCATAATATCGAGCACCACGCAGTCATAAATCTCTTTTACCGCCGCTTCAAGTCCATCTTCGCCATCATAAGCCAAATCAACGTCAAAACCAGCCTTCTCGAGATTATGTTTTACGGCATCAGCCAAGAATTTTTCATCTTCAACGTATAAAATTCTCATTCGTTTTTCTCCTATCTATATAATATCAGTCTATCGACCGAAGCTTAAAATACCTTAAAAACCTGAAAAACTGCTGCACCGCTTGCGCTTTCTTTATCAGATAAAAAATTATATAATATGCGGAATGTTAGTATCAGATTACAATTATAATCTTCCAGAAGAAAATATCGCTGTTCGCCCACCAAAAGTACGTGGCACTACTCGCCTGCTCGCTCTCAACCGCAAAACTGGCGAAATAACTGATTCACACTATGCTGATCTATCTGATTTCATCAACCCCGGTGATTTAATTATCTTAAATGATACTCGCGTTATGCGTTCTCGTGTCTTTACTGAACTACCAGATGGACGCGCCCGCGAACTCGTAGTTCTCGAGAAGCATGATGGCGAAATCGACCACGTTATGTACCGCGGCAAACTTCATGCCGGCGATAAACTTACCGTCAAAAACGTCAAAGACGACTCTAAAACGTCAGATATTATCACCGTTCAAGAAATTCTCGGTAATGGCACCGCTACCGTCACTGCCTCACGCAATCTCACCGATATCGTTGCCGATTACGGCAATGTACCACTTCCGCCATATCTTCATCGCGACGCTGACGATGATGACATTAAGCGTTATCAGACTGTCTGGGCTAAAGAACTCGGCTCTGCTGCTGCGCCAACTGCCAGCCTGAACATGACAAAAACATTGATGCAAAAGCTAGAAGATAAAGGCGTTCAGATCAAGTATCTTACCTTACATGTCGGTCTCGGCACCTTCCTTCCAATTCGCAGCGATAATGTCGAAGAGCATCATATGCATTCCGAATGGTTTCATATTCCAGAAGACACACTAGCAGCTATTGAGCAAACCAAGAAATCCGGCCATCGCGTCATCGCAGTTGGCACAACCGTCACTCGCACGCTTGAATACTGGGCCAAAACCGGTAAAACCTCCGGCGAAGATGATATTTTTATTTACCCTGGCTTCAAATTCCAGGCCATAGACGCACTTGTGACTAATTTCCATGCGCCAAAGTCCACAGTCTTGATGCTTACCGCCGCTTTCGCCGGCTGGAATCATCTCAAACCCGCCTATGAGCATGCCATCAAAAACGGCTACAAGCTCCTCAGTTACGGCGATTCTATGTTTATTTATTCTAATTAAGGTTGATTGCAGGTAAAGCGCTCATGGACATCTTTGCCGAGCTTAATTTGCATGTTCGACAATGTGCCCTTCAAGTTCCTGTAGATTACGCCATTTTCAATTGATGCGCCAAAGAATGCTGTTTGATTGAAGTATCCATTGTGGTCAGCGAAGTTATTTACAAATATTGGCGCTCCGCCATTAATTGCGTAGCAGAAGTTATCGCCTCTACGAATCAACGTCACACTGCTCGTGCTATGCATTGGTACCGTCAATTTCATATCACTAATCTTCCCGCCATTCCTTACCACGTTTGAACCAATTAACAAATCACTGGTACCATTATGGCGTCGTACTACCACACCAGGATAACCAGGCGCCACCTCCAAAGTTGAGTTAAAGAGGGTTGGACGATAATCTACACTATTTTTATTAGTTACATTCGTTGAATATCCATCCAGACCACTAACATTGAAGCTCACAACAAAGTCTTTATGAATGTTTGTTTCGCTAAACAGCGCAATACCAGTGTCGATGTACCCTACCGTATCTGGATTGCTTTCACAGCCTTCACCATCCATCGGCGCATGTGGACCGTTAAACTTGCACGGACCAGTTTTACTAAATACGTTATGGAAATCATTATCATATGCATAAACCGGCCCAATCGTCGTTTCTTCGAGTAATTCAAAGCTAATTTCTTCCGTCGTCACGCCATTCGTCCAATTCGTAAAGTAGTAATCGTCGAAACGTTTCTTGGCTTTAAGAGTTATCGTTGAGCCATACTTATATTCACCCGAATAAGTAGTCGTTGTAATATACTGTGGATCCGTCAGATTCAGTTTAACCATCGAAAGTGGATATACATATTCAATTACCATTGAACCATCACCCGCAATCACCTTGCTCTGCTGCGCCGGCGAATTATGATGCTCATAAGAATTTACCGCAGGTGTCACGGTAGTACCCGTCGTACCTGTCATGTTAATCATGGTTACATCATATGAGCCGTCAATCTTCTCGACTTTATGAATAACCTTATATGCCGTGTCGTCCCGTGGCGTCCATTGTGCATATAGAATTGCCGTACCCTCAGTAGCAAGGTTCTTTACTGCAGCGCCATCCGCTATGTCTTCACCCGAACCAGTCTTCCAGCCACCGGCGTAATCATAACCCAACCTGCTGTACTTATTTGTTGGCAACTCAACTTTTGGAGCATCATAAGTCAACTCAATATCTTCCATTTCCCCGCTCGTCGCACCATTACCATCAAAACGTACGAGATAATTATTCGCCGTAAAGACTGGTCCAATTTCAGTCGGATCTTTCAGCAATTCAAAGCTAATTACTGCGTCCGTTGATTCATCCGTCCATTTCGTAAATGTATAACCCGGAACATTCTTTGCTTTCAAAGTAATCTTCTTGCCATAGTTGTAATAGCCACTTGGTGTTTCGGTTTCAATACGATCTTCGTCTGAAAGTGACAACAAATATTGTTCACGATCATATTTATACTCAATCACCATCTGGCCATCGCCTTCCAGATTCTTACGCTGCTTAGCTGGTTTCTTAAAGCCGGTGTACTCCTTAACGTCACCAGTCACCATCGTATCAGTCGTGCCAGTCTTAATTTCCCTAGCCTCAACATCTTCGACATAGGCATCACCATCTGGTGTCATTAACAAATGCTTAATCGTATACTGAGTATCATCACGTGGACTCCACTGTGCGTACAAAACCACATCTTCACCTGTCGACATATTCTTAACAGTATATTCGTCGCCAAATATTTTAACTTGCATACTATTTGCATTCTTAGTACGGCTCCATCCGACAAAGTCGTAACCTAGCCTTACGAATGCATTCTTTGTCAATTTCTGTTCCTGATCATAGGTATGAATTTGATCTGGCATCTCTCCGGTCAGATACTTAGTAGCAGCCGGGTCAAAGATGATCTTATACTTGTTCGCCTCATATACAGGACCAATCGTCAAATCACCGAGCAATTCAAAACTAATTGTTTCGCCGGTCATACCATTAGTCCAATGCGTTAGCGTATAGCCCTTCTTACTCTTTGCCGTCAACGTAATCACCGTGCCATAATAGAACTTCGACGAAGTTAAGCCCTCATTTACATTCGCCGGATCGGAAATCTTCAAAGTATATTTCAGACGCTCATACTTATAAACAATCTTCATTGAACCGTCAGCTTCAATCTTTTTCCTTTCAGCTAGCGGAGACAAGAAACCTTCATACTTTTTCGGCTTTGGCTCAACGTAAGTATCAGTTTCACCCTCCAATTGCTCAGTCTCAAAGGTCGTATAACCCTGACCGTTCAAATTCATTTGCTGGTGAATTACTTCATACTTTGTATCGGTGCGCGCTTTCCACTGCGCATAAAGCGTCACCTCGCCTTCGGTCACCAAATTCGTTACTTTTTGAATATTATTGTAAGAATCACCACTGCCATCAGCTTTCGTATTCCAACCTACA
>JAEEGL014148161.1_pt1 | contig 11696 bp, 7 predicted proteins | sample 9134231 | NCBI WGS metagenome assembly JAEEGL01 (sample SAMN16246548, study PRJNA631951) | gut metagenome | biome: gut microbiome; feature: rumen; material: fiber-attached | host: Bos | place: Iran: Karaj | collected 2018-10
AAAGCCCTAAGCGGCAAAGCCTGCATAAGATAAATCTCAAGCGAATGGTTGCCCAAGAAGCGGGTAACGCGGTTCTCTGCAAAGTTTTTCATCATAATAAGGGCAATCAGCAAGCAGAATGAAAGCGACTGCAAAGCATTTATTCCCATAAGAATTGCACGCGGAAGAGTCTTGTTGTTACCGCCAAATTCCATCCAGTAGTTAATGCCAAGACCATGTTCAACATAGAAGAAGAGAGTCATTGCCCCTGCAAAAAGCAAAAGCGCCGCCACAAGCTTTACCCAATAAAGCTTGGAAAAGAAAGCATAGAATTTTTCCTGGTACTGCGCAACAAGCATACCCAAAAGAAAAGCAATAGTAGAATTAACCCACCATTCACCCTCGTACCAAAGGGCAACAGGAGTCTTCCACCAGGGAGCAGTTGCCCAAGCCGCATCGCTAAGCCACCAGTTTGCCTTGCCCAGCCACCATGGAAAATGCTTGTTGAACAAGAACCATCCCACCTGAACTGCAATCACAAGAAAAATCAGAACAAAGGATTTTGCCCTTGCCCCCTTGGAGTCAGATTTTTCAGCCCTAAAAATCAGGAAGAAAGAAAGGTATAGAATCACAATTACCGGAACAAACCATGCGTTGTCGTTCAAAAGTGCCACACCTGTAACCTTGCAAATCCATTCGCTAAGCCCCATCTTGGTTCCAATAGCAATATGGTAGACAATATAGAAAAGGTTCATCACGTAAAAGGGAACAATAACAGTCGGAAGCCTGTGCCTAAGAAAGCCGTTAAGATAGCCACTCTTTGTGTTAAGGCTCTTTATAAGCCCAAAGCCTGAGCAGAAAAAGAAAACCGCCACAAACAAAAAGCCAACTTCCAGAAAAGCCTGAATCTGATTCAAAGAACCATAGGCCGCAGTCTGCGAAAGATGGTGGCAAAGAACGCCAAAAGCCGCAAGCCCCTGAAGCGATTTTGTAGCGGCAGGATTAAGAAATTCAGCCTTGCAATCCTTCCCCTTCTTGAACCAGTGACCAACAAAAATCAGCAAAAGCCAGATTAAACCAAACAAAATAGAAATAAAAGCTAGATTGTATATATTGTATATTTTTTCCATATAATCATTCTACTTTGAAAATTCCCCATTGTCCAGATTTTTTTTGGACGGCAGCCTCTTGTTGGACATCCGCCCCTTTAAAAACACCTGTCTATCGTAGAACGGCTTTCCAGGGTTCCGCACCCTCTTTTGTAGAACAAGCAGCGCCAAGGAGGGCGCGTCATCTCTTTACTAAAAAACTCATGGGTAAAAATTGCAAGGAGGCAATTTTTACCACACGCCCTTCCAATCCGGCCTCATGCCACCGCCACGCAAGGCCCTACCCGACATTGCCACAAAAAGCATCATTCTGTCATTACCGAGCAACAACCTCTCTTCCATTCCATACAAAGCGCTACCTACCATTACCCTGCAAAGCCCCCCCACTGTCATTACCCTGCAAAGCCCCCCAATGTCATTGCCATGCAAAGAACCCTCACTGTCATTGCCGTGCAAAGAACCCCCACTGTCATTGCCGTGCTTGACACGGCAATCTTTTTACCAACTTATCGCGTAACCACCAACAAAGACACATTTTGTGCAAAAAAAAGACCCCTGCAAAAGCAGAGGCCTCTTTTATCGCTTCAACAAAGCATCGTGCTCCAGGTTTTTCGCAAGAAAAATCCGAATTTTATAGCACGACAATGAAAAAAGCATAAAAAAAAGGGTCTCCAAAGGAGACCCTTTCTATTTGCATTAAAGCTTTCTCTACTTCAATTCAGAGAAGTATTTGATTGTGCGAACCATCTGGCTTGTGTAGCTGTTTTCATTGTCGTACCAAGAAACAACTTCTACCTGATATGTGTCATCGTCAATCTTAGAAACCATTGTCTGTGTTGCATCAAAGAGTGAACCGTACTTCATACCAATAACATCAGAAGAAACAATTTCGTCCTCGTTGTAACCGAAAGACTCAGTTGCAGCTGCCTTCATAGCGGCGTTGATTCCTTCCTTAGTGATGTCCTTACCCTTTACAACAGCAAAGAGAAGAGTTGTTGAACCAGTTGGTGTTGGAACACGCTGAGCAGAACCAATGAGCTTTCCGTTCAATTCAGGAATTACAAGACCAATAGCCTTTGCAGCACCTGTTGAGTTAGGAACGATGTTCTGAGCACCTGCGCGTGAGCGGCGGAGGTCACCCTTTCTCTGAGGACCGTCAAGAATCATCTGGTCGCCAGTGTAAGCGTGGATTGTGCTCATAATACCAGACTGGATTGGAGCATAGTCGTTAAGAGCCTTAGCCATAGGAGCAAGGCAGTTTGTTGTACAAGAAGCAGCAGAAATAACTGTATCTGTTGGCTTAAGAGACTTGTGGTTTACATTGTAAACGATTGTAGGAAGATCGTTACCTGCAGGAGCAGAAATTACAACCTTGCGTGCACCAGCCTTGATGTGAGCTTCTGACTTTTCCTTTGATGTGTAGAAGCCTGTGCATTCAAGAACAACGTCAACCTTGTTTGCAGCCCAAGGGCAGTTTACTGCATCTTTTTCTGCATAAATCTTGATTTCCTTGCCATCAACGATGATTGAATCGTCTGTAGCTGAAACAGTGTGCTTTCCTTCACCAATGCGGCCCATGAAACCACCCTGAGCGGTATCATACTTCAAAAGGTGAGCAAGCATCTTTGGGCTTGTGAGGTCGTTGATTGCAACAACTTCATAACCCTCAGCGTCGAACATCTGGCGGAAAGCCAAACGGCCGATACGACCAAAACCGTTAATAGCAACTCTAACATTAGCCATAATATATCTCCTAAAAAAGAAATTCTTACGATAAAATATAACTCTTTTTTCAAAATCGTTCAATAGGCTTTGGCAAATACAGGCCTCTAATTTAATCTGGAGCACATTGCTTTAAAACCACCCCATTCCTTGGCTAAAACCGACAGCCATGCCCCTTGTTACCCGCCATTCAGGGTTCCGGCTCCCGCCTCCATTGCCTAACGGCAACGCGTTCCGCGCCCTTACTGTCGGGGCTAGGCTTCTTTTGCCCCACCCCAAACGAAGTCCGTCACCCTGAACGAAGTCCGTCACCAGAACGAAGTCCGTCACCCTGAACGAAGTCCGTCACCCTGAACTTGTTTCAGGGTCTGTACCGCTCCAACCAGCTCTTTACGCCCACTCAGTCCCTGAGCCTGTCGAAGGGCGGTCCCTGCACCCGCAGCGTAGCGTCCAGCGGCCTGTCGAAGGGCGGTCCCTTACTGTCGGGGCTAGACCTATTTTGCCCCCTACGGTCCCTGAGCCTGTCGAAGGGCCTTTTTTCCCACCGGCCCCTTTTTCCACCACGAAAATCCATTTTCCACTTGAATTTCACAAAATCTGCCGTATAATATAGTATAGAGTCATTCCCACAAAGGGGGTTACCATGAAAAAAAAGTTTTTTACACTATTCTCCGCCACTCTAGCCACACTTGCCCTGGCTCTTCTTTCATCTTGCTCAGGCATAACATCCCCTTCAGAGCCAGAGGCAGCCACAGTCCACCAGGCAGAGGGATTAAGCCTTAGGGGAACATTCAGTATGGCAAACGCTACAGCAGCCCCCAGTTTAGAAAGCACTACCCAGAATTCAAGCCACGCTCAGCGCAACGCAATACCTGTAATAAACGGCCTTCACTACTATGTAACAGCAACTCGCATTTCCGACAGCCACAAAGAATTTGCAACAGATTTAGACGTAACAGCTGGCTATTATGAATTCCGCAACAACCTCTCGTCAGGAGCATGGCAAATTCTTGCATACGCAACGAAAACAGACGCTGAGGGCTCCCACATTCTTGAAAGCACACCCCAGACTATAACCCTTTCAAAAACAAGACCGGACGCAAGCGCAAACCTGGCACTTAAACCTTCCACGGAAGGAACCGGAAGTGTAGTTCTTACAATAAACTGGACAGATGACAGCCACATAGGATACTGCAAATTCTCAAGCAACGACCCTCATTTATCTGGCGAAAGTTCACCTTCAGGGGCAACCTCCGTAACACAATCAACAAACAGCATCCAATCTGGAATCTACGAAGTAACTTTTGAATTCTATACAACAAAAGCAAACTATCAGAATGGCGCAAAGCCCCTATATAAATGCACGGAATACATTGCTGTCTACCCGAATCTAAACACAGACACATGGACAAAAAGTACAGCCCCCCACATTGCATCTGACGGAACTTTTAAGGTAACAGCGGCTTGCGTACAAACATTCATATACAAGTCCATCTACCTTTCTTCCAGCGGAGACGACGATACTGCAAACGGAACATCCAAACGCCCCTACAAAACAGTAAAAAAAGCCATGGAACGCCTAACAGAACTTGCCACAAACTCCGTGCTAACAACATCAGAAGATTCACCATGGGAACTGCATGTTATAGGAGAAATAAAGGCAAATTCAAACACAGACCTTGCAAGCAGTTCTTGTTTTGTAAACGTATCTGGTTTAAGTATTCAACACCTTGCAATTATTGGAGAAGGAAGCGGTGCAATAATAAATGCAAACGAAAAGGCTACGGTACTGCACGTATGCGGTGGCGCAAATGTAAGCATGGAAAACATTACGCTAACAAAAGGCTCTGGTGTTAGCGGTGGCGGAGTAGCGATTGATGATACAAGAACAACATTCACCATAAAAAGCGGTTCTATAACAGGAAACAAAGCTACTTCTTTTGGTGGCGGAGTCTATATTGGAAACGGTGCAACTCTTAACATGAGCGGAGGCTCAATAACAGGCAATGAATCCAGCGGTAAAGGCGGCGGCATATACGCTTACGGAAGCTTCACAGGCACAAGCACAACAATAAAAACAAACACAGCATCCACTTGCGGAAACAACATCTTCATAAACAGTACATGTCCATCTACAGTTCCAGACGGAAACAATTCGTTCTACAACGACACAACAAGCACAAACGGCAAAGCGGACGCAGTATGCCTTATCGACACAAAGCAGTTTGCAAGGTTCAATAATCCTTCAAGCGGAACAACAGACTTTAACGGCCTAGTAAAAACAGGCAATGGAATTTTTGACACAAGCAATGCAACAACACTATACCTCGGCAACAGCAATGACAGCACAGAAAAGACATGGAATGCATCCGAAACAATTATCCCGGGGGGAGTTTTAACAATAGAGTCTTCATCCAGCAAAAAGCACACAATTTCATCAAGTACAGGTGTTAACACAAACCTTGTAAATGCAAACAAAAGCCTTACACTTAAGACTATAATTCTTCAAGGAAACAGCTCAGTACGATGTATTGCCTTTAGCGCAGGAACTCTTACACTGGAAAACAGCACCCTTACTGGCATTGCCGGTAGCGCAGCAAATAATAAAGGTGCAGGACTTTACCTAATAAGCGGAAGCGCCACAATTGACGAAGACAGTACCATAGAAAGCTGTGATAATGCCTCTGCGGAAAATGACAACTTAAAAAAAGGCGGTGGAATCTACATTGAAGGAAGCTCAACAAGTCTTACGCTCTACGGAGTAATCAAAAACTGCAGAGCAGCAAAAGGCGGCGGAATCTATATGGAAAACGGCACTGTAACATTAAAAGGAAACGCACTTATTGGGCAAAATGAATCAGGTTCGAATTATCCAACAAGCATAGGAGATGGCAGCAACAAAGCTACAGTGTTTGGAGCAGGAGTTTATATCGAAGGCGGAACCTTCACAATGGAAGGAAGCTCAAAAATCTCCTACAACTATGCAAACAACTCAAGCGGGGGAATATATATGGAAGCTGGAACAGCAAACATAGGCTCATCCTCTTATACATCCCCATCCGTATGCAACAACGGTTCTGACACAGGCAAAACCGGAGGAATATATATAGCAGGTACAGGAAAAGTTTATCTTTACGGCAGCGCAAAAGCAAACAGCCTTTATGACGTAAGCGTAAATTCTAATAAACTCTATATGGAAGGATCTGCAATTGCCCAAAAAGTCAGTGCAGATATTGGAAACTCATGGATATATGCCAAAAACCTTACCGCAACCACGGCAGCAACCATAACACCTGCAAACAGTAGCTATGATACAACCCACCAACTAATTTATCCTAAAGATACATCTACCGACCTTGCAGCAGCCTGTGCAAAATTTGCGGTGGCAAATGACGGAAGCGGAAACAAATGGACTATAGCCGGTTCTGGCTACCTATGTCGCCTGTTGCAAAGCAGCAGTACAAATATAACAATCAACGACTCAGGTCCATATCTCATAACAGGATCAAACAGCAGACAAATAGATATAAACAAACCAACCCCAACTCCCCATGTTGGCACATACAACGTTACGCTTAGAAACCTAACAAAGCCAAATGCTACTTGGGTATCCGCCCTTATAATATACAACAATGGGTCAAACAGTACAATAAACGTTAACATGAACCTAGAAGGAAATAACTCGCTAAGCGGACACAACCACGGAGGCCTTAAATTATGTGCAGACACAGCAGCAACAACAGGCGCAACAATAAATCTTGTTTTTGACACGCCATCTTCAGGCACACTATTCTTTGAAGCCACTTACGATTCCACACCTGATTTGGAAATAGTAAATCTTATAGGAAACATAAGCATCGCCTCTGGCCTCACGTTCTCAGGAACAATTGGCTCCACTACTTACACAAATGCCACAGCATTCTTCAATGCCGCAAAAACCCACCACGGAGGTTGTTCCTTCTCCATCACGCGCCCGTAAGCCCCTTGATGGCAAAGCCGCTTTGAAGTATGGGGCTGTCCAAAAAGCATTGTCATGCCGAATTTAGTTCGGCATCTACTCAGCATATGGGGTAAAGATCCTGAAATTGGTTGCAAGCAACCGCGTTCAGGATGACGCTATGATTTGAACTTTTTAGACAGCCCCGACTTTGAAGTAACTTCAATCAAGGGGGCTCACATTCTTCTTTCTTCCCCCCAAGCAGCCCTGCAAACAGTTGAAAAATATACCTGCAACCAATATAATCAAAGGAATCCTAGCCGGGATTGGAGGGGTTGCGAAGCAAGTACCCGAAGGGTACCGGCCGGAGGGCAAGCCCCGCAAAGCCCGTAACAAGACAAATCCCGAAGGGGCAGTTTTACCAAGAAGGCCGCTCCAAAAGAAAAAGATAACTATAGAATTCCCCCCCAGGGGATTCCAAAATTTTTGCAAAGTGTTTTGTATTCTTCTTCCTGGGCAGCGCTTGCAGAGGTTACAAAAAATGAAGCGTCTGGAAAAGAGGATATTTGATCCAAAGATTTTTGCCCGCCAATGTTAAGGCCTGCATCTTGCTCTACCCTAAGAGCCTGCTTTGCAACCCCTTCCCTGCTGTCCACAACGCGCACGTTCTTTCCTGCCGCCGCCTGAATGTCTTTTGCAATGTGGGTAAAGTGGGTACAGCCAAGGATTATGGTGTCGCAGCCATTTTGTGCAAAAAAGTCTACCGCAGGTTTTACGGCATCCATTCTTTCTTGCATTGACGAGGTAAAAAGTTTTTCTTCTATAAAAGAGACAAGGTCCGGGTCGCCGCGCAAAAATACCTGGCAGTCGCTTGCAAATTCGCTTACCAGCCTTTGGTTGTAGGGATGGCGCACGGTGGCGTTTGTTGCAAGAAGCCCTATCCTTTTGTTTTTGGTTACCCTTGCGGCAAGTCTTATTGCTGGAACAGTTCCCACGATTGGAAGGGAGGGAAATGCAGAGCGCAATTCTGGAAGGGTCGTTACGCTGATTGTATTGCAGGCAACCACAATTGCACGGGGATTCCATTTTTCCACGATGAGTTTTACCGCACTAGAGGCGCATGACAAAATTTGCTCGGATGATTTTTCACCGTAGGGAAAGTGCAGGGTGTCTCCCAAATAGATGCAGCGGCTTTGAGGGGATTTTTCCTTTAGCTCAAGCATGTAGGGAATTCCGCCAGTTCCGCTGTCCAAGAATGCAAAGTCAATATAAGGTCTTGTAGAAGTGTTCATTTTTATTACCGTTCAGAAAGCCGCCATCAGCCAAAAAGAGACTCAAAGGCTTTTTTCGCGTCCTGTGCTTTTTGGGTAGCGGAATTTATGGCACCAGCGTCAGCCCACTCCCTTTTTATGCGGAAGGTGTCGCAAAAGTTTGCCTTTTCCTTGTCCGCTACAAGTTCCTCCGCGCTTTCGTGGCAGTCGTGATAGCTTCCCGGCTCGTAAAAAAGGCAATTCCTGCACGAATGCAAGTCCGAGTGGCATTCAGGACATTCAGAGGCCCTGGAGACAGTTTCCAAAGTGACGGTTTTTCCGCATTTCCAGCACATGATTCAATTTTAACCATTTGACTAAATGATTTCAATACCGTAAAGTATTTGTATGTACTCTTTTCACAAATGCCAGTGCCCAGGATGCACAAAACCAGCCATTACGCTTTACGATGAAAACGGAAACATAATGGAAGACCAGAATTGGTGCCTGGAGCACAGCCCAGACAAAGATTTTGTAAGAGAAAACCTCCACAAGTACCTGCAAAGCCACGACAGGATAATCGGCATGAATGCAGAGGGGCTAAAAATAGAAAACTGGAATATTTCCGGCAAGCGTTTCTACGGCTGCAACCTCCAGCACTGCACTTTTTCAAACCTTCACGGAGACAACATAAGGCTTCGCATGTGCATGCTGGACTTTTCCGTCTTTACCGACTGCAGCTTTTTGCACGGCAACACCCAGTTCTGCTCTTTTGCTGGCTCCAAATTTGTGCACGTGCTTTTTACCAACAGCGACATGATTCACAACAACTTTAACGGAATCACCGCCTACCAGTGCAGCTTTGACGATTCAGACCTCTACAACAGCCGCTTTATAAAGGCAATGCTCATAAACACGTCAATGAACAACTGCAACCTAAAAAAGACTGTCTTCTACGAATCCATGAGGGAAGGCGTGGGATTCAAGCTTTCCAACACACGGGAATCGCTTCTTGACCGCAACAAGGGCGGGCTTATGGGCGACTTTGGAATTCAGTACCAGGACATGGATGACGTTCTAATGCCAAGGAACGAAGAAGACCAAAAGGAGGTATTCCTTTGAAGATTTACTTTCACCTCTGCCTTGATGAATTTACCAACAGTTACCTCGTTGTTAACGACAACCCCAAGGTTATGGAAGCCCTTATCATAGACCCGGTCGTTGTTTCGGAAGAGCTTATAAACCAGATAGAAAAAGGCGGCTACAGGCTTACCGGAGTTCTTATAACCCACAACAGGGAAAGCCTTATCCGTCCGCTTACAACGCTAAAAAAAATCTATTCCCCATACGTCTATGCGGCTGACTACGAGATTGCAGGCAGCAAGTCCATCGTAATCCACGGAGACGGCCACCTTAAGGTTGCAGGGCTGGAAGTTGAATACTACTCCGTACCGGGGCACGCTTCCGACAGCATGCTTTTTAAGATTGGGGACATCCTCTTTACTGGAGACGTAATCACTTCGGGAATCATCGGAGAAACATCCGGTTCCTACTTTAAGCGGATGCTTTGCGACAACATAGAAAAAAAGATTTACTCGCAGACGGATGGAACCGTTATAATGCCGGGGCACGGACCGCCTTCAACCGTTGCGGCAGAACGCAGCTTTAACCTGGACACAAACGAAAAGAAGCGGCTCTTGTAAAAGCTCAACTTGTAGAAATCCAGAAAAAGCGCAGACTGCTTTTTGCTAAACCAAAAGCCTGAACAGTTTTTCCAAGTCTGAGTCAAACTGTTCAGTTGCAACTTTAAGTTCCTTTAGGAATCCGGATTCATTCAACTTGCCAACAACCGCCTCCATCTCATCCCTGTTGCGGAATGTTATTGTGCGGAAGAAGTCCGTATAGTCCTTGTCTCGGGACGTAATGGAAGACTCCAGCATGTTAAGGGAAACGTATGCAACGTCATTCATTATGTTCCTAAAGATGGCGGGTGTAAATTCGCTTACCGGAATTGAATAGAGGTAGGACAAAATGTGTATTGCATAGCGGGCCTTGTATTCAACATAGTGGGCCTGGCATTCATTGTAGAATTCATGAACCTGCTGCCAACAGACAATTTTCCCTTCCTTTATCTTTTGGAAAAGCTCCATAACCTTTTCTTCCGGGATAACCTGTCCACCGGCATTAATCCACTTTGTGTAGAGGGGAATTTCTTCTATACGATTAAGCTGCTCGCGGGTAAGGCTTTGCACACCGTCACCATCCGCATTGTTGCCCTTTGCCCATTCAATAAGGCAGTCTGCGGCAAAATACTTTACAATGCGCCTGTACTCCTTGTAGCCCTGGGCAGGCTTAAAGATAAGGGCACCATATTTTTTCTGGCAGCGGTCATCCGTAAGGACAAACTTTGCCTCCTGGTTCTGGTGCAGGTAATCCTTGGCAAGCTGAAGAAGTTCGTCCCCGGTCTTTAAATAAGCCTTTGCCCTGTATTCTTCAAGCAGCTGGGGGTCTGGGTTGGAAAGGGTCATCTTTTTTGACTGGTCTGCAGGAAGCTTTAGGTAGCGGGATGTAAGCTCTATAAGCCTATGGATTGCCTTTAGCACTTCCTGAATCGTGTCTGGTGCAAATGGGTTTGTCTCTATTGTCTGTACCTTAACAAAACGCTTGTCGCGGGAAGCAAACTTGTACTTGTTGCGGACGACGGCATACATGTTGTAGAGGAACCAGTAGCCCGGCATTATGTGCACCGCGCATGGGTGCCCGTAATTGGAATCCGTATCAGGTGGCGTTAGCAAACTGAATGGATATGTTATGTTTAGCTCGTTCTGGTATGAACCCTTGGCGGCAAGGACAAAGCTTGAAAAATAAGAGTCGTACTTAAAGTCTGAGCAAAGGCCCGGCCAGAAGCCCCTGCCCGCAACCATCTCTCCGTCAGGGGAACGTGAGTTGTGGTTGCTTCCGATTGTGGCGGCACTTGCAATGTTGCTCTGCCCCATCACGGTAGATGCAATCAGGAAGGATGAATTGTGGTGCTGCTCGTGGAAGGGGAAAATCAAATTGTTAAGAAGCTCGCAGCAGGAAACGGTTGAATTGTCTCCCAGCACGGAATTCAAAAGGCGGGCTCCGTACTTTAGCTGGCAGTTTCTTCCTATTACAAAGCGCACTGCAACAGCCTGGTAAAAGACGTGGCTTCCGTACCCCATTATTCCGTTAACAAGCTCAACACCTTCTCCAATCTGGCTTGGCTCGTCTTCGGAAGAAAGGACGGTTATGTTCTTTAGCTTAAAGGCTCCCTTGATGTAAGCGTTGCGGCCAATTTTTGCATCCTTTAGCAAAGTGCAGTTTTTGATTACGGCATCATCTTCTACTATTCCGTAGGTATTGCACTTTTTGTCGTTGCCGTATTCGGTAAGATCCACAAAGCCCTTCATAAGAGCCTTGTCTTCCCTGTATCGAGACCAAAGGAAAGCGTCCGCAGGAATCATGTCTGTAAAGGGAAGGACGCCGCGCTCATTGTTTTCGTTACCAACACCAATCCATATCCTGTTTTTTTCTGCCTCACCTTCCTTTAGAATTCCCTCGCCAAACTTTGAATGGTTGGTGCAGGACATTTCCTGAATGTTAAAAAGAAGGACCCGGTTTGCAATGCGGTAGTTTTCCAAGTAGCTAACGTTGTGCATAACGCAGTCGTCGCCGGTA
>JAEEGL014221828.1_pt1 | contig 11696 bp, 12 predicted proteins | sample 9134231 | NCBI WGS metagenome assembly JAEEGL01 (sample SAMN16246548, study PRJNA631951) | gut metagenome | biome: gut microbiome; feature: rumen; material: fiber-attached | host: Bos | place: Iran: Karaj | collected 2018-10
ATTTGATTATAGATTTATTCAAATACCCTGTACACGTCATTATAATATCTTCTGATTTTGGAAGATATGACCTTATAGCTATAAAATTTGACAATTCAGAAAACTCGTAATTTAATAATGCCATATTAAACTTTTGATACGATTTATTATAGAATATTTATAATAAACTAAAGAAATATTGAAATTATGGAAGTTAACAAAATGATGTACACAAAGATTAGGTCAGTTCATGATTTGACTAGAGGAACTGCTGAAGCAGCAGGTTTGGATTTTTATGTTCCTTATTATGACAAAGATTTTATGGAAGCTTTAATTTATAAAAATTCAAACGCTCATGTAATGTATAATCTTTATGATACTCCAGAAGATGAAAATCAAGCTAAAACTCTTGAAATTGTATTGATGCCAGGTTCTCGACTTCTTATTCCATCAGGAATAAAAACATGCATTGCTCCTGGAACAATGCTTATGGCAGCTAATAAATCAGGAGTATCTACAAAGCAGGGACTTGTATTTACTGCAGAAATTGTCGACTCTGATTATGCGGGTGAAATTCATTTAGGAATTGGTAATTTTACTGATGAGCCTACTGTAATACATACTGGTCAAAAGTTGATACAATTTATACATACTCCTATTATTTTGTCAGAACCTAATTGTGTGGATTATGATGTATTTGAGGACTATCATAAGAACTCAGTAAGAGGAGAAAAGGGATTTGGAAGTAATATTGAAATGCAAACAAAATAATAAATGATTGTTACTACTGAACTTAGAGACGTATTAAATGAATTTGGACAACCAGCTAGGCAGTTGGTATTGTCTTATATTAATAAAGAAGGAACTATATCATATCTCACATATATAATTCCTTCAAGTCAAATGTATCAGTGGAAATATGCAAAACGTGGAGAAGTTCCTGACCCAGTATATAAATCTTGGGATTATAAAGGAGTAATTAAAGACCCTGTAAATGGATATTTGACTGAACAAAGAATTCATGAAATTCTTCTTGACTTGATTGCAAGCAATCCGCAAGTAAATGAAATCAATAAGCTTTATATGCCGAATACTTCATTTTGCGATATTGAGGTTGATGTAGATGATGATGGATTCCCAAAGGCAGAAGATGCAAAAAATCCAGTTAATACAATATCTTGGGTTAATAATGACCAAGTTTATGTTTTAGGACGAGCAAATATTTCAGCACAAGAAATAGAATGGATTCAAAAACAAATAAATGAACATTGCAGTAAATTCAAAACAAAGTATAAGTTTACATATTTGTATTATGAATCTGAAGTTGATTTATTATACAATTTCTTTAAGAACTTTGTATATCCCGCTCCATGTATAACTGGTTGGAACTTTTTCGGATATGACTATCCATATTTGTATAATAGATGTAATAAGTTAGGAATTGATATTTCATATATTTCACCAACAGGAACTTGGTATACATATGTTCCACAACAAGCAGAAGCAGGAGTAAAAATAAGTCTTCCAAAACATAAATTGTTATATGATTATATGGAGATTTATATTAAGTGGGATAAATCTGTTGAAGTCAAGGAAGCGAATAAACTTGATTGGGTAGCACAGAAGGTTGTGGATGCAAGAAAAGTTGAACATCAATTGGGTTTTAAAGAAGAGTGGAGACAAAAACCAGCAGAATATATTTTTTACAATGCAATTGATAGTATTCTTGTTCGTGAAATAGATAATAAGATTAAGACGAGTTCTGCTTTTCTTGGTTTAGCAAATCTTATGCATGTTGATGCTTTAACTGCTTTTAGCCCAGTGAGAAGTCTTGAAGTAGTACAAGCAGAATACTTGTATAAAGAACATAGAGTTATGCCAAATGTTGGCAATAAGAAGAATAAAGATAATGAAGGATATGAAGGAGCATTTGTTTATCAACCAATTGCAGGTATATACAAAAATGTTATTGCTCTTGACTTTGCTTCACTTTATCCTACAACAATCAGACAATTTAATATTTCTCCTGAAACTTTTATAGTAAAGGATAAAAATCATGTTCGTCAGTCAAATGAAATAATGTGTACATCAGGAGCAGTATATAAAAGAGATTTGCCAGGATTTATTCCAAAAATATGTACTGATTTTTACAGTCAGAGAAAAGCATATAAACGAGAAATGATGACAGCAATTGATGAGAAATATCATTTGATTGAAATTTACGAAAAACGATTCGGACCATACAAAGATGATTAAGATTACAAAGGATTCTAAATTAATGATTTGGGGAGCAACTGCAGATGTTACTACTGGAGGAGCTGAAGTTTTACATAAATTGGGAGCATATATGAAAAGTCTTGGAGTAAATGCCAAGATGTTCAATTATAGCTATTATGTATATGAACAATCAGATTATTATAGAAATCTATATGATGTAAATTGTGGAAGTTGGGAAGAAATAGTAGATGATGAAAATCTTATTGTATTACTTCCTGAAGTAATGATTGAAAATCCTAATAATCTTGAATTCTTCTGTAGTTTTAAGAAAACACAATTCATTATTTGGTGGTTAAGCTCTGGGTTTGACTATGCAGATAAAGAAAAGAAAACTTCAAAAAGAAGAATTATGTTAGGTTTAAAAAGAATTGAAGACAGATGTCTCAATCTTTATGAAAATGAATTGTGTGCAAGAGATTTATTATATCATGGGCTTAACAACCGAATGAGATTTCAGCATGGATTACATCCATTATTTTACACTCAACCAAAGATGGCAGAAAAGCAAGATATTGTAATGTACAATGGATGTAAACCAATGACAAAGAATTTTGTTGAAGAAAATTTAGTACCAAATCTTCCAGATGTAAAATTTATTTGTTGTTCTTTTAATAATGACCATTATTTTACAAAGGAAGAAATGATTGAAATGTATGATTCTGCAAAGGTATATATAGATTTTCCTGATTTTGAAGGAAGAGAAATGTGCCCAAGAGAAGCTGCAGTAAGGGATTGTATTTTACTACTTAATAATGAAGGTAATGCTGCAACATTTGATGACTATCCTATTCCTTCTTGGTATAAAGTACATAAATATACTGATTCAGATATAAAGGAAATTTGTTTGAAGATTAAAGAATGTTTGAAGCATTATGACACAAGAATTCATGATTTTTCATTATTCAAAAGAAAATGCTTATTCGAGCCGAAACAATTTGAAATATCTGTTCACACAATATTTGGTGATATGATCCCAGAAGAAAATAAAATTGTTCATGAATGACCGATATACTTTTAGTAACAGCAATATTAAGAACAGAAAATTTAATACATATTGCAAAATCAATTGTCAACGCATTTAAGGATGAAACAGAAATTCATCCAGTTTGGGTAATGTGTTTTGACCAATATAATGCAAATATGTCTCCTCTTCTTATAAAGAAAGCTGAGGTGTACTGCCTTGAAAATGATTTAACTTACATAATATATTATCAAGGAGATAAAGGAAAGCAGAATTATGGAGGAACATTAATGAATGCTCCTTTGCAGGATTTAAAGGAAAAAGTATACAAAGACTCAAATCCTCTTGTATATGTTCTTGATGATGACAATATCATTCATCCAAATTTTATTCATTATATTAAAAATAATTGTTTAAATAATGAATATACACATTGGTTGAATATGATTGATGAATTTGGTACACATCGATTTGTTAGATATGCTGACCGTCTTGCTTTTTTAAATGGTACAGGAAATAATGAAGGATATAGGATTATTCATCCTTGTGCGAGTTGTGACCCTTCTCAAGTAGTAATCCGTTTGAACACATTATTAGATATTGGAGGATTTGGAAATACTATAGATTATGATTATCAATTTATGAATAAGATATATGGTAATTATAATGGTCTTGATACAACAATGAGATATCAAGGCACTACTCCTTGGATGAGAGACGGCGGATTTTATATGAGTTGTTATCACAACGGGTTAGTTACTAAAGAATTAATTGAAGAAACTAAGCAAAAACTTGAAGAAAAATTTTCAGAAGTCTTAGAAGATTCATATATTAGAATACACGTTGATGATAAGAACTTTGTTTTACCATTAACAAATACAGAAGTATTGAAAATATTGCAAGAGAAATTAGATGAAGCGGACTAATTTAGATGAATACCTTCAAACAGAATATGATCTTTGGAGAAAAGAAGTTGGCATTTTAGCTATTATAGATTTTGAAAATGAGCATTTCAAAAATATTGTAAATGTTGGAAAAGATGCAGCTCCTTTTTTAATTAAATTATTAGAAGAAGGACCAAATCAAGTTGTTTACGCTTGTGATTTGATATTCCCTGGTGAGGTTACTTATAAAGGATACTGCCCTCTTGATTTTGTTTGCAATGTATGGTTAACAATATTAAAACTTAAATACAATGAGATATCCGAACAAGAAAATAATTCTTAACACTGAATTAGTTAAGACAATATATGCAGTAGGAGATATTCATGGTGAATTTCCTACTTTTGCTGATGATCTTGTAAATTCCTGCAAGGTCAGTAATTGCTGTGTTATTGTTTGCGGTGATATTGGTTTAGGATTCTTTTCTCGTGAAAGAACAAAGGAATTTTTCCAGAAGATGCAAACAAAATTTTCTGCAAAGAATATATTTGTTATTTTCTTTCGTGGAAATCATGATGATCCTAAATGGTTTGAATATATTGACGATGAATTTGCAAGTGATTATCCTAATGTAATTATTGCAGAGGATTTTACTATTGTTGAACACAATAATGAAAATTATCCTTATAGGATTTTGCTTTGGGGAGGAGCTGTCAGTATAGATAGAACTATGAGAACTCTTGATAAAAGTTATTGGCACGGAGAAGAAGCACTTCCTCTTCCTGTAGAATTTAGAGAAGACAAAGAAATCAATTGCGTTTGTACACATTCTGCTCCAGATTTTTGTCTTCCTATTAATTCTGACAATCTTAAAGGATTTTTTGCAAGAGATCTTCAACTTGAGAAAGATCTTGAAGATGAAAGAATGACCCTTAGTCAAGGAGCATATGCTCTTTTCAATGCTAATAGAAGTACTCTTAGCTTATGGTTATATGGACATTACCATGAGATTTATTACAATAATTCAAGAATGAATGATGAACTTTCTCATTTTTGGCCAGTAAGATTTATTGGTCTTGATATGATGAGATATAGCTCATATGATGTTGAAAAATACAATGATGACAATTATTGCATTTTCAATAGAACACATAAAAATCATATTGTTAAAATCATAGAGTTCTAATGGCAAAAAAGAATACATCTGTTAGTGTTGCTTTGTTTGATGACGAGCCTTCTGTTAATAAGAAGGCTCCTAAGCAAACAAAAGCCTCTTCTAATGAAGATAAATCTAGTAAGACAAGTAAACTTACATCTAAAAAGAAAGCCTCTCCTAGCAAGGAGGAGAAACCTAAAAAAGAAACAAAACCAGTAAAGAAAAATGTTGATAAGAGTACTAATAGCAATACTTCTAGCAGACGTAATATCATTAGAAACGAGAGAAGCAATTCAGAAAAGGAAGATAAAAAAGGCAGAGGAACAAAATCAAAAGGAACATCAAATACTGATGAAAAACCAAGAAACTCTGTTAAGACAAAATCAAAAGACAACGGCAGAACTAACACAGATAAAAACAATATCGGCAGGAGCATTAAATCTAACAAAAACTCTGATACTAAAGGTACAACCAGACGAGTTAAAAAAGACGATAGAACAGTTGGAGAATCAGTTGCTACTAGCAACAGAAAAGGAAAAAGTGTTAATTCAACAAATACAACTGACAGAAAAGAAAATAAAAGAGAACAATCTAAATCTGATGACCTCTTCAAAGAAGCAAAAAGACACAAGCACAAATTCGAAAGAGGATCTGTCATAATGGGTCCCAAGCAAATTACTGGTAAGCCAAAGACAATATCAGATGATTTAGTAGCAGTTGTTATTGATGGAGAATATTATGAAGTTTCTCCATGGAGTATTAGAGATGGCATATATTATCAAGGATATGACAGTCATTATTTAGTCAATTATTTATATTATAAACCTATTTCAACAAAATATGATGAAATAGACAAACAGTACAATATATTAGAAGAATCTAAAAAGAAAAAGAAATGAATATAGCATTAGTAGCACATGACGGTAGAAAGAAAGAGCTGTTAGAATGGGTAACATATAATTACAAAGCATTGTCAGAAAATAAATTGTATGCAACAGGTACAACTGGAAAACTCATCAGAGAAGCTCTAATGAAATTGGATGATACATTTTCCGATGAAGAAGAGAAGAAAAGATTTTATGAATATAAAATTACTTGTTTAATGTCTGGTCCACTTGGCGGTGATGACCAAATAGGAGCTATGATAGCAGAAGGAAAAATTGATGTATTATTTTTCTTCTGCGACAATTTAATAGTTCAAGGACATCAAAGCGATATATCAGCATTAACAAGATTAGCATCTTTATACAATATTGCTTTTGCAACAAACAGGACTACTGCTGACATGATTATTACTTCTCCTCTTTTTAAGGATAAGAATTATAAAAGAATTATTCCTGGAGCAATTGAAAATTATAAAAATAGAGAGTTACCTAATTAAAGAAGAATAAGTAACAGATGATCCTGAAGAATATGGATTAAACATTCCTCCTTGTCCTGTAGTATATGGTGACAGTTGGCTGCCAGATGAATAAGGATTTAATGCTTCACTAAAATCAGTATTTCCAAGCAAAGATGTTTCTTGTGCACCATATCTTGCATTAAATTCAGCATCACTAGTTTCAGGATTTTCCATATCATACATTTCAAGTAAGTTATTTACTTGAAATTTTTTGTCTGTATTTTCAAGATTTGTAAATATATCATCAAGCCATTCAATATAAGTATCTTCATCAAGCATTCTTGGAATATGATTGAATACAGGCATTGACAAGTCATCATGGCACGCAATTCCTTCTACTTTACCTTTAACATATCCAAATGATTGCATCTGTGTATAAGTATCAAAATCAGTTGCAATTATTCTTCTCATATTAATAAGCTTTGCTCCTTTAAGACAATAATATTCTTTATTTCCTGTTGTCTTAAATCCTGCTCTTCTTCTTTGTTTTTCACCAGGAATTGGTTTTGTGTGATATGTTCGAAGTATTGTTCCATCATAAGCATTAGGATGCCTGTTAAATGTTTGTAAAAATGATTTTCCATTGAAATTCATTTCAACCATAATTCTTACTGAATCTCTAACATCATCTTTCATTAAATCATAAGCTAAAGCAGAACAAACATTTGCACAATATTCTTCATCTTCATAATTGCACTCATATTTACCTACTTGTACATATCTAAATGCATCTTTTAATTCACAAGATTTATCAAAATATCTTCTCATGTTTGCAGGAGAATTAAGAACAACTTTGAATATAGTAATTGTATTTGAATCTGGGGTCTTTTTCTTATTCTTGAATTTCTTTTCATTTGCTTCACTGTTTCCTTCTGCTAAATCAACAAGAAATATGAATTTGTCTTTTTCCTCAATTTCATTAGGGTCAAAGTTAGGATGCCATTTAATATTTTCATCTAACAAATATTGATTAGTTGCTCCGTAAATATCTTTATGAACAAATTCAGTCTTAAAAAAATCAAGATATTTTAAGTCTTCTGCTTTAAGCAACATTTTTGAATTAACATTAAACTGTAATTCAAATTCTTGTGCATATTCCTCATCACCGAAGTCTGCTCTCATCTTTGCTGCCCAAGCATCATCGTGACCTGGAACTTCCCAATAGTCTGTTCTTAAGTTAACAAATGAATTTTCATGATTAATTGATTTTGACCAAATATCATAAAATTTATTCGTTACTCCGTTGGGAGTTGAAGTAATGATGCATTGTGAAACTTCTGATGATGACAAAGTTGGATAAACAGAACGCCAGAAATTAGAAACAATATTATCAGGAATATGTGCAAACTCATCAAGCAATACACAGTGTAAAGTAAAACCGATAGATGCAGTGTTTGTAGTTGCAGTTGAAAGAATTCTTGAACCGTTTTCAAGTGACAATGAAGTCTTACCGAAACTATCACAACCAGGTTTTAAGAAATATGGAAGTCCTTTGAAAATATCAGTAATTTTCTTGACAATTTCTGTTGCCGTATCTTCCTTATTAGCTGCTACTAATATATTTCTATGGTCATGAAATATAATCATCCAGGAGAGGAAACTAGATATGGTGGTTGTCTTTCCTGACTGACGGGCTGCCATCCAGATTACGTTTCTGTTCTTTGGGCCAAAATCATCTATCTTTGGAATATATACTTCATCTGTAACTATCTTGATGATTTTTTCTTGAAACTCTCTTAATGAAACCGTACACATTCCATTATCTGTTTGGAACTTGCAATAAGTTTTTACAAAGTAGAGAGGGTCATCATAACATTTTTGATATTCATCATATTCTTCAGGAGTCATTTTAAATGTAACTCCTGGAGCTCTCAAATCTAAATCACGCATGTAAAACGGGTCATAATCAATATCATAACCCATTTGTCGGTCTTTAATAAGTTGATTGATAAGATTGGTAGAATAAACTCTTCTTAACTTTTTCTTCTTATCTTCTTCTTTCTGTCTTTCTTCAAATGATGATGCCATAAATTAGTCTTTGTTGACTAATAATCCAAGAGCTTTTCTTCCGTTTAAAACAATATCTATAATTGCATAATCATATCCGTGGCCAGAATCGCCAAATTGGACACTAGTTTCAACATTTATATTTTTTCCAGGAATTACATAAGACCTGATTTTATCTGTTACTAAATTTTCTATTTCAATAGAATTTTTAACAGTATTAAATACAAGATATTCAAGGTCAATTCCAAAAGTATTGTTGCCGAGAACATCTCCTTCCTTTGTTCCAAGCAATACACGTATTTGTGTTATTGTAGATTCAATATCATTTTCAAAATCTACAATACCCTCTTCAAAATTAGGGTCACTTTTGTCTCTTATGTAAATTTCCTTTATCATATTATTCTTCTATATATGTTGTTTCTTTTGCTTGTGCAAGAGCTTCTTTATGTTTTTGCTTTGCTTTATTTATCAAATCAATTGATGATGTTATAAGTAAATCATTGTCTTGATTTGATGTTGAATTATGAGGTAGGCTATTTTGGCTCCCATAATTTAATTCTTCTTCATGTTTATCCCTAATTTCAAATTTCAAATCAAGATATGTTTTTCTTATAGTCTGTTCTGTAGTAACAATTTGTTTGTTTAAACTTGAAATCTTTTCTGTCAATTGTCCAAAAACTTCAAAATACCTTGGCATTAAATTGCCTTTTGATACAGCATCTACAAGAGCATTTTGCATTAAAGTATTTGTTTCCACTTGCATATATAAAGCAGTAAGAGTTTCAATATCTTGTTCTACTTTATCTTGTACATAATCTTCATTTATAAGATCTTCAGTAAGAATATGATTTACAATATTAAGAATTGTTTTACGTGCTTTCTTTCTTACTCCTTTTCTTATTGATTCGTGATTAAATTCAAAAGCTCTCTCAACTCCTATCTCAGGACCTGAATTATCAATTACAACAGATGCTGTATTATTTGCAGGCTGTTGTGCTGCAGGCTGTTGAACATTAGATGGTTGAGACGTTTCTATTGGACTTATTCCATTCAAAAGCATTTCAAGATCCTTTCTATCTTGCTTTATTGTACTCATAATTTATTGGTGATGATATACTTTTATTTGTATTATTTATTTGTCAAAATCGAGTATTCAAAATTCAAATAAATAATAAAATGAAAATATTAATGTATGCAAAGTCCTACTAATACATTACCTAGAATACATGGACAAGCTCCGGCTGACCTTTTGAAGTTTATTGCTTATAAAAAGATTGCTGCTAATTTTGAAGAAGCAGTTGAACTTATTTTAAGCAAGAAACTTGTTCTCGGTGAGCCTATCGTAGTACCTTTTTACTATACACATAAACAAATTGACCCAGAAACAGGAGAGCCAAGAAAAACTCTTGAACTTGTTTTTGGTATAGGTTCAGCTGATGTTGACCATCCTTATATTCATTGTTCATTTAATAATAGTATATCTAATGATGCTGTTATTATTGATGATGACGGAACAAGACACACTCTTAAAGAGATTTTAGATACCATCATTACTCAAGGGGATGTTGAGCAAGCAGTTATCAATGCTATTACTAGTGGAGATATTATTACTTCTATCTCAGAGAATGTTATCAATTCAGATACATTTAACATCCAGCTTGACCAGAAGCTCGACATTGTTGTCGATATGCTTAGATGGAAATCTTTTCCAAAAATATAATTGATACAACGCATCAGAAGAGAAGATTGGAAACTCTTTCTTCATGGTGATGATTTTTGTTTCCGGGGAGGGTTCGTTGAGAAATGCGCTCTCCCATTTTTGTTTACCACTTCAACAAGATAAATATTAAAATGATAAATCAATACAAAATGGCTGAAGATAAAAATACTATTCCACAATTTTATAAGGTTACAGCCCAAGATATTTTAGATTATAAGTCACTCGATACTGTAAGCAAAGCAATAATCTTAAATAAGATTGATGCAATAAAAGATGATGCAATCTTTATTTTTCCTACAAGCGACGGTACTGGTGATGAATCTATTGGCCGTGCATCTGAATTGTTGAAAGTTTTGGGAGCAGTTGACAGTAATACTGGTGAAGTTGTTTGGGATCCTCTTTTAGGTTCTGCTGGAACTCTTAATCTTACCAGAAATGCTCCTGCTAATATATTGGGAGCAACAAAATCTTCAACTGATGACTTAGATATAGATCTTGATTCTGAATATTTCACATTGAATACTTTGCATGACATGATTAAGAAGATCATGGCTAAAGTAGATAGAGGTCAAATCCGTGGAGCAAGAGGATTCCAAGGCTCACAAGGAGAGCAAGGTACACAAGGACAAATTGGTACACAAGGATTGGCTGGTCAAAGAGGTGAGCAAGGTACACAAGGACAAATAGGAACAAGAGGTACACAAGGTTATGAAGGTTCAGTCGGACCTCAGGGACCAGAAGGAGATAGAGGACCTTATGGAATTCAAGGAGTTAGAGGTACACAAGGTTATGAAGGTACACAAGGAAAAAGAGGTGAGCAGGGAGACCAAGGACCAGATGGACCTCAAGGATTAAGAGGTGAACAAGGATTGCCAGGTATACAAGGACCACAAGGATTACGTGGACCAACTGGTTTCCAAGGACCAGTAGGTGATAAAGGACCTCAAGGAATAATTGGTCCACAAGGACCAAGAGGAGATAAAGGACCTCAAGGAGATAAAGGACCTCGTGGAGAATCTGGCTATTTAGGAGATAAAGGACCTCAAGGAGATAGAGGTCCACAAGGACATATTGGAACAACAGGAGCAGAAGGTGGACAAGGTCCTAAAGGACCACAAGGTGATCCTGGCGAGCAAGGTATCAAAGGAGAGCAAGGAGATAAAGGTGAAAGAGGAGACAGAGGTACACAAGGACATCGTGGAGAACAAGGACCACAAGGACTTAGAGGTCCTGTTGGTTTGCCAGGAGCACAGGGTGAACAAGGACCGGTTGGTAATCCAGGACCTCAAGGAATACGAGGAACACAAGGTGA